>OMCD01001506.1_pt1 | contig 13776 bp, 8 predicted proteins | sample 1674171 | NCBI WGS metagenome assembly OMCD01 (sample SAMEA103958149, study PRJEB25191) | human gut metagenome | biome: human-associated habitat [ENVO:00009003]; feature: intestine environment [ENVO:2100002]; material: feces | place: Germany | collected 2013/2015
TTTCGTAGATTCCGCACGAGCCGAAGACCACTTAATGTGGTCTACGAGCGAGCCCAGGACCTGACCGAGCGAAAATCGGCCTACATTCCTCCCCGATGGGCAAGGGAGAGATATATGGAAGAGATGCCCAAAAATTACGATCCGTCGACCAACGAGCCGGCGATCCTGCAGAAGTGGCTCGACGGCGGCTACTACAAGCGCCGTGAGGGCGTGGGCGACTGCACCGTCACCATTCCACCTCCCAACGTTACCGGCAAGCTCCACATGGGTCACGCCACCGATGACTCCATCCAGGACGCCATCATCCGTATGGCTCGCATGCGCGGCAAGTCCACGCGCTGGGTGCTCGGCACCGATCACGCCGGTATCGCTACGCAGACCAAGGTCGACAAGAAGCTCAAGAGCGAGGGCATCAGTCGCCTGGAGATCGGTCGCGACAAGTTTGTCGACGCCTGCTGGGATTGGACCCACGAGTACGGTGGCATCATCGTCGAGCAGATCAAGCGCATGGGCTGCTCCGTCGACTTCGACAACGAGCGCTTCACCATGGACGAGGACTACGCCCAGGCCGTGCGCAAGGTGTTCTGCGATTGGTACCACGACGGCCTGATCTACCGCGGCAAGCGCATCGTCAACTGGTGCCCCAACTGCACCACCGCCATCTCGGACGACGAGGCCGAGTATAAGGACGAGAAGGGCCACCTGTGGCACCTGCGTTACCCGCTGACCGAGCCGGTCAACGGCCAGGACTACATCGTCGTCGCCACCACGCGCCCCGAGACCATGCTCGGCGACACGGGCGTCGCCGTCTCCCCGAAGGATCCCGAGAAGGCCGCCTTTGTGGGTAAGACCGTCAAGCTCCCCATCGTTGACCGCGAGATCCCCATCTTTGAGGATTGGCATGTCGACGCCAACTTTGGCTCCGGTTTTGTCAAGGTCACCCCGGCCCACGACCCCAACGATTACGCCATGGGCCAGGCCCACGACCTGCCGCAGATCAATATCTTCGATGAGCACGCGGTAGTCGTCGAGGGCTACGGCGAGTTTACCGGCATGAACCGCGACGAGTGCCGCGAGGCCGTCGTCAAGTGGTTTGAGGAGCATGGCCTGCTCGATCATGTCGAGGACCTCGATCACTCCGTCATGCACTGCTACCGTTGCGACTCCGCGCTGGAGCCGTGGCTGTCCGAGCAGTGGTTTGTGGCCGTCGACAAGCTCAAGGGGCCGGCGCTCGACGCCGTCAACTCCGGCAAGGTCACCTTCCACCCCGCGCGCTGGACGCAGACCTACACCACTTGGATGGAAAACCTCAAGGACTGGTGCATCAGCCGCCAGCTGTGGTGGGGCCACCGCATCCCCGTGTTCTACTGCGAGGACTGCGGCTGGGAGGACGCTCTGACCGAGGACACCGACGTGTGCCCCAAGTGCGGCGGCCATCACGTGCATCAGGACGAGAACGTGCTGGACACCTGGTTCAGCTCGCAGCTGTGGACCTTCGCCACGCAGGGCTGGCCGCAAAAGCCGGAGCTGCTCGAGGGCCATCACCCCACGACGGCGCTCGTCACTGCGCGCGACATCATCGCGCTGTGGGTCGCCCGCATGGTCATGAGCTCGCTGTACTTCTTGGACGAGGTGCCGTTTAAGGACGTTGTCATCTACCCGACGATCCTGGCCAAGGACGGCAGCCGCATGTCCAAGTCCAAGGGCAACGGCGTTGACCCCATGGATCTCATTGGCATGTACGGCGCCGACGCCATGCGCTACAACCTGCTGACGCTCTGCACCAACAACCAGGACGTCAAGTTTGACGCGAACATCGACAAGAAGACTAAGAAGCTTATCGACAGCCCGCGTACCGACCAGGCTAAGTCGTTTGTGACCAAGATCTGGAACGCAAGCCGCTTCCTGCTCATGAACATGGAGGGCTACACGCCCGGCGAGCCCGTCGTGGAGACGCCGGCCGACGCTTGGATGTTCAGCCGCCTGGCCAAGGCCGTGAAGATGGTCACCGAGGGTATTGAGAACTACACCTTTGGCGACATGGCCCGCGGCGTGCAGCAGTTCTTCTGGAACGAGGTCTGCGACTGGTACGTCGAGGTCACCAAGGCCCGCCTGAAGGGCGAGGGTCGTCTGCAGGCGCAGCGCAACCTGATCTTTGTGCTCGATACCTCCATTCGCCTGATGCACCCGCTTATGCCGTTTGTTACCGAGGAGATTTGGGACAACATGCCGGCGAGCGTGCTCGATCTGGACGCCGAGGGCAACGTGAACCGCGCCGAGGCGCTCATGATCGCCAAGTGGCCCGAGCCCGCCGACTACGCCAAGTATGTTGACGAGGACGCCGAGCGCGCGTTTGAGCTGTGCCGCGCCGTCGTTTCCGCCGCCCGCGCCACGCGTTCGCGTTACCGCTTGAGCCCCAAGGCCGAGCTCGACGTGTTCGTGCGCGCCGGTGCCGAGGATATCGAGAAGCTCGAGAGCCTGCGCTCAACTATTGAGCCGCTGGCCAACACCGCTTCGCTGGTCATGGGTACCGACGTTGAGAAGCCGGCTGCGAGCATCGCCGTGGTCGATAGCGGCGTCGAGGTCTTTGTGGTGCTCGAAGGCAAGGTTGATCTTTCGGCCGAGAAGGCACGCCTGGAGAAGGAGATTGCCGCGGCCCAGAAGGAGCTGGCCGGCTGCGAGAAGACGCTCGCCAATGAGGGCTTTGTGGCTAAGGCCGCGCCTGCGGTGGTCCAGAAGAAGAGGGACCGTGCAGCTGAGCTCAAGGAGATCCTGGCGGCGCTGACTGCTCAGGTTGCTGACTTCTCGTAAGGGTCACTGGGGGACGCGGTTTGGGGCTTTGCTCGCTACTGCGAACAGTCCTGCTCGCACGAAGGCCACATTAAGTGGCCTTCGGCTCGTGCGGAACTTGTATCGAGCAAAGCACCAAACCGCTCCCATAGCGTTTACGGGGTGTCCGCTGCCCGGTAGGGCTACTTGGTCGTGGCCTTGATTCTGCTGCAAAGCGGTGTTTGGCTGATATTTTGAATGGGAGGGGCTCGTTGTTGCTTACGGGCCTCTTTTTATGTTGAGGGGACTTTGGCTATGGCAAAGCGTTCTGGGTTGTATTCGGTGCCGTTTGAGGTTCCGGAGCTTTCTTTTGATGAGGCTGTTGCACTTGCGGCCGATACGGGCAAGATTGCGCGTTATTCCACGCCGCTGCTCGAGACCGTCGTCGAGATGCTCGATGAGCTTGGTCGTCCTGACGAGTTCTACGATTGCGTCCAGATAGCGGGTACCAATGGAAAGACCTCGACGACGCGATTCTCGGCTGCCATTCTTCGTGGTGAGGGCCTTAAGACGGCGCTCTTTACGTCGCCTCATCTGGTGCGCTATCCCGAGCGTATGGAGATTGATGGAAAGGTCGTCTCAGACGAGGTCTTTGCCCATGGTGTCTCTGCGGCGTATGAGGCAGGTCGTCGTCTCAACGCACGTCGTGAGGCGGCGGGCGAGGAGCTCCGTTCTATTACGCCCTTCGATCTTTTGTCCGTGGCTGGTTTGACTATGTTTGCCGAGGCCGCGGTGGACGTGGCCGTGCTTGAGGTTGGTATGGGCGGACGATGGGATGCTACGAGTGCGACCGATCCCGTGGCCGTCGCCATTACGGGCATTGGACTCGACCATACGAAGGTCCTTGGCGATACGCTCGAGGCCATTGCGGGGGAGAAGGCTGCGGTTATCAAACCCGGGCGCCTGGTTGTGCTTGGCGAGGGCACGCATGAGGCGAGTGTTCAGTGTGTGATGGATGCCCGTTGCCGTGAGTGCGGCGTTGTGCCGCTCGTGGTGAGCCATACGACGACCAAACTTCCGGCACACGTGGGCGATACGGTGGAGTTTAGCTGCACCACGCCGCGCGCAATCTATACGTCGAGCATGGCCAAGCCGGCCTATCAGCCGCAGAATGCCGCGTGCGCGATTATGCTGTGCGAGGGCTATTTGGGTCGCGAGCTCGACCATGAGGCGCTCGACGCTTCGCTTATGGGCTGCCCCACGCCGGGTCGCTTTGATGTGCTGGGAACCGATCCGCTCAAGTTGATCGATGCCTGCCATAACCCCCAGAGCTGCGAGAACTTTGTGAGCGCGCTGGACGAGATTGATCCGTGCGTAGAGAATCGCCCCACGCTGCTGTGCGCCGCGCTAGCAGACAAGGACGTGGCGGGCATCGTCGACGTGCTGATTCCGGCGTTCCCCCGTGTGGTCGTGACCCAGACCGATTCCGACCGCGCTCTGCCGGCAGAGGAGCTTGCTGCCCTGGTGGATGCCGACAAGCTCGCGGGCGTGTACCCCAGCGTATCCGAGGCCCTCGCAGCCCTCGATGCCGCGGGCGAGCCCTTCGTAGCAGCCGGCACCATCACCCTAGCCGGCGAAGTAGCCGGCCTGCTTCGTTAACCCATACCCCCTCATCAGTTGCGGTGAAATAGTTCCTGTATTTGGGTTCTAGCAGCCCAAACAGGATCTATTCCACCGCAACTTATTGAGGGGCTATTGGGTAAGGGCTAGTCTAGGCGGACTGGGTCGTGGGGATAGGCGTTGAGGATCTCGACGCCGGACTCGGTGACCAGGACCAGGTCCTCGATGCGGACGCCAGTGCGTCCGGGGAGATAGATACCCGGCTCGATGGAGAACGTCATACCTGGCTCTAGGACCTGCCCGTTGACGAGCGAGACGTCGCCCGGCTCGTGGTCTTGCAGACCGATCGAGTGTCCCAGGCGGTGCGTAAAGTACTGCCCATAGCCTGCATCCTCAATCACGTCGCGCGCGGCGCGGTCCAGGTCGCACATGTGCACGCCCGGGGCGATGAGCGCCTCGGCGGCCTCGTTGGCGCGGCGCACGATGTCGTAGATGCGCGTCGTCTCTTCGTCCGGCTCGCCCCAAAAGAACGTGCGCGTCATGTCCGAGCAGTAGTTGCGGTGGCGCCCACCAATGTCGAACAGCACCACGTCACCGCGCTTGAGAACCGTATCGTCGGGCTCGTGGTGTGGGTCGCCGGCGTTGGCGCCAAAGCTCACGATGGGCGGAAAGCTAAAGCCCTCGCAGCCGTGCTTGCGATACAGGCCGAGCATCTGGTCGGCAATTTCGCGTTCCGTCACGCCCTCGTGAACGAGCTTGATAGCGTCGGCCATCACGGCGTCGTTGGCGGCTGAGGACACGCGCATGAGCTCCTGCTCCGCGGCATCCTTGTGGGCGCGTGCGGCGGTGACGGCAAAGTCGCCCAGGAAAAACTCGCTGGCGGCGTGGCGCTCCATGAGCGGCATCAAAAAGCCGGAGCGCATGACGGTGTCGATGCCGAGCGGTTTGGTTGAATCGACCTCGCGAGCGATGGCGTCGGCGACGACACCGGTATCGGTGTGGTAGGCGACGCGGGCATTGTCGTACTTGGGCAGCTGATGCAGCGCGTTGACCAAGATCACGGGCTCGTTACCGCGTGCGAGCAGCACGCCACAAAAACGCTCGAACATATCGGCATAAAAGCCGGTCAGATAGTAGATCGACCACGGGTCGTTTACGAGCAGCTGCGCGCCGGGGTGCTGAGCCTCGAGCGCATCGAGCACGCGCGCCACACGCTGGTCATCGACATGTGCCATGAAACATCCTTTCGCTAGGGTGCCACCATGGTATCCCCAATGCCAGGGTAGTCAATTTGGGACGAGGCTATTTTAGCTGTGTCAAACTTGCGGAATGATTTTTTTGGGGCGGGCTGATAGGTAAAAGTAGTCAATACAGTCCCGTCCCAAATGGGCTGCTTTCAAAACTATGGCGGATTACGGGGCTGGACCTGTATTACTTGACCATGGGAAAAATCGCGAAATTAAAACCGCAGGTAGAGAGCTTATCAAAAATCGATAATTGCCGGTATGGATGGGGGTCTCCGAATCAGCCCCGTAATCCGACATAGTTTTGAAATGGCACTAAAGTAGACACAAGCTAAATACCGATCCCAAGGCAAGTTGCGGTGGAATAGTTCCTGGATGCCGGGGTTTTGGCGGAAATAAAGAACTATTTCACCGCAATTGAGGGGGGCGGGGCGGATGGCGTGGTAGCTAAAAGAGCCCCGTCCCAAATGAGCTACTTAGGCTGGGTCGATGTCCATGCTGGCGATGAGGTCGATGCCCGTGCCGAGGAGGTTCTCCAGCACGACGCCGCCCATGCGGATGGGGGCGTCGACGACCAAGCCGCGGATGAGGTTCATGGCTTGGGCGTGGAGTTCCAGCGGGATAGCTTCGGCCGTGCGCACGGGCAGCAGCGCCTCGTCGCCGCCGGATACGGCTACGGTGGTGGTGAGCACGCGCACAGGGCAGGTGAGCTCCTGGTGAGCGAACTTATCGCCGCGTGGGCAGCTGTTGCCGGTCACGTAGCGCACCTCTACCACGGCGCCGTCTGCGTCACGCTCTACCTCTACGGTCAGGTGGCACTCGGATGGGCAGGTGGTGCAGTTGAACTGCAATGTCTCGGTCACATTCGTGCTCATGGCCTTACGCCTCCTCAATGGGATCGACGGACAGGACAATTTCGCTAACACCCAGGTCGAGTGCGCGCTGAATCACCTTTGCCGGCAGCGGGAAGCTTTCCATTACGCTCGGTTTAAACGTGCGGACCTTGCCTGTAAACAGTTCCTCGTCGCCTGCCAGAATGCGCACGCGGGCGGCGTCGACCGGTCGGCGCACGCGGAAGTTGAGTTTGGTGAGTGCCACAGCCGTAATGCGTCCCGGCAGTGCGTAGCCCGCGATACCGGCGGGGGAGACCGTGAGCTGGCAACTCGCGCCCGCATCTCCGGCCTCGACATTCGCGCCGTTCCCCAGCGCGTACGCCGCCGCGGCCGCACCGGCGCGATCGGACTCGGTCGTCACGTTGTCGGCCAGATCGTGCACGTGCAGTACGTTGCCGCAGGCAAAGATACCTGGCACGCCCGTTTGCAGGCTCTGGTCCACCACGGCGCCGCGCGTGCGTGGGTCAAGCTCAACGCCCGCGCCCACCGAAAGCTCGTTCTCGGGAATCAGACCCACCGATAGCAGCAGCGTGTCGCACGGAACAACGCGCTCGGTTCCCGGAATGGGCGCCAGGCTCTCGTCGACCTGACTCACCTCGACGGCCTCCACGCGATCGTGTCCGATCACGCGCGTGACGGTGGTGGACAGGTGCAGCGGAATGCCAAAGTCGTCCAGGCAGTTCTTGACGTTGCGGCGCAGACCGTTGGCGTACGGCATGAGCTCGTATACGCCCTCGACCGAAATCCCCTCGAGCGTGCAGCGGCGCGCCATGATAAGTCCGATGTCGCCCGAGCCCAAAATGACGGCACGCGAGCCGGGCTTGAGATTTTCGATATTGATGTATCGCTGCGCCAGGCCCGCCGTAAACACGCCGGCGGGACGGCTGCCGGAGATCTTGATCTCGCTGCGTGTGCGCTCGCGGCATCCCATAGCAAGGACGACCGCACGTCCGGTGAGCTGAAGCATGCCGGCGGGGCTCATGAGCGTGACGGTATGGACTGCGGTAGCTCCTGCGGTCTTGCCCGTGCCCGGGTCGTCTTCGGTCGCGCCCTCGTCCGAATCGATCCCAAGCACCATGCTGTCCAGGAACAGCGCAATGTCGGTCGCCCGCACCTGGTCGATAAAGCGCTGCGCGTACTCGGGACCGGTGAGTTCCTGCTTAAAGTGCGAAAGGCCAAAACCGGGGTGGATGCACTGGCGCAGGATGCCGCCCAGATGCTGCTCGCGCTCCACGATGGCCACGCGCGCGCCGGCCTTGTGCGCGGCAAGCGCGGCCGCCATGCCGGCAGGTCCGCCGCCGATAACGACCACGTCGAACGCCTGCGTCTGCACCGCCTCGGTAGCTCCGGCATCCGCGCGTCCGTCGCGCATATCAAGCGTCGCCATCCTAGCGCACCCCCTTCAGCGGTCCCTTTACCAGCCAAGAACCGGCATCCTCCAACAGCACCTCGCTGGGGTCGCAGCCCAGTTCGCGTGCCAGGATCGCCACCACGCGGCTCTGGCAAAAGCCGCTCTGGCACCGACCCGTGCCGGCACGACAGCGGCGCTTGACGCCCTCGACCGAAACCGCGCCCGGGCGGCGTCGGATCGCGGCCACGATCTCGGCCTCGGGCACCGTCTCGCAGCGGCAGACGATCTGCCCCCACGCGGGGTCGGACTCAATGAGCTCTTCCTTGCGCGCAAGCGGAGCGCGGTCAAAGTCGTCCGGCGCGCGGCGGATGGGATCCCACTCGTCGCGTTCGCGTAGGGCTACGCCGGCATCGCGCAGCACCTGTTCCATGCGCTCGGCAATGGCCGGCGCACTCGCCACGCCCGGCGACTGAATGCCCGCCGCCTGGAACAGCCCCGGCACCACGGCCGACTGCCCAATAAAGAAGTCGTTCGTTCCCTTAATGACCGGGCGACCGCCGGCAAACGCGCGCACCACGCGGCGCGTGTCCAGATCGGGCACCAGCTTGCGCGCGCCGGTCAGGAGCGCGTTGACGTCGCCCGCATAGGTCTGCGTGTCGCCCGGCTCGCGCACGGCGGCCGTCGCGGTAATCACGGTGTTGCCATGCACGGTGCCCGTGACGATAACGCCCTTGGACACCGGCGTGGGAACAGGGTAGAGCGGCATGAGCGCACGCGGCTCCTTGTCCAGCACCACAATGTTGCCCTGGCGCCAGACCATCTGAAACTCCTCGGCGCCCGCCATATGCGAGATGTCCGCTGCGCCGTTGCCCGCGGCGTTGATCAGATAGCGGCAGTGTACGTCGCCGGCGTGTGTCACCAGTGTAAAGCGCGCGGCTACGTCATCCGAGCCGGCAACTTCAATGGCCTCCACCGGTGCGGAGCGCATAAACGTCACGCCGTTGGCGACCGCGTTCTCCAGCGCGGCGATGGCGACCTCAAACGGATCGACAAAGCCAGTCGAGGGACACCGCAACGCGCACGTCGTCTTGGCACTCGCGCGCGGCTCCAGCTCGTGGATGCGCTCGGGGCCGATAATCGACAGCTCGGGCACGCCGTTGGCAAGGCCGTTGCTGCGCAGCTTCTCCAAGTGCGCGCGGTCTTCATCGTTGAAGCCCAGCACCATCGACCCGGTGCGGCGGAACAAAAATCCCAGCTCCTGGGCCCAGGTGCCATACAGCTCGCAACCGCGGGCGTTGACCTGCGCCTTTACGGTGCCCGGCGCCGGATCGTAGCCGGCGTGCACCAGGCCGCCGTTGGCCTTCGACGCGCCCAGCGCGATATCGTTGGCCGCCTCGACCACACAAATGGACAGGTCAAAACGCGCAAGCTGCCGCGCGATGGCGCACCCGGTGATGCCCGCGCCCACAATCGCGATATCAAACGTTTCTGCCACGGTGCCTCCCAGACGAGTTGACAGGCTGTCAATAGGACTATCCTACGGTCTGCACACACCCAGTGCAGCGGCAATGCGGCGAACAGCCCCGTCGCATCCGCCAACGGCAGGCGAGGGGAGACCCAGGACCATCGGTGACCTCGTCTGCCGCCCCTGCGTCTGAGGTTTGTCTTTTTCTGTAACAGTAAGCAGAAGAACTGGGTTCCAGATGTTACAGATCGAGACGTTTGCCAAGTGGGCCCTCCGTTCGTCTTGATTTGTAACAGTAAGAGGGGTAAATCGGTCCTAATGTGTTACAGATTGAGATTTAAAGTCAGGGAAAGATTCTTCTGTCTTGATCCGTAACATCTAGGGACCATTTTGGGGTCTAGATGTTACAGATTTAGATGAACCTATCAGTCGGTTTCGAATGTCTAAATCTGTAACGGTTAGACCTGTTTTTGCCGAGTTGTTGTTACAGATTGAGATCTAAGTCGGGGAGAGACTGGTTTGTCTAAATCTGTAACATCTGGGACTGTTTTTGCCGAGTATCTGTTACAGATTGAGACATTCGGCCTGGACGTTTTCTTTTGTCTCAATCTGTAACAGTTAGCCGATGATTTGGGTTGCAGATGTTACAGATCAAGACAAATCTTCCGACGGATTTTGAATGTCTCGATCTGTAACACCTAGACCCGTATTTGCCGAGTATCTGTTACAGATTGAGATGTTTGTGTCCGCGCCAGCCCCGTATCCAGCCGTGGTCCCATATAAACAAACCCCGTGGTAAACTTGACCGAACTGTAAATATTCCGAAAGGTACACCTCAATGTCCAAGTACATCTCTGAGCTCATGTCGCCGCAGCTTATGGGCGTCATCTATGCCTTTGTTGGCTTTATCATCGCCCTGTACGTGCTGTCGGTCGTCTATGTGTTCATCGACGCTCGCCGCCGCGGCGCCAGCGCCTACGTGGCATGGGGCATCATCGCCCTGATTCCGTTTGTGGGCCTCATCGCCTACCTGGTCCTGCGTCCGCACTCCTACGCGGCCGACCGCGAGGAGCAGGAGCTGGACATGGCCCTGCGCGAGCGCCAGCTTGCCCAGTACGGCACCTGTCCGCAGTGCGGCGCCCCCATCGAGAAGGACTTTGTCGTCTGCCCGGTGTGCGACACCCAGGTTCGCAACGTGTGCCCCAGCTGCCATCGCCCGCTCGACGCGCACTGGAAGGTTTGCCCTTACTGCCGAACTCGCATCCAGTAACGCATCCATCGCCGGGCCGGCCGCAAGCCACGGGCACCGCGCGCCGCACACGCGCCACAAGCCCCGCAGCCCCGCCCACACGATGAAGCATGCGTAGAAAATCGCCCGCCGTGCCATTAAGGTGCGGCGGGCGCTTGTATACCAAGGCAACCTGCCTATAATGATGCAAGTCAAAAACGCCGAGCGCATCGCACGCACTTGCATCAGGCATCCGAGAGGAGAAAACATACCCATGAAGGCACTCTACAATGACGGTTCGGTGGCCGAGCTCCCGCAGGACGAGGTCACGCACGTCATCCGCCACTCCGCCGCGCACATCATGGCGCAGGCCATCAAGCGCCTGTACCCCGAGGCCGACTTTGCCTACGGCCCCGCGACCGACAACGGTTTTTACTACGACGTCGACCTGCCCGAGGGCGTCAAGATCAGCGAGGACGACTTCCCCGCGATCGAGGCCGAGATGAAGAAGATCGTCAAGGAGAACCTCAAGTTCACCGTGTTCGAGAAGCCCCGCGCCGAGGCCATCGCCCTTATGGAGGAGCGCGGCGAGAAGTACAAGGTCGAGCACATCGGCGACCTGGACGACGACGCCCGCATCACCTTCTACCAGCAGGGCGACTACATCGACATGTGCGTCGGCCCCCACATCTGCTACACCAAGGCCCTCAAGGCCTTTAAGCTCACCGGTGTCTCGGGCGCCTACTGGAAGGGCGACAAGGACAACAAGATGCTCACCCGCATCAACGGCGTCGCCTTTGCCACCAAGGAAGAGCTCGACGAGCACATGCACATGCTGGAGGAGGCCAAGAAGCGCGACCACCGCAAGATCGGCCGCGAGATGGACCTCTTTATGATGCGCGACGAGGCCCCCGGCTTTCCGTTTTTCCTGCCCAACGGCATGATCCTTAAGAACACGCTGCTGGACTACTGGCGCGAGATCCACCACAAGGCCGGCTACGTGGAGATCTCCACGCCGCTCATCATGAACAAGCAGCTGTGGAAGACCTCGGGCCACTGGGACCACTACAAGGACAACATGTACTCTACCGTCATCGACGACGAAGAGTACTGCATTAAGCCCATGAACTGCCCGGGCGGCGTGCTGGTTTACGCCTCCAAGCCGCACTCCTATCGCGAGCTGCCCATCCGCGCTGGCGAGATTGGCCTGGTGCACCGCCACGAGCTGCGCGGCGCCCTGCACGGCCTGTTCCGCGTGCGCTGCTTTAACCAGGACGACGCCCACCTGTTTGTGCGTCCCGACCAGCTGACCGACGAGATCGTGGGCGTGGTCAACCTTATCGACTCCGTGTACCAAAAGTTTGGCTTTAAGTACCACGTGGAGCTTTCCACCCGCCCCGAGGACTCCATGGGTTCGGACGAGGACTGGGCTCGCGCCGAGGAGGGCCTGCGCACCGCTCTGGAGAAGCTGGGCATGGACTACGAGGTCAACGAGGGCGACGGCGCCTTCTACGGCCCCAAGATCGACTTCCACCTGGAGGACTCGCTCGGTCGTACCTGGCAGTGCGGCACCGTCCAGCTCGACTTCCAGATGCCGCTCAACTTTGACCTGGAGTACGTGGACGCCGACGGCACCAAGAAGCGCCCCATCATGCTGCATCGCGTGTGCTTTGGCTCCATCGAGCGCTTTATCGGTATTCTGATTGAGCACTTTGCGGGCAAGTTCCCCACCTGGTTGGCTCCCGTGCAGGTCAAGGCGCTTCCGGTTTCCGAGAAGAGCCGCGATTACGCTCACGAGGTGTGCGCTAAGCTGGAGGAGGCCGGCATTCGCGTGGTCTGCGACGACCGCGACGAGAAGATCGGCTACAAGATCCGCGAGGCTCGCAGCATCGACCGCGTGCCCTACATGCTCATCCTGGGCGAGAAGGAGGTCGAGGCCGGCAACATCTCCGTCCGCGATCGCTCCAACGAGACCGTTCAGATGAGCGTTGACGAGTTTGTGGCCAAGGTGCTCGAGGAGATCAAGACTCGCGCCTAGCACAAACTATACAAGAATTAACAAAGGCGATCGTCCTCGCGGGCGGTCGCCTTTTTTGTTGTCTATAGAAGAAAAGCCGCTGGTTAGAGCGGCTTTTTTGTTGTGCAAAAAGGTACAGGTTTTTGTAGAGGGGTATGGAGATGCACCCATTCGCGGCGCATTTTGTGCAATCTGGGAAAACGTGAGCAGTTTGCTCGTATAATGAGCAACGTCGAAAGATACAAAAACCTGTACTTTTGCGACTGCGCCTAGCTGCGAGCGACAAGCCTGTTCTTAACGCCCCTGCATCCGCGTGCGTCGCGGAACTGGAGAAGGGGGCGAGAACATGGAACAGACAGTGCGGCGCCAAGAGCAGCTGCCCGGTGCCTTTAATGGAGCCACTAACAACAGTCAGCACGGCCGCGTCCGCTGGTATCTGGTCCACACCCCCAACGGTAAAGAGCGCGAGACCTGCGAAAAGGTCCGCCGCATTATCCCGCACGAGCTGATGCAGGACGCTTTTGTAATGCAAAAGGAGTTCTGGTTTAAGCGGGACGGCGCTTGGTCGCTCCAAACCAAACCCATGTACAAGGAATACTTCTTCGTCGCCACGCGCGATGCCGCCCGGCTCGATAAGGCTTTGGCCCAGTTGAGCTTTGGCTGTCGCATTGCCGGCAGTAAGGAGAGGGCCTATGCGCCCATGCCGGACGATGCGCAGGACTGGTACCGCACTGTGCTCGACGACGACGGCGTGGTGCGCAACAGCGTCGCCCGCATAGAAGACGGTGTGCTGCACATAGAGCAAGGCCCGTTGGTGGGTCAAGAGGCCCGCGTAAAGAAGATCGACCGTCATAAGCGCTGGTGCCTGGTAAACGTGGGTGAAGGCGACTCCGCTTTTAGGGAGCTGCTTCCGCTGGACGTGCCCAGTAAGACGTAAGGGGCGTTGCACCGGCAATTCGTTCGCAATTTGAATTCATCGATTGGGGGATCCCTGGGGACAGGGACGTTGATTTGAACTTGACTACTAAAGAAGTGACAGGGCAAAACGCGCCGGCGGGAGCTGCGCTTGTTGCCCAGGCAATGAGCGGCGGCGACGCGAGCATGCGCTACAAGTCCATGCAGGCCGTGAGGGACTGGGATCGCTCGCGCCTGGCCTACAGAGCGATGAAGCGCGCGTTTGACATCGTTT
>OMCD01001525.1_pt1 | contig 13675 bp, 10 predicted proteins | sample 1674171 | NCBI WGS metagenome assembly OMCD01 (sample SAMEA103958149, study PRJEB25191) | human gut metagenome | biome: human-associated habitat [ENVO:00009003]; feature: intestine environment [ENVO:2100002]; material: feces | place: Germany | collected 2013/2015
TAAAATTCAGATACATATCAATACATGCAGATAAATACAGCACTTTACTTTAAGCTGCGGACACAGCTTTCCGGCAGTGTCAGAAAGGAGTTCCTATGTTAGAACTGATCCTCTATTTTGGTCCCGTTATCCTGGTAGTGCTTCTGGTGCTTCTCATCATAACCCAGGGGTATGTAAAAGCCCCGCCGGATCACGCCTACATTATTTCCGGTCTCAGAAAAGAGCCCAGAGTCCTGGTAGGCCGCGCCGGTTTAAAGCTGCCTTTCTTTGAACAGTTAGATAAGCTGTATCTTGGCCAGATCACTGTTGATATTAAAACAGATGAATACATTCCTACCAACGATTTTATCAATGTCATGGTAGATGCAGTTGCAAAGGTGCGCGTGGCAGATGATCCGGCTATGTTAAAGCTTGCTATGCGAAACTTCTTAAATAAGAACTCCGCCAAGATTGCCGCTGATCTGCAGGATTCTCTTCAGGGCAACATGCGTGAGATCATTGGTACGCTGACCCTTCGTGCCATTAATACAGACCGGGATTCTTTCTCTGACCAGGTGATGGCAAAGGCTTCCAAAGATATGGAAAAGCTTGGGATTGAGATCCTTTCCTGCAATATCCAGAATGTAACTGATGAACATGGCCTGATCCAGGATCTTGGTATGGATAACACATCTAAGATCCGCAAGGATGCTTCTATTGCAAAGGCTGAAGCTGAACGTGATATTGCCATTGCCCAGGCAGCTGCAGATAAAGCTTCCAATGAAGCACGGGTTCTGGCAGAAACAGAGATCGCCCAGAAAAATAATGAACTGGCTATTAAAAAGGCTGAATTGCAGAAAGCTTCTGACACGAAAAAGGCTGAAGCAGATGCTGCTTACGAGATCCAGAAACAGGAACAGCAAAAGACCATCCAGGCAGCTACTGTAAATGCCCAGATTGCCAAAGCTGAACGTGAAGCTGAACTGCGCAAACAGGAAGTTGCTGTACAGCAGCAGGCATTAGAAGCTGAGATCAATAAAAAAGCGGATGCTGACCGCTACGCAATTGAACAGGCAGCTGCAGCTGACCTGACCCGCCGCCAGAGAGAGGCGGAAGCTAAGAAATATGAGCGTGAAAAAGAAGCAGAAGCGCAAAAAGCACAGGCAGAAGCACAGAAATATGCCATGCTCCAGGAAGCAGAAGGTATCCGTGCCAAAGGTGAAGCAGAAGCTGCTGCCATCCAGGCAAAGGCTCTTGCAGAAGCAGAAGGTATGGAGAAGAAAGCCCAGGCTTACCAGAAATACAACCACGCTGCCATGGCAGAAATGATGATGAAAGTCCTTCCTGAAATTGCAGGAAAGATTGCGCAACCTTTATCCCAGATCGACAAGATCACTATTATCGGCGGAGGAAATGGGGCTGATGACGGTGTTGGTAATATTGCAGGCAATGTTCCTGTTGTTATGGCAAAGCTGTTTGAGTCCATGAAAGAGGCTACAGGCGTAGATCTTGCTGAGATCATGAAGGCAGATACATATGATGCCAAAGTCACCCGGAATATTAACCTGAACGGGGCAGAAGACACTTTAAAACAGGTACTTGCTGTTGATACAGATTCCGCAGACAAACCTGTTGCTGAACATGGAGCAACTCCTGATACCAGTTCTGCCACAGTGAATTCCTGACCACATTTGTATAGATTTTTTGTTCAAAAATGGGTTGCTGCACATAAACACAGCAACCCATTTTTTTATATTATTTTTTTAACCCTACTGTATTTAATTCGCCTTCACTTTTTGCTACTACAACTGCTGCGGCAGCATCACCTACAATATTAGGAATAACTCGTGCCATGTTCAAAATGCGGTCAATACCAGCTAACAGACCAATTGTTTCCAATGGCAGATGTACTGCATTCAAGACAATAGTCAGCATCACCAGACCGGAACCAGGGATACCTGCTGTTCCTACAGAAGCTAAAACTGCTGTTACCATGACCATGATCTGCTGGGTCAGTGTTAATTGAATGCCAAAAACCTGTGATGCAAAAATAACTGCTACTGCCTCATAAATTGCTGTTCCATTCATATTCATAACTGCACCGAATGGAATAACAAAATCTGCAATCTTATCACTGACACCTAACTCTTTCGTGCATTTTAAGTTTAATGGTATCGTTGCCACACTGGAGCAGGTTGCAAATACAAAAAGCATTGCTTCTTTCATGACCGAGAAAAAACGGATCGGACTGATTCCGCCGTACAGACCAGCCATTAATCCACCTTGTACAAAAACGGTAAATAATGCACAGGTAATATAACATGCAGCAATTGTTTTCATATAAGGAAGCATTACATCCATACCATATTTGCCAACAATATTTGCCATCAGACCAAATACGCCATATGGTGTGAATTCCAGAACAATATTCGTAATTTCCTTCCATGCCTCTGTCCATGCACGAAAGAAATTCAAAACCGGTTCTCCTTTTTCTCCCAACTTGATCAAAGCAAAGCCTAACAATAATGAGAAAAAGATGATCTGAAGCAGATTTTGTGTGCTTAAAGAATTAAATGGATTGGTTGGGATAATGTCCATCAGGGTATCTACAATACTTGGGATTTCTTTTGCATCATAGGCCTGCGCTGACTCCATCACAAATCCAGCTCCGATCTGCATGATATTACATAAAACAAGACCAATAGCAACGGCTATTGCAGTACCGCCAAGAAAAATTCCTAATGTCTTTCCTCCAATTTTTCCTAATGTTTTAAAATCCTTTACATCTGCTGCCGAACATATCAAAAGTCCCAGCACCAATGGTGCAACTACCATAGTCAGCAGACGGGTCAATATAGTTCCAAGAAATGCCAGCTTTGTTGCTTTCTCTCCAAAAATAAGTCCTGCTGCGATACCAAGAACAAATCCCACCATAATTCTGGTGAATAATCCTAACTGGTTCCATTTTTTTATTGGATTCATATGTACGTCCCCCCGTTTTTTATACAAATCTGCATACATGGTCTACTGCAATATCAGAAAATCCATACGCCTCTGCTTTCGTCAGTTTGCCGTTGCAGACCTGAACGATCTCATCTAAAAGCATTTTTCCGCTTTCTTCAATTGTCTTCGTACCATCAATGATCCCGCTTAAATCCACATCCATGTTGTCTTCCATGTGTGTATAAGTCCGTTTATTGGCTGTTACTTTTAAAACAGGCGCAATGGCATTTCCTGTTGGTGTTCCGCGTCCGGTTGTAAATATGACGCAGGCACATCCGGCTGCTACCATGGATGTAACAGAAGAAATGTCATATCCTGCTGTATCCATAACAATGGCACCATGTTTGCTCGGGCGTACTGCCTGCTCTAATACTTCAACGATAGGTCTTGTTCCGCCTTTACGGATACATCCAAGACTCTTTTCATCCAGTGTAGAAAGGCCTCCTGCTTTGTTTCCAGGTGTTGGCTGTCCTGCACGGCAGTCCTGTCCTGCCTGTTTTAAATGTTTTTCATATTCTTCACAGACACGGATCACCTGATTGTGGATCTTAGGTGTTGCTCCTCGTTTTGCAACAATATGTTCTCCACCGATCCATTCAATGGATTCACTCATGATCGTAGATGCTCCAAGATCTACTAAAAGATCACTTAACTCTCCTACTGCCGGATTGGAAGCAATTCCAGATGTAGCATCGGATCCGCCACATTCAATTCCCATAAGCAGTTCAGAAATATCGCACCATTCTTTTCTTACGAGACCAGCCTGCGCTGCCAGTTCTCTTGCTGCTCTTGTAGCCTTTTCAATAGTCTTTAAGGTACCGCCTTCTTCCTGGATTCCGAAAGACACTACCGGTTTATCTGTCATCTTCTGGATCTTTTCTCTTAACTGCTTATGTCCTACTGTTTCGCATCCAAGACCGATCATCACAACTCCGTATACATTAGGATTACATGCAAAACCAGTTAATATCTTCTGGGACATGGCTGTATTGTCTGCTACATCTGAACATCCCGTATTAAATACAATATTTACAGCCCCTCTTACCTGGCTTGCAACAATACGGCTTGACTCACTTCCGCAGGCACAGGCTGGAAGGATCAGTACATGATTACGGATTCCTACTCTTCCATCGGAACGTCGGTATCCCAGAAACTGGATTTTTTCTCCATTTTCTGTTTTCCGGATCTCAACAGGCTCTTCGCCCTTTTCTTCTACCAGTTCGCTTTCATAGTCACGGGGCACGCTGTAAATATTGTTATGATCTACCAGACATCCTGCATGGATCTTTCTTGTGGTCTTTCCGATCAGCTCTCCATATTTTATAACTTCCTGTCCTTCCTCCAGATCTGTCAGTGAGATCTTATGGGAAAATGGGATTGCCTCTTTTGCTAAAATTTCCAGATCCTCATTTTTGCTGCGGTAATGGACCACTTCCCCTGCTTTTACATCTCTTACACAGGTTACTACATTGTCTTTTGGATCCATGAGCAGTGCATCTACCTTCATATTCTTTCCTCCTGCTACATTCATTTTTTTTGCTCATCTGTATCTCTTGACATTAGTATAGATCTGCTATATGATAAAATCAATTTTATGATTTTTATGTTATTATAAATTTAATTTATATGTAAAAGGAGATCCCATGCAGCTGGAAATGAAATATATTTACACTGTTTATCAATGCGGAAGCTTCTCAAAAGCAGCCGAAAAGCTTTTCCTGACCCAGCCTGCTTTAAGCATTTCCGTACAAAAAGTAGAACATGAAGTGGGAATGCCCTTATTTAACCGGGACAAAAAGCCTTTGGAGCTGACTGAAGCCGGCACGATCTATATCCAGAAAATTGAGCAGATCCAGCATTTAGAGCAGGAGCTTGCCATGCAGCTGAATGACCTGACTGATCTGAAAACAGGACATCTGCGTGTTGGCGGAACTCATTATTTTAATGCCTATATTCTTCCCCCTGTTATTGCAGCTTACAAAAAAAAGTTCCCGGGAATCAGTCTTCAACTTATTGAAGCTGGTTCCTGGGAACTGATCGACATGTTAAAAAATGACAAAATAGACTTAACCTTTAATTGTACTCCTGATCCTTCTGATAAACTGCGCCGCTCTCCTTCTTTTCAGGATACGATCCTGTTAGCCGTTCCAAACCATTTTTCAGTAAACTGTCTTTTTACTGAATCAGCCCTTTCTTCCCAGGATGTCCTGGCCCGTAAGTTTGAAGATCCGGATTGTCCTTCTATCACTTTGCAGGCATTTGCAGATACACCTTTTATTTTACTGACTCCAGGCAACAATCTTCGTAAACGGAGTATGACTTTTTTTAAAGAAGCAGGAATAACTCCCAATATCACCATGGAGGTATCACAGTTGGTAACCTCTTATCATCTGGCCAGATCCGGGATCGGGGCAGCTTTTATCAGTGACTGGATGCTGACTAACGCACACCCTGAAATGTCTTATTATAAGATCAATTCTCCTGCTTCTGTGCGATTATTTGATATCGTTACTTCAGGTAAGAATTATTTATCCAAAGCCCAGAAAGCCTTTATTGATCTCTTTCAGGCTTATTATAAAAATTATATCTATTGATCTGACGTATCCAGATTATCTGCTTCTGGTTCTTCCTGAACTAACTTTTCCTGGACTGATCCTTCCTGGATTGTTTCTTCCGGCTCTTCACTGCCATCCTTTAACTTCCAGCGAAGGATCACCCTGAACAGGTCTCCTTCTACCTCTATCTTCATGGTACCGCCCTGGACTTCGGTAAAGCTTCTTGCAATGGCAAGACCAAGACCGGAGCCTTCTGTATTTCTGGACGCATCCCCTCTTACGAAACGTTCTGTCAGCTCTTCCGGTGAGATCTTCAGTTCTTCTGCGGAGATGTTTCGCAGTGTTACCTGTACATATTCTCCGTCTTTTTCTGCCTTAATATAAGCCCTGGTGCTTTTCATGCCATACTTGGTGATGTTCACCAGGAGATTTTCAAAGATACGGCAGGTCTTCTGGCCGTCTAAGGACGCCGCCAGGCGCTCATTTGGCAGGTCAAAATGGAACTGAATGCCGCTGGCTTCTATTTTATCGGAAAGTTCAAAACGGACCTGTTTTAACAGACTGACCACATCTACCTCTTCTGGATGAAGGACTACGGTACCGTTTGCCGCCTTGCTTACCTCAAACAGGTCTTCGATCAGCTCTTTTAAGCGCATGGATTTCTGGTCTAAGATCTGGATGTAGGAGTTTCGTTCTTCTTCGGTAATATTTTCCTGCTTTAACAGGTTTACATAAGTAATAATGGCAGTCAATGGTGTTTTTAAGTCGTGGGAAACATTGGTGATCAGCTCGGTTTTGGTGCGCTCGCTTTTCACTTCTTTTTCCACTGCTTTTTTGAAGCCTTCCTGCACCTTAAACAGCTGGTTTTTAAATGGCTCAAAAATCCCTAAATCTTCCTCTTCTTTTACATCCAGATTGCCTTCTGCCATTTCCTGGATGCAGTTAAGGAGTCTGTGGTATTTTTCCTGCACCTTGCCCCAGTATTTCTTCAGCAGGAAGAATAATGCAATAGAGTAAAGGATCAGCGCGCCGATGCCCCAGAACCACAGCAGGGAGATGCATGCAAGGATCACAAAGTTTGCAAGCACTGCTTTTCCGATGATCTTGCTGGACCTGCTTTCCCAGTCTGTCTGTGAGAACAGATCCAGACCTGTGCATACCCAGTGTTTGCAGAAGCAAAGGAATTTTCCAACCCAGGTGCGCTCTTTAAAGTAGCGCCATGGTCCTAAACTGAAGAAGGAACGGAAATTAGTAACTCCCCAGTAAAACATTCCGTAAATGACCACCCAGAACAGGAAATTGGCTGCAACGGCCAGAGCATTGGCCATAAATGGTAAAAAGCCTGCTTTTGCCAGCTCTGCCTGGAGAGTTCCTGCCATAAAGCTGCGTACTATATCTAACGGGATCTCCATATTTAAGAAAAGCAGCAGCCAGCCCACTCCGATGACGCAAAGAGGCTCAAGTGACCAGCTGAATATCTTCATTTTGACCACTTCCATTCCCGGGATAAAGGGGATGAGAAGTGCTGCCACCAGGACCGCCAGGCTTACATACATAATAACGGTAATAAATCCATGCCCTCTTTGATAGTCATAATTATCATATGTATATACATTTTGTGGCTTTTCCTCATTCCAGCTGCCAAGTTTCGTTGGCTGACAGCGGAATTTGACTGTCATGTTCCTTGGGCCGCTAAATTCCAGACCAGATCTATGGTAGCTGTTTGTAAGTCTTGCAGCCAATGGATCATAGAATTCAAAACGGCCAATGGAACGGATCAGGCCGGAGCAGTTGCTTTCAAGACCTGTTACATCTGACACAGTCAGCCTCCCATTTTCATCAAAATGTACGGTAAACTGAAGCTCATTGTCCGCTACTGTCCGGGAGAATATTTCCTCAGGACTATTTACATTGCTGCGCAGGTATCCGCCCTGTGGATCCATGACCCCATAGGAGATACGTTCATTATACTGGTTATAAAGATTATTCCAGGTGGTTCCCAGTTCATCGATCAGATCCTTTATTTCTTCTCTGAAAGCCATAATATCTTCTGCGTCTTCATTTCCAGCTGCCTGCTGCTGTTCTGTAATGGCCGGGTCTGCTGCCTCTGCTAAGGCTTCTGTCTGAGCCACCGTCTGACCGGATGTATGATCTGCACTTTCTGTTGCAACCACATTTTCTGCCACATCTGCACTGACCACTGCATCTGCACCAGATACCGGATCCGTCTTTTTTTCTGTTTCCGGTACATTCTGTGCATCTTCTCCATGCAGAACATCCACAGCCCCGATTCCATCTCCTGCAAGAAATGTCTGGGAATAAGTAAGGATACCACCATTTTCTTCCTGTTTCTGCTGATGCCAGAGAACGTAGCTGAAGTTCATCACTTGGGTAGCCAGATTTCCAAATCCCCCTGCTGCTTCTGTTTCCTGTCTGCGGTTTCTGCTGCTGAACTCCGCCGCTTTCTCTTCCATATAGGGATATAGCCCCACTGTGGTACCCGCAGCAATAAAAATCGTCAGTATCATGGCTATAATTCCCAGAATTTTCCAATTACGGCTTTTCTTTACAATATTTTCCCTTACGATATTTTCATTTGCAACATTTCTCTTTTCCAGATCATCACTGTTTTTCAAGTTTGTATCCAACGCCCCACACCACCTTTATATATTTTGGATCTTTTGGATCCACTTCGATTTTTTCCCGGAGGTTGCGTATATGTACCATGACAGTATCTGTATTGATCGCCCGTTCGTTCCAGACTCTTTCGTAAATTTCTTCTGCCGGAAAGACTCTTCCTGGATTGCGGATGAGAAGGAGAAGGATCTTAAATTCAATGGGAGTCACTTTTACGTTTTTGCCGTCTACAATGACTTCCACTGTCTCCTCATTTACTTCCAGTCCGCCCACCTGATGGATCTTTGGATTTTCCTTCTGTCCGGAATTTAGCCGGTCTAAGAAGCGGTGATATCTGCGCAGCTGGGAATTGACTCTTGCCATTAATTCCATAGGTGTAAATGGCTTTGTTACATAGTCATCCGCTCCTATGTTCAGTCCCAGGATCTTATCCACCTCTTCTGTCTTCGCTGAAAGGAAGATCACCGGAAAGTCGTATTTTTCCCGCAGCTTTGCAGTCATGGTGATACCATCCATTACCGGCATCATCACGTCTACGATTGCCAGGTCAATAGGTCTTTCTTCCAGGATCTTTAAACCTTCAAGACCGTTTTCTGCCTGAAATACCTGATACCCCTGGCTGCGCAGGAAAATTTCCACTCCCTGGCGTATTTCTTTGTCATCCTCTACTAAAAGGATACTGTCTCCGTTCATATACTCATTTCCTCCTTACGGTTTATATAGTAGCAATGAAATTGGAAGAGGCGCTTCATAAAAAATGAAAGTTTTTCTAAAGAATTATAACATAGGAAAGCTTCTCCCACCAGAGATAGAAAAAATACCAGTAAGGAAACCGGGTGGAGAAGTTCCCGCCGGCAGGCGGGAATGCCGTGCTGGAAAACCAGACGCAAAAAATCGGCAGATCTGCACAAAAAAGGACCACCCGGTGCAGCCACACAGGCCACACCAGAGCAGTCCTATTTTCATGTTTTCCAGATTTTTCCAAAATCCTGTTTTTAGAAACTCTTACAGGATATCCTGATGCATCAGATGCCTGATCCGCTCATCATTCAGGCCCTTAATAACCTCAACTGCCATGCGGACAGTGTTTTCCACATCTTCAATGGCACAGAAATTATAATGGCTGTGTACATAACGGCTTGGAATGCCAAGTACCAGGGTTGGTACGGCTTTTCCTGCAAGGCTGATCTTGCCTGCGTTAGTGCTGCCGCCTCTTCTTACTGTATCCTGGTAGGTAATGCCCATGGTATCGCCCAATTCATGTGCGTACTCTAAGAATGCAGGATTGGTGATATAGCTCTTGTCCATGCAGCGGATCTGTACGCCTTTATGCATGCCGCCCTGGGATTTTTCAGGGCTGTAGTAAAAGTCATCTGCTGGGGATCCTTCAAATACAATAGCCAGGTCTGGCTGGACCTGTGCAGAGGTAACGGTCGCACCTCTCATGCCAACCTCTTCCTGGGAGGCAAAAGCGCCTACTACCTCTACTGCCAGGTCATCTTTTACTGCCTGCAGTGCTCTTAAAGTGTGGATGATGCAGGCACAGCCCATGCGGTTGTCAAAAGCTTTGCCAAAACATAATCCATGTTCTTCGTCATATTCAAAGGCAACTTCCGGAGCAGCCGGATCACCAATATTGATACCGAAGCTTTCCATTGCCTCTTTTTTGCTGCATGCACCTACATCTAAGAACATTTCACGGATATCTAATGGGGCGCTTTTTTCTTTATCTGTCATAAAATGTACCGGGCGGGAGGTTATAATGCCTTTGACCAGCTTTCCGGCTCTGGTGCGTACCAGTAAGGTGTGTGCCGGGATACTTGGCAGATCCATTCCACCTAACATAATAAGGCTTAACAGACCATTTTCCATGATCCCCTGTACCATAAATCCGCACTCATCTGTATGGGCATCCAGCATAAGAACAGGCTTTCTGCCCTCTGCATTACCGCCGATCCTTGCGTAAACATTGTTCATGGCATCATTAGTTAGACTCATGCCTGTGCAGTGTTTTCTTACAGCTCTTACTACGTCTTCCTCAAATCCACTGGGGCCAAAAGCATTGGTCAGATCCCTTAATACATTCATATCAATCATGTTCATATGTTCCTCTTACTAAAAGAGTTCCTCCTTCCATCATCTTACGGCCGCCTGCAATAACGGTATCCAATGTTAAGTCATCTTTGATCAGCAGGATATCTGCGTCAGCGCCTGCCATGATATGGCCTTTTTTCTTCTCGATCTCCAGTGCTTTTGCAACATTGGAAGTAAAATAGGTCAGTGCCTCAGCAAAGTCAAACCCACCTCTGGTGACTAAAGAACACATCTGTGCATACATATTTCCCACATCGGTAACACCGATCTCTTTTAACATGCCTGCTTCATCATAGCTGGACCAGCTTCCCTGACCGTCAGAACTGAAGGTAATGTGATCCATAGGAACATCTGCTGCCTTTGCCTCTTCAAGAAGTGCAGGCATTGGATCATGTCCGATGACTGGCTCGCCATTTACAAAGTCTTCACAGGTAATATCAATATAACCGCCCATTTTTGCCAGTTTCAGTCCATCCAGATACAGTTCATGATTGCGGCTCATATGAGTAGGCTGAAAGGTCTTTACCGGAATATCAGTCTCGGCCAGTGCCTCAAATACAGGCCCTAATTTCTTCTTTCCACTTCCCATATGTAAAACGATAAATCCAGGCTTTCCGCCGATCATGCCTGCAGTACGTACATCACTTCCTAAACGGATCAGCTCATCTACAGAGATATTTGGTGCCCTGTGGTCAGAAAGAGCCAGTTTCAAGCCCATGATTTCGTCTACAAAGGCAATATCCTTCTTTACGCTTCCTGTTAAGGTCACCGGCGGATAGCCGTAGGCACCGCAGAGAGCATAAGCAGTAATGCCTTCTTCCTTTAATGCCTTTACCTTCGCTAACAGGTTTTCCACACTGCGGGACATATCATCTGTTCCAAGAAGTCCTAAAACAGTAGTGATACCAGCTTTTAAAATAGAAGAAAGCTCAACCTGGGGAGTTCTTGTATGGAAGCTTCCTTCTCCGCCGCCGCCTGTTACATGAACATGACGGTCGATCAGACCTGGTGTTAAGCGCATTCCTTTTGCATCGATGACTTCACAGCCAGTACCTCCTTCCAGGTTATCTCCTACTGCCTCGATCTTTCCTCCGCACACTAAAACATCTTTGATCCCAAGATGTTCCGGTGCGTATACATCAGCCTGTTTCAATAATATCATGGTTATATTTCTCCTAAATATATTATAAATTTTCCAGACGCAGCTACATCCGGACCGGATATCCATATTTACTTCTCTTTGTAGAAATCCGGTACAACTTTTTCATGGTACTTAGCTGCTGCCTGACGGAGACTTTCGTTAAGCAGCAGATCCAGTCCGGTCATTGCCAGCCCTTTTGCACCTTTAATGCAGATCTCATCTGCCCCCGGTTCCGCAGCAGCTTTGGCATACTGACTGGAATGGGCCGGGATCTCTTCATCTGTAATAGACAGATAATCATGGATCGCCGGGATCTTAATGGACACATTTCCAATGTCAGAAGAACCAAAGAGCAGTTTTGGATCCGGCAGACACATGCTGATGCCTACACGGGCCATATTTTCCTTAAAATCTTCACAAATCGGCAGACATGGATAACGCTCTGCATAGATCGGTTCTGACTGGATCTGTACCTTTGCACCTGTAAGGCTTTCCGCCCGCTTTGCACAGCTGATGATCATATTCTGAAGCTCATCAACTCGCTTCATCGTTGCTGCACGGATACAGAACTCAGATTTTGAAAATCCCGGTATTATATTGGAGGCAGTTCCGCCCTCTAAAATAACCCCGTTTACATTGTCCTCTGTTTCAAATAACGGGCGCAGCATATCGATCTGGTTAAACACGCTGATAGCTGCCGTCAGGGCATTGATGCCAGTTGCCGGTGCAGAGGAATGGGCAGACTGTCCTGTAAAGGAAATGGTAAGACTTCCGGAAGCTCTTCCGTTCCGGTTAATATAGTTCCTGCTTTCACCGCCACAGGTGGGATGGATCATCAGTGCAAAATCCACTCCATCAAAGCCGCCCCGTTCCAGCATAATAGCCTTTCCGGCACCGCCTTCTTCTGCAGGAGTTCCAATGATCCAAACTTCTCCTGCAATTCCCATTTCCACAAATATTTTCGCTAAAGAAGCAAATGCACCGGAAGCACAGGTTGCGATCACATTATGGCCGCAGCCATGTCCTACGCCTCTTAAAGCATCATATTCTGCTAAAAAAGCCACTACCGGGCCTTTTCCTGTTCCTTTTTTCACTGCCTTAAAGGATGTTGGAAGGTCACAGTAGCCTCTTTCTGTTTCAAATCCCTGTTTTTCCAGATAGGCACAGCTATTTAGTATGGCATGATGCTCGATTTTACTTGTGATGATATGCCGTCCTTTTTCTTTTAACATTTGTGCTGCTGCTTTTATCGCCCAGTTGTCAGACTCTGTTCCGCCTGATGTAAAGAAAATCTCCTTTGGATCAACTTTTAATATTTTTGCTATATTTTCCTGTGCTTCTTTAATATATTTTTCAGCCTTAACTCCAACCATATGCATAGCTGATGGATTTCCAAAATCCTCTGTCATTGTTTTTACAACAATGTCTTTTACTGAATCTGTAACTATGGTTGTAGCTGAATTATCAAAATATGCTTCCATTTTAACCTCTATATTTAACTATCAATTATTTACATAACTTTAATTATTTTTGTTTCACTCTTCTGTTTCAAACATTAAAACTGACATTAATGCCATTCCGGCTGTCTCTGTTCTTAAAATTCTTTTGCCAAGGGTAATGTCATAAGCTCCGGTATTTATTGCCTGTTCTACTTCTTCCTCTGCAAAACCACCTTCAGGTCCAATAAATATTCCAACGGTCATGCCCGTCTTAATCTGACTTACAACCTGTCTTGTATGAGCCATATTTTCTGCATTTTCATATGGAATAAGTACCATATCCATAGCTTCTGCCATTTTAAGTGCCTCTTTGTATGTTACAGGCATTGAAACTTTTGGAATAATTCCCCGCTTAGACTGCTTAGCCGCACTTTCAGCAATTGAATTCCAACGTTTTGTTTTAGAAACAGCTTTCTTATTATCAAGCTTAACTATGCATCTCTTAGTGGATACAGGAACTATTTCGTATGCTCCAAGTTCAATCATCTTCTGAATAACCGTTTCCATTTTGTCCCCTTTAGGCAATGCCTGAAAAAGAGTAACCTTAATTGGAAGTTCCTTTGCCACTCCATTTACGTCTTCTATTTTTGCTCGCACATGTTCATTTTCAAGTTCATCTATTGTACAAACATATTCCCTGTCTTCTCCGTCGCTTATAAGAATGGTTTCACCCTTCTTCATTCTGAGAACGTTTTTTATATGATTAACATCTGAACCTATAATTATAACTGCGTCTTCCTGTATCTGGTCTTTTTTAACAAAAAATC
>OMCD01001547.1_pt1 | contig 13474 bp, 3 predicted proteins | sample 1674171 | NCBI WGS metagenome assembly OMCD01 (sample SAMEA103958149, study PRJEB25191) | human gut metagenome | biome: human-associated habitat [ENVO:00009003]; feature: intestine environment [ENVO:2100002]; material: feces | place: Germany | collected 2013/2015
AATAGTGCTGTGCTTTGTCTTTTTCAAGACAATACAGGGTTGATGTGGTTTGGTACATACGATGGTGTCAATTGTTATGATGGCCGAAACATGGAAGTTTTTCGTTCTGATTTTTCAGCCCCCAAAGCTTTGAGTAATAATGTAATCCATTCTATTCAGCAGGCAGATAATAATTGTTTGTGGATTTCTACACATTTGGGTATCAATCGTCTTTCACAGGATTCGCGGCAAGTTGTCGGATATTATGACTTTACAGATGATTATTATCTACATTCCAATTCTAAAGGAAACACATGGGTGGTGAGTCATGGTGGAATTTTCTACTATAATACATCTTATAAACGATTTGTACAGATTAAGAATCTGAAAGTACCCGTAGAAGATATGGATAAACGGGCATTCGTAACGGATGATGGTGTTTTGTGGATTTTCACTCAACAAACAGGGGAGCTGTTACAGGTTTCGCAGGATGCTTTTGATTGTGACACATTATCAATTCATTCAACTGTTTCATCTACTGATTTTCATGCGAAACCTATTGAAGATGTCTTTTATCAGAATGGCGTTCTTTGTTTTATCGATAGTGAGCATGATCTTTATGTTTATGATATTTCCCGACAATCTAAAATTTATATTCGTAACCTTTCTTCATTAGTGCAGAAGAATGGAACTATTGCAGGAATAGCCCTTTTCTATGAAGATATTATTATTGGTTTTCGAACGAATGGGTTAGTCCGTCTCCGTACTTCACAAAAATATAAAGAAGAAGTGGTCGACCGGAATGTACGTATATATAGTATTTATCGAGATCCTCATCAGAATGTCTTATGGGTTGCTTCGGACGGACAAGGAACGATTATGTATGCTAAGAAATATTCTATTGCCACCAATTTGATGCTCAATCAACTGTCATCTAACTTAAGCAGGCAGGTACGTTCTGTTATGACAGACGATAGTGGTGGACTATGGTTCGGGACGAAAGGTGATGGACTGCTGCATATACCGGATTATCGTGAGAATGAGGAGGCTTCTGCCGTTACAGTTTACTCTCCTGAAGGAAAGCAAAATGTTGTGTCTTATATACGATGGAATAAAGAATTTCCTGTTTATAAATTGGTTCAAAGCCGTTATATGGATGGCTTTTGGATAGGATCTGGAGATCCGGGACTATTTTACTATTCTTTTGAAGACAAAGCTTTGCATTCTGTGGAGAATCTGCCGGCACAACCCACCGAGATACATGGCATTTATGAGGAAAATGATAGTGTACTTTATGTGGTGACAGCCGGTTCCGGTTTTCATAAATTAATACTTGAGAAGCAGGCAGGTACCATTCGTTTCAAGTCGCAGAAAAGTTATCATTTTTTTCACGGTCAGCGAGAAATTACGATGTTCTATCCAATGTTGCCCGAAGGGGATTCTATTTTGTGGCTTGGCAGTCGGGAGAAAGGACTCGTACGGTTTGATAAGCGGACTGAAGAATATAAAGTGATTTCTTTGAAAGAAATGCTTCATAAGTCGGTAGACGATGTGCTCAGCCTGTATCGGACCAAAGAAGGGTTGTTATATGTAGGGACAACATCAGGATTGGTATGTTTGAATTCTAATGGCAAACAGATGAAAGCTACCTATATCGGACGGGAGCAAGGTTTGCTCAATGATATGATTCATGGTGTACTTGAAGATGAGAACGGACTCTTATGGCTTGGTACGAATCGGGGGCTGATTAAATATAATCCGATAAATGGCTCATCACATGCCTACTTTTACAGTGCAGGTGTTCAAATCGGTGAGTTTAGTGATGATGCTTATTACATGTGTCCATATACACAGGAGCTTTTTTTCGGTGGGATTGACGGGTTGCTTTATTTGGATAAAGAGGTGCAGGCTGCTCCGGAATTTTATCCGGATATTTTGTTACGTAAGTTGACTGTTGGACATACGCAAGTGGTTCAGGGGGATGGAGATTACTATACAGACGATGGTAAGGCATTACAGTTGAAGGGGACGGAGGTTTCATTTGCACTTTCTTTTGTTGTTCCGGATTTTTTATCAGGAGAAGATATAGAATATTCTTACCAGTTGGAAGGATATGATAAGGATTGGACCTCTTTTAGTAGTATTAATGAAGCCTCATATACAGGAGTGCCGGCAGGTGATTATATCTTTAAGGTACGCTATAAGAGGGATGTATTTGATACGGAATATCGGCATTTTTCTATTCCGGTATATATCCTTTCTCCCTGGTATCGATCGGTGGCGGCTTATTTGGTTTATTTGATCATTTTCTTGTTGCTGTTAGGGTATGTGATATATTTACTACGTAAAAACTACCTTCAGGAACGGATGATGAAAACACTGATGGGGACAGAAAGTTGCCGGAAATCCGAGACTGTATATACAAACCGTAGGATGCTTGAAGATTTTACTCTTATTTATAATTATTGTGACCAATTGCGTGCAGAGAATCTTTCTTATGAGCAATGTCTTGAGAAAGTGTCACTGATACGCGAAACTGTGATGAACGCACTTCTTAATCCTGACGCTCTGTTTTTGGAAGAACTTAAACAATTCTTTCCGGATCGGTTTATTGTTTCTGCACGTATGAGTATACAGGGAGTTTCTCAAGAGGTGTTACGTACGTTGGAAGAACAAGGGATTGATCATTCTTCTATATCGTCAATGATTCCGGAACACTTAACATTTCCAGTTTACAAGAATGCATTATACAGTATTCTTTATTGCTGCTATCTCCGGATTACTGAAATGAAAGGTACTCATGGCGTAATAGTAGAAATGTCAGAACAGGATGGTAAGATGCAGCTACATTTTTCTTCTAAAGATGCTACTGCGAAAGCGTTGTATGAATATCTTTCAGATAAAGCTTCTTCAGTGACGGAGAAAGATTCCGATCATGTGTTTGCTGTGCATTTACTTTTAGGTTTTGTACGGTCGGCTTTGGAACGTATTCATGCCGTTCTTCGTTATGATGATGAGAGTGGTAGTCGGTTGACGATTATCTTTGAACCGGCGGTCTTGACAGTGGCAGGTGAACAAGGGAAAAAAACTGTGCTTTTGTTGGAAGACAGAGATGAAATGACTTGGTTGATTAGTAATTTCCTGGCTGATGAATATGTGGTTCATCAGGTAAAGAGTGTGCAGCTTGCTTTTGACGAAATTCGTCGGTCGGCTCCGGCTCTATTATTAGTGGATATGACAATGTATGCCAATGCTGAAAGTACTTTTATGGAGTATGTTAGCCGGAATCGTACTCTGCTTTCAAAGACAGCTTTTATTCCATTGTTAACCTGGAAAGTTGGTTCGGCCATTCAGCGGGAACTGATCTTGTGGTCTGATTCTTATATTGTACTTCCTTATGATATATTATTCTTGCGGGAAGTTGTCCATAATGCTATTTATGGAAAGCGGGAAGCGAAGCAGATATATATGGAGGAACTGGGAGATTTGGCGGGACAGATTGTCTGTACAACTACCGAACAAGCTGATTTTATTCGTAAATTGTTAAAGGTGATTGAAGAAAACCTGGACAAGGAAGAACTGGGCTCAACGTTGATCGCTGATCGTATGGCAATGAGTTCCCGTCAGTTCTATCGTAAATTCAAGGAAATCTCCAATACTGCTCCCGGTGATTTAATAAAGAGTTACCGTATGGAAAAGGCAGCCCGCTTGTTACTTGATGAAGAACTTTCTATTCAAGATGTTATTATGGAGGTCGGTATTTCCAGCCGGTCTTATTTTTATAAAGAATTTACCCGTCGGTTCGGGATGACACCGAAAGATTATCGGGAACAGCGAAAGGTATGCTGATTGTCAGGCTAAATTCTTTCGTATAGGTGATTGGTTGGGAAACATTATTATTTATTTGTTTGTCACAACCTTGTGCTCTAAATCCCTTCTGTTAATTTTATTGTATTGATTTTTAGGGTATTAACCTGTGCTCTAATTTGCCCTTCTGTGCTTTAAAGATGTGTCTTTATTTTGCCGTTTTTTTGGCAAGGTAGAGCATTGGAGTTTTATTCGAATAACCTTTATTTGCAACAATCTTTTTAAAGGGAATTAACCTTATTACTAATCAAATTTAAAGGAATTATGAATGAAAAACTAAAGTATCTTACCTTATTTGTAATAGGTATGATGTTGAGTTTGGGCATGAATGCTCAATCTGTAAAATCAATCTCCGGTACGGTAACCGATGATCAGGGAGAGGCGGTTATCAGTGGTACGGTGAAAGTTAAAAACGGTAGTACAGGAACAATCACTGACATTAACGGTAAATACACTCTCTCTGTTCCTTCCAATGCCACCTTGGTGTTTTCGTATATTGGTTATATCACACAAGAATTTAAAGTCTCGGAATTAAAGAGTAATGTTCTGAACGTAGTTCTGCAATCGGATACGAAAGCACTGGACGAAGTAGTCGTTGTTGGTTATGGTACCATGCGCAAATCAGACTTGACAGGTTCCATTTCCACAGCCAAAGGTAAAGACATGCTGAAAGCACAATCATTCAATGCGCTTGACGGATTGAAAGGTAAAGTGGCCGGTGTGAATATCTTCTCTAATACCGGTCAGCCGGGTGGAGAATCACGTGTCATCATTCGTGGTATTTCTACTATCAACGCATCAGCATCACCGCTGTACGTAGTCGATGGAGTGGTGATGTCAAACTTCGAATTGCTTAATCCGAATGATATCGAATCTATCGAAGTATTGAAAGATGCTTCCTCTGCTGCCATCTATGGTGCCCGTGGTGCAAATGGTGTTATCATGGTGACTACCAAGCGCGGTAATGCAGGAAAAGGAGTCCATGTTTCCTATGATGGTTCATTGTCTATCGGTAAGATGGCTAGAAAAATAGATGTAATGGATGCTAACGAATGGATGTCTACCTTCAAGCAGGGATTGGAAAATGCCAACGAATTTCAAGGCAAGAACTTCACAACTGATCTGTCACAGATATTCACAGACGAACGTTTGTTCAATGCAGACGGTTCTCCGAAATATAATACCAACTGGCAGGATGAAGCATCCCGCACTGCCATCTCTCATAACCATCAGATCAGTATCCAACGTACAGGAGAAGGATCTTCTATCGGAGCATTCATCAATTATACCGATCAACAGGGTATTTTGTTGAATTCTTACTTTAAACGTATCAATGCAAAATTGGCGTATGATGACAAACCGACTGATTGGCTGTCTACTTCCGTTAATTTATTAGTAAATCATACTTGGGGTAATAGAACTTCTGATAACCCTTACGGACAAGGCGCATTGCGTACAATGATCGAACAGTTGCCTTTCTTACCGGTTAAGCTGGATGGTGAATATACGCAGACGAACATTATTAATACAAGCTCTATTCTCAATAATCAGACTGATCCTAATAGCGGAAAACAAGGATTCAGCCCGGAAGGTGTAGGTAATCCCGTTGAGTTGCTCGAACGGATGCAGGCTATGCAATATCGTACGCAGATTTTTGGTAATGCTGCTTTGACTTTCCATCTCATGAAAGGATTGGATTTGAAGACCCAGTTCGGTATCGACTACCACAATAATCGTGATGCTAACTATACGCCATTTACTCCGCGTCCGATGATTAATCAAAGTTCCGAGGGAGCAGCTTCTGCAAATAACTCCAACTCTTTGTATTGGCAGGAAGAAACCTATTTGACTTATGTGAAAGATATAAACAAACATCACATTAATGCAATGGCGGGTATGTCTTGGCAAGAGTATAATTATACCAAATTCGAAGCTTCCGACAGTAAGTATATTGATGACTTCTACGGATATTATAATTTAGGTTCCGGAACGAACCGTCCTTCTGTTGGCAGTGATTACGACAAGTGGGCAATGAACTCTTATTTCTTGCGTCTGGCGTATTCTTATGACAACAAGTATATGGCTACCGTAACCGGTCGTTATGATGGCTCTTCCAAATTCGGACAGAACAATAAATATGCATTTTTTCCGTCAGTAGGTTTGGGCTGGATGAGTTCTAATGAAGACTTCTTGAAAGACAACTCATTGATTAGCAAATTAAAATTGCATACTTCTTACGGTGTGACAGGTAACTCGGAAATCGGTACTTATAAGTCATTGGCCACGGTAAGCCAGTCAAATACGATTATTGGTGATGCTTTGCACGTTGTATCTTATCTGGACAATATGCCTAATCCTGACTTGAAATGGGAAAAGACTGGACAGTGGGACTTAGGATTCGAGTTGGGTTTATTCAATAACAGACTGAATTTCGATATTTCCTATTATTATAAATATACTTCAGATTTGTTGCTCGACCGTCCGGTTCCTGAATCAACAGGCTACTCTTCCATTATGGATAATATTGGAGCCGTTTCCAATCGTGGTGTAGATATTCTGGTTACAGCATATCCTATTCAGACACATGATTTCCAGTGGACTTCCACTCTTAATTTAGGTTTCAACAAAAACCGTGTAGAGAAACTGGATGAAAGTGCATCTGTTGATCCTGTCACCGGTAAGCGTCAGATTACAACCGATGGTTTTGTGGGTTACGATATGTTGATCCGTGAAGGTGAAGAGCTTTCTTCTTTCTATGGTTATAAGCGCGCCGGTATTTACGATGGTATTCCGTCTAACTGGGATCCGGAGACAATGAACATACCTTCCACTATCGGTGAAAAGGTAACTTATAAGAAACGCGAAATTATTGGTAACGGATTGCCTGACTGGATGGGCTCATTTATCAATACCTTCAATTATAAAGGTTTCGATTTGACTTTAGACTTCCAGTTTACATGGGGGGTAGACGTGATGCAAGAATATTATCACTCTACTGTAGCCCGTTTCCTGACTAACGGTATAGACCGTCTTTATAAGGAAGCATGGCATCCAACTCTCAATCCGTCGGGTAAAGAACAGGCAATTCGTCTGAATAACTTTGGTCAGGGAGCTAATAACCAGGCAGATGATGACTGGGTTTGCAATGGTTCTTATTTGCGTTGTAACATGATTCAGCTCGGATATACCTTCAATCCAACACTGATTAAGAAGATCGGTCTGTCTTCATTGCGTTTGTATGCGAATGTGAATAACGCGTTCCTGATTACTTCTAAGGACTATAACGGATACGATCCGGATAACTCATCTCGTTTAGGTGACAACAAATGGGGGGCTAACCGCCAATTCTTCACCTATCCGCGTCCGAGAACGTTTACGTTCGGTCTTAATGTAGCATTTTAATTCACCGTTATAAAAACCATAAGAATTATGAAACTATTAAAAGTATATATATCTGTATTTTGTATGTGTTCACTTTCTGTGTTGCTGAATTCATGCGACGATTTCCTGAAAGAAGAACCATTGGATATGAAATCATCTGACCAATTCTGGAAGACGAAAGCTGATGCGGAGTCGGGGGTGAACGCATTGTATTTTGGTGGTGTACCTTATTTACACAACACTGATGTAGGCGGTGGCTGGACTCCTAAAGCGACAATGTGGGGTGGTATTGTGTCCGGATTGTACGTTGATAAGCGTAAGGATAGAACATTTACTACGGCATCCGAAGGGTGTAACTTCAATATTGAATCTTTTGATGATATTGCAATGAAATACTGGCATGAGTTTTATAAAGGTATTTCACGTGCCAACTTTGTTATTGCCAATATTCCGACAATGACCGGTGTGCTGGATGAAGCTACTATTAATAATTATGTGGCTCAAGGTAAATTCTTCCGTGCATATGGATATTTCTGGCTGGTCAAAGAATTTGGTGGTGTTCCTTATATTTCAGAACCTTACACATCTACAGAAGGTATGTACAAAGAACGTCTTTCTGCTGAAGAGGTTTATAAGAAAATTGAAGCCGACTTGCTGGATATTGTCAACGGGGATGCATTACCCAATAAAACGTTTTATGAAAATGGCTGTTATGTCACTAGGGCAATGGCGCAGACTTTGCTGGCACAAGTTTATTTACAATGGGCTGGTGCACCGTTAAACGGGGGGGCAGACTATTATGGAAAAGCTGCACAGATGGCATTGAACGTGATTAATGATAGTCCTCATGGACTTATTCATCCGAATGGAACGACTGATGATTTGAACTCTGCGTATAATGTGATTAAGACAACGAAAGAATCTGCTGAAATCATTTATGCTAAAGAATATAATTATAGTGATTATAGTGTAGGTAACTCTTATGCTTGTCGTTCTATTGGTACAGATGCTTTTCAGTGGGGAGTGTTCCATCCGGGAGGAGACGTGCTGTATAATGCATACCTTCCTTGTGATATGTTGCTTAACAGCTATGCCTCTAATGATATTCGAGGACATGAGAAACAGTTCTTCTTTAAGCAATATACCGATGCTGAAGGAAATACTCATACGTTGAATAATGCAGGCAACTGGGCATGGTTTGATGAAAATGCTTTGATTAGCGGTCACGACGGTGATTATAATATGCCGGTATTCCGTTTTGCGGAAGTCTTGCTGATTGCGGCCGAAGGTCTGGCACGTACAAATCATGAAGATAATGCTGTCGGTGGAGCTAAATATTATCTCAATCAAGTGCGTAAACGTGCTGGATTGGCAGATGAGACGGCTACAGGAAACGATTTAATACAATCGATTTTGACTGAACGTTTGCATGAGTTACCGTTGGAATTTAAGATTTGGGATGACATTCGTCGTACTCGTTTGTATCCGGAAGCATCTACCGAATCAGGAAAATTGAAATGGACTGCTCTTGCATCGGCTCAAATCCAAAACAAGCCCGATGGAAGCACAAGAGCCGGCGCCATTCCTGAATATGCTTTGTTATGGCCTATCCCGTTAGATGAAATTCAGGCTAATCCTGCGTTAGAAGGACATCAGAACCCGGGATGGAATTAATTAGGTAATAATAAATATTTGTTTCTGATAGAATTGGAGAGAGGGTAAAGGCAAATTATCCTCTCTCTATTGCTTAAACAGTTAGTCCTCCGGTTGTACTCTCGTGGTATGCACATAAATATTACATCCTGATTCTCACTTATTTAACTTGTACTCTCGTTGACGCTCGTATCCTTTGGTTGACCATATGCTATTTTTTTCTTATTTTGGCGTATCAGAGGACTGATAATTACAGAAAGATGCTTTAATTTGTAACGTAAATAAAAAAGACTTGATAATCTAATTAATAGCTTAATTCGTAGACCATGAATAAAAAGAAACTACTATCTTTCGCAATAGCCCTGCTATTGGGAGCTTCTTCTACCTTTGCGCAAAAGCAACCGGTAGACTATGTGAATCCTTTAATGGGAACTGATTCGAAAATATCACTATCTAATGGGAATACATATCCTGCCATCGCGTTGCCTTGGGGAATGAACTTCTGGATGCCACAAACCGGAAAGATGGGTGACGGTTGGGCTTACACTTATGCATCCGACAAAATCAGAGGTTTCAAGCAAACCCATCAGCCTAGTCCGTGGATCAATGACTACGGTCAGTTCTCAATCATGCCGATGACTAAACAGTTGAAGATCGATCAGGACAGTCGTGCTTCCTGGTTCTCTCATAAGGCAGAGAAAGCCACTCCTTATTATTATAGTGTTTATTTGTCAGAGTATGACATGACAACTGAAATAGCTCCGACGGAACGTTGCGCATATTTCCGTTTCACTTTCCCTGAAACCTCCGATGCCTATGTGGTGGTAGATGCTTTCGACCGCGGTTCGTATGTGAAGGTGATTCCCGAAGAAAATAAAATAGTTGGTTATACGACACGCAATAGTGGCGGTGTTCCTCAAAACTTTAAGAATTACTTTGTGATAGAGTTCGACAAGCCTTTTACTTTCAATAAAGTATGGGCAGACTATCATTTGGTTGAAACACATCTCGAACTACAATCCAATCACGTGGGTGCTGCTATCGGATTTTCAACGAAGAAAGGAGAACAGGTACATGCAAAGGTGGCATCCTCATTCATCAGTCCTGAACAGGCTGAACTGAACTTGAAAGAAATTGGTAATAAGACCTTTGAACAGACAAAAGAGGCCGGTCGTAAGGCATGGAACAATGTCTTGGGGCGTATCAAGGTTGAAGACAGCGATGAGAACCGTATGCGTACGTTCTACTCTTGTTTGTATCGTTCGGTGTTGTTTCCCCGTATGTTTTACGAGGTAAACAGTAAGGGGGAAACTGTGCATTACAGCCCCTATAATGGTGAAATCCGTCCGGGATATATGTTTACCGACACTGGATTCTGGGATACTTTCCGTTGCTTGTTTCCATTTGTTAATTTGATATATCCTTCAATGGGTGAGAAGATGCAGGCAGGTCTGTTGAATACCTATCTTGAAAGTGGATTCTTTCCTGAATGGGCCAGCCCGGGCCATCGTGGTTGCATGGTTGGGAACAATTCTGCTTCTGTAGTGGCGGATGCTTTCATGAAGAATATAACCAAAGCGGATGCAGAAAAAATGTATGAAGGTCTACTGAAAGGGGCCAATAGCGTACATCCGAAAGTTTCTACTACCGGACGCCGTGGATATGAATATTATAACAAACTGGGCTATGTGCCATACGATGTGAAAATTAATGAGAATGCGGCACGCACATTGGAATATGCATACGATGACTGGTGCATTTACCGTATGGGTGAAAAATTAGGTCGTCCGGCAGAAGAACTGGATGTTTATAAGAAAAGGAGTCAGAACTACCGTAATCTGTTCGATCCAGAAACTAAGTTGATGCGGGGAAAGAATTCCGACGGAACTTTCCAGACTCCTTTCAATCCTTTTAAATGGGGAGATGCCTTTACGGAAGGAAATAGTTGGCATTATACATGGTCGGTATTCCACGATGTACAAGGACTGGTTGATCTGATGGGCGGCAAGAAGATGTTTGTCAGTATGCTTGATTCTGTGTTCAATCTTCCTCCTGTATTTGATGATAGCTATTATGGAGGAGTGATTCACGAGATTCGTGAAATGGAAATTGCTAACATGGGTAACTATGCACATGGCAACCAACCTATCCAGCACATGATCTATTTGTATAACTATGCTGGCGAACCTTGGAAAGCCCAATATTGGTTGCGTGAGACGATGAACCGCCTCTATCTTCCTACTCCGGACGGTTATTGTGGAGATGAAGATAACGGTCAGACTTCGGCTTGGTATGTATTTACTGCATTGGGATTTTATCCGGTATGTCCCGGCAGCAATGAATATGTAATGGGAGCTCCTTACTTCAAGAAAGCAACGATTACACTGGAGAACGGCAAGAAACTGGAAATCTCCGCCCCGAAGAATAACGATGATAATCGTTATATTCGTTCATTGAATTATAATGGCAAGAATTATACAAAGAATTATCTGAACCATTTCGATCTGTTGAAAGGCGGTCGTCTGGTGTTTGATATGGATAACAAACCGAATAAGGGAAGAGGTATCAACGAATCAGACTTCCCGTATTCATTCTCTCGTGACGCAAAGTAAGCTGATATGAATAATTTGAGAAAGAAAGTATTGATGATGACTATGGCGGCAGCAACTTTGTCCGCCATAGCTCAACAGCCGGTAGACTATGTGAATCCGATTATCGGGACCAATGGAATGGGGCATACTTTTCCCGGTGCTTGTACTCCTTTTGGATGGGTACAGTTGAGTCCGGACACAGACACAATTCCGCATAATGTAAATGGAGCTTATCAGAAAAATGCCTACGAGTATTGTGCCGGTTACCAATATAGGGACAAGACCATTGTTGGCTTTAGTCACACTCATCTTAGTGGTACGGGACATTCTGATTTGGGAGACATTTTGTTGATGCCTGCTGTTGGCGATGTGAAGTTAAATCCCGGCCGGGCGGATTATCCGGAAGAGGGATACCGTTCACGTTTTGACCATGCTACAGAAAAAGCTGTTCCCGGATATTATGAAGTGATGCTGGATGATTATGGCATTAAAGCCCAACTGACAGCAACACAACGGACGGGTATACATAAATATACCTTCCCGAAAGGAAAAGACGGTCATCTGATCCTGGACCTGGTGCATGGTATCTATAATTATGACGGCAAAGTATTGTGGGCAAACCTGCGGGTGGAAAACGATACATTGCTGACAGGATACCGCATCACCAACGGATGGGCACGTACGAATTATACCTATTTTGCCATTTCCTTGTCACAGCCGATCAAGGATTACGGATATAAGGATAAGGAAAAGGTATTGTACAATGGCTTTTGGCGTCGTTTCAAGCTGGAGAAGAATTTCCCGGAAATCACTGGTCGAAAGATCGTGGCTTACTTTAACTTCGAAACGGCCAAAGATCCCGAACTGGTTGTAAAGGTAGCCTTGTCGGCAGTCAGCACGGAAGGCGCTGTAAAGAACCTGCGTGCCGAGGCTTCCGGAAAGAGCTTCGAACAGTTGGCGGAAGCTGCACGGACAGACTGGAACAATGAACTGGATCATTTCGAAATAGAAGGTACACCGGATCAGAAGGCGATGTTCTACACTTCGCTTTATCATACCATGATTAATCCGTCCGTGTATATGGACGTAGACGGTTCCTATCGCGGTCTGGATCATAACATACATCAGGCGAAAGGATTCACTAACTATACTATATTCTCACTTTGGGATACATATCGCGCGGAACATCCGTTCCTTAACCTGGTGAAACCGGAACGCAATGCGGATATGGTGGAATCAATGATCAAACATGAACAGCAGAGCGTGCATGGCATGTTGCCGATATGGAGCCTGATGGGAAATGAGAACTGGTGTATGAGCGGTTATCATGCTGTGTCTGTGCTGGCGGATGCAATAACCAAAGGAGTTTTTTCAAATGTGGATGAGGCATTATCGGCGATGGTTAGCACATCTACGGTACCTTACTATGAAGGTGTAGCCGATTATATGAAGCTGGGATATATCCCGCTGGACAAGAGTGGTACAGCAGCTTCCTCTACGTTGGAATATGCATACGACGACTGGACTATTTATCAGACAGCCTTGAAAGCCGGTAATAAAGAGATAGCGGATACTTACCGCAAACGTGCTCTCAACTATCGTAACATCTATGATACAAGCATCGGTTTTGCCCGTCCCCGCTACAGTGACGGCACATTCAAAAAAGAGTTCGATGTGTTGCAAACTTACGGCGAAGGCTTTATCGAAGGTAATTCATGGAACTTCTCCTTCCATGTACCGCATGATGTGTTTGGTATGATCGACCTGATGGGAGGAGAAAAGACATTCGTACAGAAACTGGACGAACTCTTCTCCATGCATCTGCCGGAGAAGTACTATGAACATAATGAGGATATTACGGAAGAATGCCTGGTAGGTGGATACGTACATGGCAATGAACCGAGCCATCATGTACCTTATTTGTACGCATGGACCTCCCAACCGTGGAAAACACAGTACTGGCTGCGTGAAATCCTGAACAAGATGTATAAGAATGACATCAA
>OMCD01001549.1_pt1 | contig 13465 bp, 11 predicted proteins | sample 1674171 | NCBI WGS metagenome assembly OMCD01 (sample SAMEA103958149, study PRJEB25191) | human gut metagenome | biome: human-associated habitat [ENVO:00009003]; feature: intestine environment [ENVO:2100002]; material: feces | place: Germany | collected 2013/2015
TGAAGGCTGTTTCCCACAGTCTGCAGGATGATCTGTTCTTCACAGTCTGCATGGCGCTGCAGCTGTTCTCCCCTCATATCTAAAAGAAGAGAAGCGGAGACTGTGTCGCCGCGCTCCACTGCCTCCGCCAGTTCTTCCGTCAGACTACAAACTTCTCTTAATATATTATATCTCCTTTGAAGATATACCAAAATTGTTTCCAAGTCTGCGCTCATATATTCTCCTTTAACCGAAAACACTTCGTTCTCTCACAATATGCTGATCGCCGGAAATCTTTCCTGCCTGGTTAAATGCATCTCTTAATTCAGAAAGTATGTGGCTGATCCTTGGAATCTCTTCTGCCCTGCGTTCCCTTCCTGCTTTAACACGGCTGATATCATAGATCAGGTACTCATAGATACGTTTCAGATCCTTGCTGATGGGATACTGCATATCCAGTATCTGTATTAAATATCGGACGATCCGTCCTGCTTTTTCGAGACACTCTTCAAAAGTCTCATATTTTTTATCCTCAAGTGCGATTTGTGCCATTTTCAGACGCTTCACTGCTTCATCATACAATAAAAGCAACAACTCCAGATTGCTCATAGAATAGATCGTACTTTCCTTGTACTGCTTAAACTTTTCGTACATGCTTTCTTACCCCCATCAGCCACCTAACTGTGACAGGTAGCTGGACTGTGAATTCATCTGATTGATCAGCCTTTCCATCTGCGTAAACTGGCTGATATAACGGTCCTGCTCAGTTGACAGCTGGGACTGCAGGTTTGTGATGGTTTCCTGCATATCCTTTAATTCTTTATAAATACTGTTGTTAGTCAGGGTCAGGCTTAGTTTTTCAGATCCTGCCTCTTCAATAAGCACACCATAGGAATTTCCATTCCTGCTTGCATATCTGGTGGCATAAGTAGAAAGAGTACTGTCTATGGTGTTTACAATACCATGCGTGCCTGTGAACAAGTCTGATACCTTTTCCGGATCACTGTCCATGGCCGTTTTAAACTTTTCTTCATCAAATACGATCTTTCCACCTGCTGTGTAATCATCTGAGAAGGAAATTCCGATCTTTTCAAGATCGTCATAAGAAACACCATTTATCATCATTGAAGAGAAAATACCCTGGGTAGCATTGTCCAGATCTTTTAAAGCGCTGCTGTTGTACAGAATACCCTCTTTTGCCTTATCCTCCCAGTTTTTAATGGAGGTTTCATTCATTTCATTTTTCTGGTCATCTGTCAGAGGCTTATAATTACTGTCCGGCTTGGTTGTTGCCTGGGTGCGGACCTCATCGATCATGGCATTATAAGCTTCAATGAATTTCTTTACAGTCTCTGTCACCTTTTCTGTATCTGCTGAAGCAGTAAAGCTGACGCCGCCTTCTGCTGTTGCAGAGCCTGTATTAAATGTATTAGTGGCTCTAATATCCAGACCATCAATGGAGAAGGTATTGCTGCTGCTGGTAATGGTGGTCTGTACACCATTATAGAGAATACTCATCTCACCATCTGTGCCATCCTGGCTTACCCCGCCGAAAATGAGATTTGCTGCATCAGTAGTATCTTTTGGATCTGCACCAAGGCTGATTTCACGGCCCTTACCTTTTTCATTGGAAGAAAGAACAAATTTATTTTCACTGCCCAGATAGGTGGCAGTTACTCCTGCATCTTTATTATTATTGATCGCAGTAAGCAGTCCGTCTACTGTGGTATCTGCAGTAATATTATCTATTTTTGCACCATTGACTGTAAAGTTTTTTAATGCGTCGTTTAATTCCTCTTTTGTATTGTATTTTCCCAGTCCCAGCTTGTCCCTGTTCTCCCACAGGCTGCTTCCTGTACTGATCTTGTTTGACTGGGTAGATGTGACACCCAGGGCATTCTGGAGTTCCTTTGAGCCTGCGGATATCTGTAATGTCTGTTTGTTGTCTGTTGCAGTAAACGTCAGGCTGCCCTTTGAATCCTTACCCTTTCCTACAGTAACCTTTCCTGAACCGAAGGCTTTATCCAGCTTTTTCTGTAAGCTATCCTTAAAAGCTTCAAAATCCTTTATCTCTTCCTTATCGCCGATCAGTTCAATATTCTTTGTCTGTCCGCCATAAGAAACAGAAATTGATTTTCCCTTAAGATAGCCGGAAAGGGGCTGCTTTGTTATAGCTGCAGCCTCCAATGAAGATGTATGGCCATTAAATTCATCAAGTGAAATGCCGTTATCTATATCATCCTGTTTCATGTTGCCGGAATTAAAGCCAAGACTCTTTAAAGCAGATGATGTTTCCCTGATCACGCAGCTTTTTCCTTTATCGGTAATACTTGGTGTCTGACTGATCTGGATCTTATCACCATTCAGTGTAAATTTAATGCCGCTCTTTCCATCTTTTCCGAGAAATCCCTGGGAATCAAGGGCTTCATTCAGCTGTTTTACTACCTCGTCAGAACTAGCCGTATAATCAATGGTAACTGTCTCTGTTTTTCCACCGTCCACCTTTTTTTCATAACTGGTGGGGAACGTAAAGGTTGCTTCCTCTGTGAATTTCTTATCTGTAATACTGTAGGTTCCAAATGTCAGCTTCGTTCCGGAAAGATTTGAGGTCTTTACTTCTTTATTTTTAAAATCAGACTCGCTGATGCCGCCTAAGGTAATAGCTGAATCTGTTTTCTTTTCGCCGGAGATCAATGTGGCAGATGTTGCTAGTTTGTTTACTCCCAGAACTGATACTCTGGATGCAGTGTCTGCGTTTCCTGTCGCTGATATATATTTTGTATAGTCAGGATCTCCCTGTACACTGACCTGGTTTTTTGCAAAGAAATCACTGTTTTTTAAGCTCTTTGTTGCTGAATAGCTAAGGTAATTGTCCTGAAGATCTATGATCTTATTGCTGATAGAACGATATGCATCCCGCTTCCATTCCAGTTTGGTCATAGCCTGTTTCTTGGCTGTGATCTTGGATGTTGTTCTTGCTGTCATCTGTCCGATCAGTGCATCCCTGTCAATACCGGAAGCTAAACCACCAAATCCTCTTAAAGCTGTATTTCCAAGACTGCTGCTTGTACTTGATACACTTGACATATCTGCTGCTCCTTTCAGTCATGTGATGTTGCGGTGTACATAAAATGCACCGCTTCTGTTTACTTTATCCCTGTGATCCTATAGATTCTATAATAAATATTTCGGCACAGCATGAAAATTTATAAGATATGGCGTGGACGTTCTTTTACATCCATACAGGCTCTTATGGACTGGCTTATAATAGCAACACGGAATTTATTGTTGTAATAAGTTAACAGCATCGGAACTGCCGTATTATCTGCTACAATATATTTTGGAGGCAGCCTGGTAAGCATCAGCGCTTTTACATCTGCCTGACAGCGGCTGCAGGTACAGGTGCCATTGCTTTTTAAGGCGTCAAGGATCAGTTCCGGAGTAAGGATCTCATACATAATGTTTACGACCCGGTAACCTGGACGAGCTTCCTGCTTCTGCTCTTCCTGAGATCCCGGCTCTTCCTGAGATCCCGGCTCTTTAGTTTTTTCCTGTACAGGTGTCCCGACCTTTATTTGGGGCTGCTCTTCGGGCTGCTCTGGCTGTTCCTGCGTTTGTTTTGTCTGCTCCTGGGGCTGTTCTGGCTGTTCTTCCTGCTCCCGGGACTGTTCTGCCTGCTCTTCTGCATGTTTTTCTTCCTGTTCTTTTTCCAGCTCACGGATCAGATTCTTCTGGATCTCTTCTGACAGCTTTCCTTCTTCTCTTGGATCAACTACAGTCACATTAGCGGAAGGCACTCTTACCGGTTCTTCAGCAGCTGATCCTTCCTGCTGTGTTTCACCGGAAGCTGAAGAAGACGGCTGTGTTTCACCAGAAGACGCAACTGGCGGCTGTGAACTTGTGATAAGGTTCAGCACATGTGAGGTTTTATTTGTTTTTTTTGCCATATTATTACTCCCTGAAACCTATGATCTTTTCTACCTCATCTAAAAACTTTACATAATCCTTTACAGCTGATGCTCTCGGACTGTACTCAAAAATACTTTCTCCATGAGCCGGAGCTTCTGCAATAGCTACGCCGGATCTTATTTTTGTATCAAATACCTGGGTTTCCAGCTGCGCGGCCAGCTGCCCGGCCATTTCCAATACATCCCTGCAAAGACATGTTCTTGAATTAAAGCGGTTTAGCAGGATACCCATGATCTTAAGGCCGGGATTGATCTGTATGCGGACAGATTCTACTGTTTCCTTTAACTGTGACAGACCAACCAGACTGAGGATATCCGATGCCATTGGTATAATAAGATAATCAGAAACTGCATATGCGTTAACTGTGAGAAGATTTAAGGCAGGGGGTGTATCGATCACAATATAGTCATAAAAATCCATTACCGGCTTTAAAACATTTTTTAAAATAGATTCTTTTTCTTCTCCCGGATTATACTCCAGACCACTGCTGCTTAATGTAATATCAGAAGGAAGGATATCGATCCCTTCTGTGCGACTGATAGCCTTTTGTATGGATACATCTCCTTTTAATACATCCAGTATAGTAGATCCTCCTTCGGTATCCAGACCAAGGCAGAATCCAAGATTTCCCTGTGGATCCAGGTCTATACACAGAACTTTTTTACCTGCCATTGAAAATCCTGCCGCCAGCGCTGCTGATGTTGTGGTCTTTCCCACACCGCCTTTTTGATTTGAAACCGTAATGACCATTTTATGTATCTCCTTTTATCCTCTTTTCTGCATACAATGACACAGGTGCCAGCCGTTTTTCTGACACCATGATATCAGAAAAATACACTGTATTATTCGCCAAGGCGTTCCATGGATTCCTCAACCTGTTTTACCAGCTCCTGGATTTCCTGATATACAGCTGCTGACTCATTTGCCATACGGCCGATCTCATCTGCCACGACCCCGAAGCCTACACCTGCTTTTCCTGCGCGTCCTGCTTCAATGGCTGCATTCAGGGAAAGCATTTTTTCCATTGTGGCTGTCTGCTCCAGTCCTTTTGCCTTATATTTGATCTGTCCTACCGCATCCCGTACTTTCTTTTCCTCTTTTGCAAATGCTTCTACGCTGTCTGCATTACTCTTCCGGTAATAAAGGGCATTAGCCCACAGATTCAGCATCTCAGCTAAAAGCTGTCCACTGGCACTTACTACTTCCTGGCTCGGGGCTGAATCACCCGGATAATCTCCAAGGACGATACCTCCGATCACTGTACCTGCACGGAATCCTCCTACTGTAAGATCCTGGGTAAACTCACGCAGTTCATTGTGTTTTCCACTGGTATAACGGCTGTAAAAACTGGTAAAGGAGCTTCCTTTTGTAATATATTTTCCTTTCATATCCACTACTGCTGCTGTCATGCCTGTGGCCGTTAAAAACAAATCCTGGATCCTCTGAAGCTCTTTCATATCCAGAATCTGACGGATATCCAGATTTTCTGTACTTTCATCTTTTGTAACGGTATCCATATAGGAAGTTTTCCCTGATACAGCTGATCCTGTTGCCACTTTAGAAGCTGTAACTTCATTTTTGGCTCCATTCTGGATCCACTGGGCCAGCTTGCGGTCTGTTTCCCTGATATGCTTAACCAGCACGCTTACCATATAGTTGATCTCGCCCAGGGAATTGATCGTCGGGCCTTCCTGCTCCAGCTTTATAATGGCATCACCCAGTTTCTGTTTATACCATTCATGAAATTTATGATGTTCTGTATATTCCGGATATTTTGACTGCTTCTGGAGATCCTCCTCATCTGAAAAGTGTTTCGTTACATATTCAACAAGAAATTCTCCCAGACTTGAAAGATTTTCTCTTCCCTTTCCCTTTGAGCATGCATCCAGAAGATTATTAACTTCGTCAAAAATCTTCCTGTGCTCACTGTCGATCAGTTCATTTCCTGTTACAAGATCTTGTGTTAATACATATTTTTCCATCCTTAGAGTCCTCCTTACTGCTGACTGTACTGTTTTTTAAAACGGGCAAGCAATTCATCCATTACTGTGATCAGATGCCCGATCTCCGGCTTGGAAAGCTGTTCGTCTGCACCTAATTCTTTCCCCTTCTGCCTCATCTGTTCATTAATCAGGGACGAGAAGATGATAACCGGGATTTTCTTTAAATGTTCGTCATCCTTGATCAGCTTTGTAAGCCTGTGGCCATCCATTTCCGGCATTTCGATATCTGTAATGACCAGATTGACCTTATCATACAGATCAGAATCATTATGTATTTGTGAAAGATAATCCCATGCCTCCTGACCATTGGAAAAATTCTTTATATTGGTAAATCCGGCTCTTTCCAGGGAATCATCGATCATTTTACTTAAAAGAATGGAATCTTCCGCGATCACAATAGGACTGTTGCAGATAGGACGGTCTCCCATCTTATCTACATCTGTCACCTGTATGGTTGTTTCCGGTGCGATCTCTGCCACGATCTTTTCAAAATCCAGGATGATCACCAGCTCTTTTCCGCACTGGGCAATACCGGTAGCAACACTGTCATCTCCATTTGCAATGGTCTTATCTGGCTTCTGTATGTCTTTCCATGAGATCCTGCTGATACCTTCGATGCTGTCTACCCGGAAAGCAACGGTCATTTTATTAAAATTTGTTACAATAAACAAATCTCTTGGCCCATTTTCCCGATCATTTCCTGTAAGATATTTTGCCAGGTTGATCACTGTGATCAGCTCATCCCTTGGTTTAAAGATACCTTCTACTGCCGGGTTTGCATGAGGCATCGGTTTTACCTTTTCACTCATGATGATCTCCTGGACTTTTGCTACATTAATGCCATAAAATTCACCCATAACTGTGAATTTCATTACTTCGATCTCGTTTGTTCCTGATTCTAAAAGAATCCCTTCTTTTTCATTTTTGACCATGATCTTCTCTCCTTTTTTCTGTAAACAGGCATGTCACCGATGGTGACACCACCATAAATGAAAGCCCTGGCTATAGATGGCGTTCCGGTCGTCCCACTGTACGCACGATCACATCGCCTGTTGCAAGATCTAAAAGCATGGTACGGGCATAATTTCCTCCTGTATCCTCTGCTGCGATACAGATTCCTTCCTGGGCCATGACTTTTTTTACACTTTCTGCATTTCTCTGCCCGATATTTCCAAAGCTGCTGTTTCCGCTGATCTCAAACATCTTGGCTCCCCCTGCGATCTTAACTACCATCCGGCTTTTTACCATACCGAATATTTTCAGCTTTCTGAGGGTTTCCCTGATGCCGCTGTCTGCAAATTTAAACGGATTGGAATCCTTTCCTTCAAACTGTGCCGGAAGCATGATGTGCAGAAGTGCTCCCAGACGGGTAACCGGATCATAAAAGGTTATCCCGATACAGGAACCCAAAGCATAGGTTATGATCCTTCCTTCCCCTCGTGAAAACTTCATATCACCGATTCCTACTTTTAATTCTGTGCCTCCGATCATTATGAAACTCCCAACCTCTCTAAAATATCGTTTAGAGAACGAATATCCGGCAGCATGAGCAGCCAGTCAGAAAGTGCTTTTCCGCCGATCACAAAATCTGCATTGCAATACATCAGTTTATCTGTTTCATATCCATACTCAGCAATAGGTACCATTAAGATCCCACCCAGCATGTTGATGGTAGCACTTGGAACAGACAGTTCCACCTCTACATTTACAAGTTGTGAAAAAGCATTTATATAAGAACAGATAATGATGTTTCCTACTTCTACCAGTGCTGATCTGGCCATTTCATCCATATCCAGAAAAGACTCATAACGGCTTCCAAGCAGTTTTTCCAATACCTCATTTGCAAAATCCAGGTCGAAAAGGAACAGCATCAACCCCTCAATATCACCTGACATTTTTACAAGGGCTGCTGCAACAAGCTCCTCCGCATCACCGATCCGGTTCATGGCATCATTGTATCCCAGGATATTCACAGATGGGATCGAGATCCGGACTTCTTTCTGAAGAAGCTTGGAAAGAGCAGTTGCCGCATGGCTGGTACCGATACTGCCGATCTCCCGCATTACATCCAGTGCCTGCAGGTCCATATCTTCATATCGCTTTATTTCCATTCTTTTTACCTTATCCTCTCAGTGAATTGATTGTTCCCTCTATATCATCTGATGTAGTGATCATTTTTACAGCATAGGAAAAGGCTCTCTGGCATTCGATCACATGGACCATTTCTTTTGCCATATCTGTGCCTGAATTCTCCAATGCACCTTTTTGCAGGGCTGCATCTGATTTTAAAGATGCTTCCATTCCATCCTGTGTTTTGTATTCATTATCTCCTACGCTTAAGAGACGGCTGGGATTTGAAAATGTGTATACACTTACCTTAGGAAGGTCAGTATCATCCTCTGTGCTGTCTGTATCATCTGTATCGTAGTCATCGTCTTCTGACTCTGATTCCTCCTGCAGCTTTTCTACATCTGTTACTTCCAGCTTAAGAGGCTGCCGGTTCTGGTCCAGCACCAGCTTTCCATCTTCTGTTGTAAGATAAAATCCATCTTCACGTTCTCCCCTGTGAAAATGACCGTTTCTTGTATAGGTGATCTCACCTGATGCAGGATCCTGTATCATAAAAAATGCATTAGGCTCCATAATTGCATAATCGTATTCTTTTCCGGTCTGAGTAGCACCGGCTACACCAAAATCCGTCCAGGTGCGCTCCCCTCTGGTTCCTGCACCTGTCTGCAGCTCTGTCTGGGCATTTTCAGAATCATTAAGATTATAGTGAATCAGTTCAGAAAAAGCTATTGTTTTAGGTTTAAAGCCTGTATTATTGATATTGGACAGGTTATTGGATACAACTGACAGTTTTTTTGTAAACTGTCCGGCTCCTGCTGCTCCTGTATAAAATGACATATTCATTTCTTTATCCTCCTTACAGCTTACCGACATCTGACACAGACTTACTCATGATCTGATCATACATTTTCAGTGACTGGGCTGCGCTTTGAAGCGCTCTCTGGGATGACATCATAGCTGTCATCTGCTCCACCATGTCTACATTGGATTTTTCCAGCATTTTCCATTGAACAGTTGTATCTGCAGGTGTTGTTTCTGCCTGTGCAGTAGAGAAAAGTCCATTATCCTCTGCATGAAGCTGTCCCTGATCTGGAAAATCCACTACTTTCAAAGTTCCATAATCCTCTATGGTAACTTCCTGGCTGCCGCTTTCTTCACCATCAGACTGATTTGTAATAGCAGCAGTAATGTGTCCTTTGGAATCTACTGTAAAGTTCTCATTTTTGATCTGGACAGGCTGCCCTTCTTTATTTAAGACTCTTCCTGCCTGGTTTAAAACCAGATATCCATCTTTATCTACTGAAAATGAACCATTCCTTGTATACCGGATGCCCTGTGATGTCTGGATGCAGAAAAAGCCATTTCCATTTAAGGCAAAGTCATAGATACCATCTGTCTGTTCCAGACCGCCCTGGTCATAATTGGTATAAACCTGCTTTGCTGTCTTTATTTTTGAAACAGTTGCCAGCTGGGTTGGATTTTCTTTGCTATACTGTCCTGTACGATAAAGCATTTCTTCTTTGAAAGTACTGCTTACCATTGTTTCGTTTTTATATCCAGGAGTCTGGATATTCACCATATTATTACTGATAGTATTTAAATTCCTGCTCTGGGTCAGCATGCCTGACGCCAGATTATAAAATCCCTGATACATCTGACTTTATCCCCTTTTCATTTTTCTTTTCTATAAACTGACGCAGTTTACGCAGAGCCATCGTGTGGATCTGGGATGCCCTGGGCTGGCTGACACCCATGACCCGGCCTACCTGTTCTATTTTCAGTCCTTCCATATAATGTAATGCCAGCGTCTTCTGCTCTTTTTCATTTAGCTGGGCTATGCCTTCTGCCAACACCCGCATATCCTCTTCCCACAAGCATGCCTCCTCAGGTTGTACCTGGATATCATTGTTTGTGATGCGGACTCCATTGGATGTATTCTGATTTTCCAGCAGAAAATCAAGAGACTGGATATTTCCCCTGTTTTTCATGGAAATGATCCTCTGGCAGCGTTTTTTTTCTATTCCAAGATGCTTTGCCAGTTCATCAACTGTTGGTGTTCTTCCTAATTCCAGCTTCATGTCCTCGCATGCAGATTCTATAATCCCCAACTGCTTGTAAAATCCCCGGGGCATCCACTCCTGTTTTCTTACATAATCCAGCATTGCTCCTCTTACCCGCGTTGTAATGTAAGTGGAAAACTTAATGTTTTTATCCGGATCATACATATCGATTCCTTTTATGATCGCCACCACACCCTCATTTACTGCATCTTCCATCTGCATGGTGGTAGAATAAAGATCGTATAACTTTGTTGCCATGGTCCTTGCTATGTACAGATACCTCATGGTGATCTCTTTCTTTATTTCTGGATCTTTCGTTTCTTTATAAAGCGCAAATAACTCCTTTTCTGCTTTTTCTTGATTTTCTACCATAACTTTTCTCACTCCTGTTATCTGCTGTTTATATCATTTGACCGTACACTTATGATCCTTTTTTCATTGTACTTATATTTCCAATTGACTGGATCTGCACATTATTTGCGATCTCATTAAATGAAAGCACCCTGATATTAGGATAAAAGGGTTCTACCAGATGGTAAAAATGAATCCTCATAACCTGTGAAGTCAGGATCACCGGGTTCTGTGATAAACCACTGAACTTTTTTATCTGCTCTGCCAGCTGCCGGATGACATGCTGGAGCATTTCCGGGTTTAATGCCAGATATAAGCCATTTTCCCCTTTTGACAAGGATGCGACCATTTCCCGTTCCAGCTGGGCATCCAGCGTGATGACTTTCATGCATCCATCTGTACAGTACATGCGGGTAATGGTACGTTTAAGAGCTGTCCTGATCTTTTCTACTGTCTGATCCAGCTCTCTTGGAGGAAGACCTGTTTCTGAAGCTGTCTGCATCAGATTCTCTACAATGGTCTCCAGGTCGCGGATCGGGATTCCTTCTTTTAGAAGGTTTGTAAGAACTCTCTGGAAATAACTGTAGCTGATCATCTGTGGTATTGCCTCTTCCACCAGTTCAGGAGCTGTTTTTTTGAGATTTTCCGTAAGCCTTACCACTTCCTGTCTTGTAAGCAGTTCGTATGAATGCTGCCGGATCACTTCTGAAAGATGCATGAGCAATACAGACAGAGGATCAATGACCGTATAACCATATAATTCAGCTCGATCTCTGTTTTCAGGCTTGATCCACCTGCTGGGTATACCGTATGCCGGTTCAATAGCCTCAATACCTTCAATTTCTTCTTCCACCTCCTCTGGTTCCAGAGCAAGGAAATAATCAATCAGGATCTCTCCTCCTGCAATTTCTTCTCCTTTTATGCGGATACTATACTGACTTGGTCCCAGGGAAGAACTGTCCCGGAGCCGGATAGATGGGATCACAAATCCCATATCCTGGGCATATTGGCGGCGGAATATAACGATCCTGCTGATCAGCCTTCCGCCTACTGACTCATCTGCCAGAGGGATCAGACTATAACCAAACTCGATCTCCACTGGCTCCAGTGTAAGAAGGCTGTATACATTATTTACATCTTTAAAATATTCTTCCTCACTTACTTCCTCTTTTGCAGCAGCTGCCTGAGCCTGTGGGGAATCCTGAAGCTGGGTAGAAGGAGCCATTGCCATTTGTGACAATGCCTGTGGCTCTTTTTTTATCTTTCCGGAAAGATAAAATCCGCTTCCCATAAGACATGCAGCCACAACCAGAGTCCTTACTGCCGGCATTCCAGGTATCACAGCCATAACCGCCACTGCTGCACCACTAACGATCATAGCATGAGGCTGGGCCAGAAACTGCTTTGATACATCTTCATTTAAGCTGCCTTCTGAAACAGCTCTTGTAACGATCATTCCTGTTGCAGTAGAAATAAGAAGAGCCGGTATCTGGGATACCAGACCATCACCTACTGTCGCAATGGAATATGTACTCAGCACAGCTGAGATGCTGCTGCCGGACTGTACAATACCGATGATACTGCCGCCGATCAGATTAATGGCAGTTGTGATAAGTGACATAACTGCATCGCCCTTTACGATCTTAGTCGCACCATCCATTGCACCATAAAAATCTGCTTCTCTCTGAACCTTGGCACGCCGTTCCTTTGCCTGTGCCTCATTGATCAGACCTGAGCTAAGGTCTGCGTCAATGGCCATCTGTTTTCCCGGCATAGCATCCAGATTAAACCTCGCTGCCACCTCGGCAACTCGTTCTGCACCTTTGGTGATAACGATAAACTGCATCAGCACGATGATCAGGAAGATGATCAGACCTACTACTACATTCCCTCTTAAAACGAAATCACCAAAGGCAGCAATGACACGGCCTGATGAACCTCCCTGAGAAAGGATATTTCTCGTGGTTGAAACATTGATACCTAAACGGAACAGCGTGGTAATAAGCAAAAGCGAGGGAAATATGGAGAATTCCAGTGGCTCCCGAATGGTCATGGTTATTACCAGGATCATCATGGAAAGTGACATATTCAATATGATCGCCACATCCACCAGTCCCGCCGGAAGGGGAATGATCAAAAGCAATATGATCGTGATCACAAACATAACCACTGAGTAACTCAATAACCGTTTCATTCGTCCATTAATCTCCAACTATTATTTTTTATCTTTATTTTTCCCGTTGTCCTGTTTATACAGATATACCAGGATTTCCGCCACTGCTGTATAAAATTCTGATGGGATCGGCCTGTCCAGTTCACAGGAATTGTACATAGCCCGTGCAAGTGGCTTATTTTCAATGGTATAAACATTGTTTTCTTCCCCCACCTTTACGATCCTTAACGCCAGTTCATCTAATCCCTTGGCAAGTACTACCGGGGCATTGTCATGATCAGGATCATATTTTAAAGCAATGGCCACATGGGTAGGATTTCGTATGATTACATCTGCCTGGGGAACCTTCTGCATCATCCTGCTGGATGCCATCTGACGCTGCAGGCTTTTGATCCTGTTTTTAATCTCAGGATTACCTTCTGTCTGTTTATACTCATCTTTTACTTCCTGCTTTGTCATACGAAGCTCTTTTTCGTATTCCCATCGCTGATACAGATAATCACCAAAGGCAATGACTGTAAAGGCAATACATACACGTATCAGCAGATCAAATAGCATTTTCATCATATAGGCTGCAGATGCTGCAGGATTCATATCGATCATTGATGCCATGGGCTGCAGATCCCGTTTCATTATGTTGTAAAGCAGTACCAGAAGCAGTGTTATCTTGATGGAGTTTTTCACCAGTTCTACTGCATTTTTCATGGAAAACAGACGTTTTATACCTGAAAGAGGATTAAGCCTGTTCCATTTTGGCCGTATGGATTTAAAGGATACATTAAAACGGGTCTGTACTCCATGTGACACAACGCCAAGGAAAAGGGCTAAAACCAACAGTGGAAGCGCACATTTTAAAAACA
>OMCD01001555.1_pt1 | contig 13437 bp, 15 predicted proteins | sample 1674171 | NCBI WGS metagenome assembly OMCD01 (sample SAMEA103958149, study PRJEB25191) | human gut metagenome | biome: human-associated habitat [ENVO:00009003]; feature: intestine environment [ENVO:2100002]; material: feces | place: Germany | collected 2013/2015
ACGAGGTGTCACGCCCCATTTTTCGGCGGCCTCTTTTAGTGTCATATAATCCATTATGCACCTCCACAGAGTACATTATAGTTCTTTGTCTCGAACAATACAAGTTTATCACCAATCGCAGCTTTATATAATCGGCATAATCGTACAGCTTGTCCGAGAAATTTGAAACAAATTGAGCCAGTGAGAGAATCGTTAAAATTCACTCACTGGCTCTTTTCATTTTAAGAGAGCTAGTTCGTCTAACACTATATGTATCATCAAATGAAAATTTATCTGTTTTATAATTTCTTCACGAAACATTATTTCCAACTGAATAAGAAATAATTTTTACTTATTTCCATATTACGCTTTGCCTTCGTTCAAATAACCCAGGCTTGTTCAAAAAACCTGATGGATATGCACTGACAAAATCATTATCTTTTTTTCCTAACCACATGAACAATTATAGCAATCACAACGATTGCGGCAACCATGCCAATTAGGGGGAGCCATGTGTCTACGATACTTTGAAACACAGCCTCCCATTTTACATTTTCAGGTAACATGATTTACACCTCCAATTTCTTTTGCTCTGTAACAATGCGTTTACAAGATAGATAGGTTGCAAGGAAATAACTCCCGTAAACAATGAGGAAAAGAATAATGGTCAATCCGATATTTGTTGAAATATGGATATTCATAAATTCCTCAACGACAGTCATTGCTTTGCCGATTAAGAAAGCCGAGTATATTCCGGCAACAGTCAACGGAATTGCAAAAAACACAGCCGTCTGCGTAAAAAGTGTGCGGTTAATTTGCTTGCGCTTGGCTCCCAACTTTTGCAGCAATCCATATCGGTAAATATTGTCCGTCGTTTCTGTGAGCTGTTTTAGTGCTAAAAGAGCAGCACAGATCAGCAAAAAGATTAAGCCGATATAACAACAAAGGAAACTCACCAAAGCATTGAGTCCGTAGAACATTTCATACATCATGTTCTTTTCCGCGTACCGATAACCATGCGCTTCGTCCAATCCAATAGGGATCATCTTTTGCAGGATTTCATTAGAATCCGCATCCGGCTTATATTGTACCAAAAGCACATTAATGTCTTTTTCGAGGCCAGCCACTACATGATCTGGGACAATGATTGTTCCGCGATCATTGTTTCCAACAGAAGTCATAAAATATGTTTCTTGCAAAACTTCATCGGATGCACGCAGTAAGGTTGTTCCGCCTATTGTGATTTCCAAATGATTTTGTAAGGCCAGAGAAACATATTGATATGTCCCAGTGTAATTACAATTTAACAAGTATTGGTCATCGTTCAGCGTGATTGGCTCTTTGCCCTGCATAGCCAAAGCACGATTGAAGTCCGAAACGGGAATTATGGCAACTTTGCTATTGGAAACTTCCTCATCAATAGGCCACAGCTCGACATTCTGACCTTCAAATAGCTCTGAATAGGTCATATCGGCCTCATAAATGCTGATTTGCTCCATGTTTTCGGCGTAATCACGCATTGCAACATCATGTGTGGCAAGATACTCGGAAATGTTGCTGTCTCCATCAGTGGAAACATTGGAAAGTACATTCAAATCATAGGGGGTTGCAGCTTTTGATAATTCATTCATTGCAAGAGCTGTGCTTGCCCCAATAGATACGGCACAGATGGTAATGGTCAGCAGGCTACAAACAATCGTCACCACAAAATAATTCGTGCGAATTTTACTTCCGATTTGGCGTACAAGGAATGTGTTCAAACCTTTCAAATAAAACCCTTTACCAGCTCTTACCACTTGGATGAAAACAGTGGATAATGAGTTGAACAACAGAAAGGTTCCAACAACCAAAGCTGCTCCCGCAATTTGAAAAGACATATTTTCACGAGATGGCAGTATTCCGTTTTTGTTGAACAGCACAGCGGAAATCCCTATGCAGATCAGGGAAAGCACAAACAGACAGAGCGGCAAAACACGATTTTCTGCTTTTATGCTTTCGTTTTTTCTGCTGGCCGTCAATAAGTCAATCAATTTGACATTGGTTACAGACCACACATTGAAAAGCATTACGATAAAGAAGATGATTGCAAAACAAAGCACTGTCTGTCGAAATGCTCCAGCAGAAAATACGATTTGAAATTTATCCAATTCAATCGCAAAGAGTTTTAATGCAACCAAAGAAAGTCCTTGCGAAAAGAGCAACCCAAGAACCAAACCTGAAACCAAAGCAATGACACCAACACAAAGAGTTTCACCGGCAAACAGCCTGGAAATGCGTCTTTTTTTCATGCCGAGCACCATATATACGCCCAATTCTTTTTTGCGGCGTTTCAAAAGAAACTGGTTGGCATAGATAATCAGAAAAGCCAATACTACCGCAATGACAACAGAAAGCGCCGACAACAGTATGCCGAGTTGGTCGTATAAAAGCGAACCGGTTATTCCCATATCGGAAAAAGCTGGCTGATCGGAAATTGAGTTGAAGGCATAAAACAGACTGACCGAAAGCGTCAGTGTAAGGAAATAAATCAGATAGTCCCGGATATTCTTATGAACATTTCGGAAGATCAGCTTAAATGAGGTCATTTTGCTCACCTCCCAAGACGGAAACCACTTCCAGAATCTTTGCAAAAAAGTCTTTGCGTGTGTCCGTCCCTCGGTGCAGCTCATTGAACACCTGCCCGTCTTTGATAAACAAAATGCGATGGCAATAGCTGGCGGAAAAAGCATCATGCGTTACCATTAGGATTGTTGCCGCAAGCTGTTCGTTCAATTCCGTCAGCATCGTCAACAGCATCCGCGAGGAATTGGAATCAAGAGCGCCGGTAGGTTCATCAGCCAGTACGATTGCTGGATTTGTTACCATTGCTCTTGCAGCGGCTACCCGCTGCTGTTGGCCGCCGGACATCTGATAGGGATATTTGTTCAATACTTCCTGAATGTTCAGCGCCTTTGCAATCTGCGGGACACATTTTTGAATCTCGCTGGGTTTGGTTCCTGCGATAGATAAGGCCAGAGAGATATTTTCGTAGGCTGTCAGAGTATCCAGTAGATTGAAGTCCTGAAAGATAAAGCCCAGCTTTTTTCCGCGAAAGTCTGCAAGCTGTGATCCGTGAAGCGTCGTAATGTCCTTTCCCTCCACATAAATATGGCCGCTGGTAACGGTATCAATCGTAGAAATGCAGTTCAGCAAAGTGGTTTTCCCGGAGCCGGAAGAACCCATAATACCGAGAAACTCACCTTTACGCACAGAGAAAGAAATATGATCGACGGCTTTTGTCAGGTTGCCCTTGTTACCGTAAAATTTTTGGATGTCATCCACCCGTAAAATTGTGTCGTCCATTGATTATGAGACTCCTTTCTCAAAAGCATTTTGCTTTTATATTCTTACTCTACCATAGGGGCTTATCCTGTGCCATTAAGTTAGATTACATTTACCTTACCAGAATGTAAGGTTGAAAAAAGCGAGGTTTTACAGCCCCGCCTCTTTCAAATAGCTCTCCGTAGGAAATACCATAGTTACGGTAGTCCCTTGTCCGGGATCACTGGAAACGGAAAGCACAATATTCATTTTTTTACACAGCTTTTGGCTCAAATACAGCCCAATCCCGGTTGACTTGGAATAGCGGCGTCCGTTTTCTCCAGTGAAGCCTTTGTCAAACACGCGTGGTAAATCCGCAGCAGAAATTCCAATTCCATTATCTGAAATAAAAAGGGATATATTATTTTTATCTGTTTTGGTAGAAAACTCAATTTGTAAATTGTCTTTACGATATTTGATCGCGTTGGATATGATTTGTCCGATTACAAATGTGCAACTCTTGCTATCGGCAACAATAGGAATGTCCAGATCATTCAGCACTGGTTTTCCGCCTGCTTGGATCAGAGGTTTGGAATATGTCTTTAACGCAGCATGAACTAAAGATTGCAGTGTGGTTTTTTCCACCTTGAAATCCTTTTCCACATCCGTACTGCGGGCATAGTATAGCACCTGTTCCACATAGGTATCAATTTTGCGGAGTTCATCGTCGATGCGTAGCGTAGTGGGATTTTTTTCGTTTTCTATCATCAGGCGTGCAGAGGTAATAGGGGTCTTGATCTCGTGTATCCATGAATCAATGTACTCCCGGTATTCCCGACTTGCTTGTTTTGCATTGGAAATCTGATCGTTCTGGTATTTATTGCAGCGCCGCAAAATATCCACTAAAATCTGACCTTCCAAAAAATGAGGCTGTGTCAATAGTTCACCCAAAAGCGACTTTTCTTCCATCTGTTCCATCATTTTCAGAAGTAGATTATAATAACTTCGTTTGCGGAAAAAATCATATACCAAAGCGGAAATATACGCTGCCATAAGGATCGTTTCGGCAAACAGAATAAAAGTAGCAGGGGTTTCAATTAGCCAAAGCAGGCCAAACAGTAGGAGTGCCGACACCAGCATACATATCAATGAAAAAATTCGATCTAAAAGATACTCGGATAATCTCATACGCAATACCCCAATCCACGCTTCGTTTCCAAATAGTCAGGCAAACCGATCTCTGCCAGCGTTTTCCGCAAACGAACGATATTCACATTCAAGGTGTTTTCGTCTATAAATTGCTCACTCTGCCAGAGTTCATCAATAATGGCATCACGAGGAATGATATTTCCCTTGTTTACCATGAGCAGACGCAAAATCCCCATTTCATTTTTAGTAAGAGATTTTCTCTGTCCTTGGTAACTGATTTCTGCTTTGAGCAGGTTTAGAGTTAAGCCTTTGTGTGTCAAAACCACATTGTCCTGTATTTCATAAGTTCGTGCCAGAAGTTTTTGTATGCGTGCCAAAAGAACCTGTGCATTGTAGGGCTTTGAAATATAATCATCGGCACCGATGTTCAAACTCATTAGTTCGTCAAAATCGCTGTTTCTGCTGGTAAGCACAATGATTGGAAGATTGGATTTCTGCCGGATTTCTCTGCACACCTGAAAGCCGTCCTGATACGGCAAATTGATGTCCAAAAGAATCAAGTCAGCCCCAGACGAAAGGGCGGTTTCTGCGATATGCTGAAAATCGCTACTACTAGCACATTGGTATCCGTATTTTTCAAAAAGTTGGGTAAGTTCCTCACGGATTGCTGGTTCATCTTCTATGATAAAAATTTTCATTTTGTTGCCTCCCTTGCGTTGTTCTCATATCCAACGGCTTCTCCGCAATTTTAGGGAGCAGCCAAACACCGGCCATTTTCACAGCGCCGGGGATACGCCCAGCAGCGCAATAGTAATTTACTCTACGAGGTGTCACGCCCCATTTTTCGGCGGCCTCTTTTAGTGTCATATAATCCATTCTGCACCTCCATAGAGTATATTATAGTTCTTCGACTCGAACAATACAAGTTTTGGAAGAAAAGAATGTGAAATTAAATAGTCAGTAGTATGAAATACATAGTCGTTCAAATAATATCACATGAAATGTAAAATCATATCAGGTGATGTTATGAAGATAGAACGAGATGAAAGACGCTTTGATTTTCACGATATAGGGCTCGCCATCAAGCGGGCAAGAGAAGCCAGCGGCATGACACAGGAGCAACTGGCCTATATTGTTGACCGCGCTCCGCGTACCATTATGTATAATGAAAATGATGGTCAGCATCCAAGCTTCAACACCTTTTATCAGATGGTCACAATGTTTGATATATCGGTGGATCAATACTTTTACCCGTCCCAAAATAGCGGGAGCGAGTGCAGAAAGCGGATTGATGCCATGTTGAACGCCTTGGACGAAAGAGAATTGAAAATCGTTGAAGCTACAATCCAAGCGATGAAAGCATCGAAAGAAACGGAGGAAACGTAAAAGAAAGCGTAACCTCCGTTTTTTTGCGCCATGTTGCGGGTTGCGCGTTTTGGCAAGCAATTCGGGTGTGGCCACACTCCGAAATTTTTGCAGGGCGCAGGGCCCGCAAAAATGCTTGTTGGGGAGCTCCCCAAACCCGCTGTACTTCGGGACAAATTGTCCCAAAGTCCCGGTGCGTTGCACCGTAGTCTGCGGCCCGTCACTATCGTTCCTGTGCCTTATTCTCACGCTCGTCCGTTATGCCGAGCAGATGATCAATGTTCGCTTTTATTGCCACGGCCTCCCGCATTTGCCGCTGGGCATCCCGGTATTCTGCATAAAGCTCTTTTTTCTGTCCTGCCAACTCACGGCGGGATTTTTTTAGTGCTTCAATCTTAGGGAGTTTTGCGCCGTTCAGTATGGTGTTCATGGTATCCTTTGCCGCCCGGTAAGTGGCAAGCTCTGCTTCATGCTGGGCCAGATACTTTTTGCTGTACCGCACAGCCTTGTACCCATCGAACACCGGGCGGGTCTTGGCATAGTCCACCGTGGCAGCCATCAGCTCCGAGGTTTTGGAAAGGGCCTCCTCCGTTGTGCGGAGCTCGTCAGACAGCTTGTGAAAGTGATCCACAGCAGCCTCGGTGCGGGCCGTCAGCGCCGCATAGTCTGTCAGATGATGCTCCTGCAAATACTGGAGTGCAGCCGCCATCTGCTTTAAGTTGTAGACCTTGGCCCATCGTTCATAGGCCGGGCCCTTGCCCTGGGCCATACGCTCTTGAATGTCGATGATGAGATTAACTCGCCGTGGCGGAACCGTGGGCTCCTCTGGCAGCTCAGGGAGTGGACGTTCCCCGGCAATTACCGCCTTGATGTCCTCCGGGTCAAATCCGGCTCCCAGTGTAGAAGCCCGGAGCCGGGTCGGTTTTTCCTGTCCGGGCGCAAGGAATGAGATGACACCGCCGCGCCCCTGTTTTACGGCAAAGCCGGACTCCTCCATGAGACGAAGAAAGTCGGCAAAGTCTGTGGGCTTTTTCTCCAAAGCAGCGAGAATCGCCAGACGTACCCGCTGCTTGGCAGAGGGCGGCTTTTCCCCGATCCACTGGCCATAGTGAAGAAAGCGGCCCTTGCTGTGCTGGCACGGATTTTGGATGACAGACAATTCATGTTCGATGCACACGCGGTCAGAGAGCCGCCGCAGGGCAAAGGACGAACCAATAAAATTATGAAATTTCCGGGAGCGGTCAAAGGCCGTCGCATTGAAATAAATGTGATTGTGGATATGGGCCTTGTCGGTATGCGTACAGACGAAGAACTGATACTTTCCCTTTGTCCAGCGCATCGCCGTTTCATAACCGATACGGTTTGCTTCTTCCGCCGTAACCTCCCCGGGCAGGAACGCCTGCCGGATCTGAAAGAACAGTGCCCCGCGAGATACGGGCCGGCCTGTCTCTGCAAGGTATTGACTTTTTACCAGAAGAAACTCGGCGGGGGCCGTGTTCGGATCGCAGAGATAGGAAGATACGGCTCCCAGCTTTTCTGGGTTCAGGCCATAGGTGAAACGATCCTCCATCGTTTGAATTGCACTTTTTCCCGCCGCTGTTTTATAAGGGCGGATGTAGGTGGTCGCCGTAAAAATCCCTCCTTCCGGCAAACAGTATTTTTACTTTGGGACACTTTGTCCCGAAGTAGAAAAAGCCGGGGAGCGGTATCAACCACTCCCCGGATGGGTCAGAGCTCTACCAGCGCGGAGAGCTGTTTCAAGAGATCAGACAGCGGCCCCCACAAAGCGGCATAGTCCCGCTGCAAGGCCGCGAGTTCTTCGGGATAAATTGCGCCGTAGGTGTTGGCTTGAATTGCCACTTGGTTCAGATTGTTGGAGCATCGCCGCTGGAGCGAAACCAGCTCACGAACAGGCGAAAGGTCAACATGAAGCACATACCCACTCAGGGCCATTTTCCGCATATAGGCTCCCATGTTACGGATGCCAGCCTCCGCCATACGTTCTTGAATCAGGGCCTGCTCCGCCTCCGACACCATCACATGAAAATGGATCGGACGGCGGCGTTTCTTTGTCATCGTTCCTCACGCTCCCGGATGCGGCAGGCGCGGGGCGGCTCCTTTACTTTATCCAGCGGCTTTTCCTGTTCGTCTGCCGGAACAGGGTGCGGCAAATGAAATTCACGGTGCAGGCGCAGCACCTCCAGTACAGACAATTCCTGTTCACGTTTCTTTTCCATATACGCACCTCCTTATCTATCGCCACGGTCAGGCTGCTTGCGCTGGGGAGCCGGAGCCTCCGAGCCGCGATCTGCCTCCGCCAACTTTGCCGCATTTTTCATCTGCTCGGCAATCGGACGGGGCCTGTCGGGATTATCAGGCGCAGGACGCAGCTCATAGTCGGATGCCTGTTTTTCCGTTAGCGGGCGGGTATAGGTAAGATAGCCCCAAGCCAAGAACGAGCCATTTTCCACCGGGATGCGCTGATCGTAATTGAAGATTTCATCCGGCTTGTTATAGGGCGGCTTCGGGAATGTCCCGATGTCCACAGGCCGCTGGGTCGAATAATACTTGTAAAGGCCGGGAGCCTCGGTCTGCCTGATCCCCACGTTATAAATCCGCTGATAGTCCTGCACCCGGTCTGTAAAATCCTGTTCCATCGCGGCGCGGTCATTTCCATAGTGACCCCATTCGTACTGCCGCTGGCCGTCCTTGTCATCATAGCAGGCCCATGTGACATAGCGGGATGGCGCGGTGGGATGTTCGCCCAATGCAAATCCTCGCCCATTTTCCAGCATGACTGCCTTCAAAATCGAATAGCCTTGATTTTTGTCCATAGTACACCTCCCATCATCGAGACATTTCTTTGTTTTCTCTTTTCGCAAACGGCTGGAGCTGATAGGGGCTTGTACCGTCCTCGGGCCGCAGAAAGTCTATCCGGGCCGCAGCACGGATGGCGTTCTGGTTAAGCTGCCGCTGCCATGCCCCTTGGCTGGGAGCCCACTTAAAGCCGTTGCTTTTCAGTTTCTGCCGCTGATCGGCATCGGGCTTTTCCTCAAAAATAAGCTGCAAACGGTTTTCAGCCTCGTTGATTTTTGCCTCACCTCCGGGGAATGTCCAGCCAGCAAACTCGGAGCGGCTGCTCAGTTCCTCAATGCGCTGGCGTACACGGCGGATGTTGGCGTTGTTGTTGGAAAGCAGATAGGCGGGGTATGGCTTGCTTTTGTCCAAGTGCCATGACTGCGCCATATCTGCTTTGAGCTTTTCTGCCTGCTCCGGCGTAAGCTCCGGGCAGCCGTCCAGTGTTTTGTGTTTCCGAAAATACGCATTGACCGCCTTCATGGTGGCTTGCTGGGACTCCAGCCCCTCCAGCTTTTTTGTCAGCTTTTCCACAGCCAGATCATCGTCTGCGCTGATCCCACCCATTCCAACAGAGCGGATTTTATCAAGCAGCTTTGAAATCTCCGCATACTCTCCATAGTTGCGATCCCGGGCGGCGTTCTGCTTGTGCTTTTTTGTCACAGGGAAATTACCGCCCCCGGAGATCAGAATAGAGGGCACCCGGGCATCAATCACATTGCGTTCATTCAGATTTTCCGCAAGTTTCCGGGAATAACGATCCACCAGCGCGTCAATCTTATCGTGGTACATGGGATCGACACGGGCTTTCTGGCGTTCCGCCGCTGCATACGCTTCATCGACCATTGCCCGGTAGCCCGCCGTAGCGGAGCCCGGCTGATAGTCGGAAAAGCTGTTCATATCTTTTGCCCGCTTTGCGGCTTCTTCATTGATCGGATAATATTTCGGCATAGTACCTCCTTCCACAAAAGCCGGAACTTTGGGACAAATTGTCCCAAAGCCCCGGCAGCTAAAATGTTGACAGCATCTCACGGAAACAGGGCCGGACGTAGAAACATACGCCTCCCGCAGAAAAGGGCCTTAAAAAGCCTTGTCACAGGCGGGTTTGGGGTGTCCTAATTGTCAACACATCAGCCCCGCTTTTTTCGCATATATTCCCGCTGCTGTCTGCGGTGTGCCGCCTTTGCACAGGCCGCCGAACAATAGGTTTGCCGTCCATCAGGAGCCACGGCTCTGCCGCATACCGGGCAAGCCTTGAAATCCGGCCTTGGCCCCTCTGCCAGCAGCGCAGCCTCCAGCGCCGGATCAAGGGGCAGAACTGCCTCGCGGAAGTAGCGGCAATAAGCCCCCGTCCAGCATTTCCCAAACATATAGCACTCGCAATCCAGCGGCAGGCAGCCGCAGTCCCGGTCATAGTTGGCACACCATTTTGATACCAGCCTGCGGATTGCCGCTTTTTCTGTCCGGGTCAGTTCTCGGCCCACAGCATCACCTCCCGTTGCCCGGTGGTTTGAGCTGCTCCCGGTAGCAGAACACGCAGCCGATCCCGCGCCAGTAAGGGCAGCCGTCACAGCGGGAGCCCTTCGGCGGCAGGCTGGGCGGCACACCCTTAAAGTAGCTTTTTTCTTTCATAAATCCCTCATAGGGGTTGTTGGTAAATCTCATTCATTATCCTCGCTTTCGGTATCGTCCTCGTCCCAAGGCGGCCCATCGTCCTCGGGATCGTCATAATCAGCCAGTTCCTCGCTGTAATCCTCTTCGGGTACAGCAGCTTTTTCATGCTTCGGGCGGTAAATTTTGAAGTACCAGCCTGCACCGCTGCCCAGAACAGCCACAGCCAAAATCAGCAGAAGCGTCCCGGTATTGCTTTTCTGCTGGGGCTCGGGTTCCGGCTCCTCCGCAGGTTCTGTCACCGGGGCGGGTTCGGGAGCTGTGCCAGCACACTCGGTCATGTTGACCGCGCAGACAGGGCAGGATGTATTGACCGTACCGGCCACGCATTTTGTGGTGCAGGAGCAAGTGGCGGGCGTTTCTTCCTCGCCGGTCAGCGCCATCAGGTCAGCCTCATCCACCTGATTTAAGAAGTGGACGGTTTCTTCGCCCTCATCGTCGCGGTCAATAATCATGTAAAATACGTTACCATTCTTGCTTTCCAACGTAATGAACTGTTTTCCTGCCTTGGTGCTGGAGCCAATATCGTCGATCAGCGTCAGATTGCCGTCCGGTGTCAGCGCATCGCTGCCGTCTGCCATGCCGCCGACAAGGAACTGCCAGAGGTCGGTCAGCTCTTTTTCATCAAGCGGAAGCGTAATGCCGCCGATGCTCACGGTGCTGTCGGCGGCGTCGGTGACGGTCAGATAGCTGCCGTACACATAGCCCACACGGGCAGGTAGCAGGATTTTTACCCAATCGCCGTCCCTGCCAATCACATCGACCACCGTGCCGTTGGGGAGCTGCGTAAACGCGGTGTTGTCCAGTCCCGCGCCGGTGCGGACGTTCAGGTTGCCGCCGTTGGTCGTGACCGTGCCGATCTGTTTTGTTTCCTGCGTGTCTGCGGTGCTGCTTTCGACGGCAGGCAGCGTATCATCGGGATAGTCGCCGCTGCTGGCAAAAGCGGAAACGGGGAGAATCCCGATACACAAGAGCATCAGCAGCAGACTGATAAAAATGCGCGGTGTGTTCTTAGTCATGGTTCAACGCCTCCTTTTCCGAAGTGGCCGGTGCAGGCGCGGCCTGCATACGGCGGAACAGCTCGGCAAACTGCTCCATCGTCATGCCGTTCTCACGCACCATGCCGATGATGTCGGTGTCCTCCATCTCACGAATCTGCTTTTCCAGCTCGCGGTTGCGGCCTTGCAGATCGGAAATTTTGCCTTTGTTCTTCTCCAGCTCTCCACGGAGCTTCATAATTTTCGGGTTCATATCGTTCACTCTCCTTTACGGCAAGCGCCCATAGCGGTAGAAATGGGACTGCCAATAGCTTGAATTTAAGTTTGCATAAGAGATCGGATCTCCGCAGTGGATCATCATATTGTTGCCGACGTAGATACCCACATGGCTGACACCGGGGGTATCATACGTTCCGGTGAAAAACACCAGATCGCCCGGTTTGACGTTGGCAGAGGATACGGGCGTACAGATATTGCAAAGTCCCTGCGCGCCCAGCCTGCCCACATCCCAACCGGAATGATTGATGACCCAACTGACGAAGCCCGAACAGTCAAATGAGGTAGAGGGACTGCTGCCGCCCCAAACGTAGGGGTAGCCGAGATATTTTTCCGCTTCCTTGATAATGGCGGCGAATACCTCATCGTCCAGCACCTCCGGGGGAATGTCGTAGTCGGTATAGCTGCCCTCCACATACTTGCCGATGTAGCCCGAACCGGGGAACAGGTCGGGACGGTTGCCGAGGGTCGCCATATAGGTGGCGTACATTCCGAGCTGTTCTTCGCTCATAATGTAAACGGGAACATGAGAGAGATTGAAGTTTTCCAGCGTGACAGTGCAGATGTAGTAGTCATACGGCACCTGATAGGTGTCCGTATGGGTGTTGCCGTCCGCGTCCGTCCATGTGTCGGTTTCTGTGCGGTAGCGGGTTTCCACCACCACATCCTCGGTCAAAATGTACTGGCGGTCAAAGAGCATTTGGAGCGCACCCTGCACCTCATCCAGCGTCCATTCCCCTTGATGCAGCGCCGTAATCATGGAAATGAGTACATAGGGGTCATGCTCGATGGTGTCCAGATCAAAGTGGTACTCATCGTAGTCATGGGTGCTTTCGTAGGTGTCGAGGTAGCGCTGAAGCTCTGCCTCCATTTCGCAATACTGCGCTTCCGCGCCCAGCATATCGGCGTCCTGCGACGGATAGGTACTGGCCGCGATCCCGGAGCCGACGCCATCCATTATCACCGAGCAGGAGGACAGGCCATTGAGCAGAAATGCCAGCATCAGCAGAATTGCGGCGGCAATGGCAAAGCCGCGCCGGTGTTCCCACACATATTTGCCCGCTTTCTCAGCCTTTTCAGCGGCTTTTTTCGCGGCCTTGGCGGTATTCTCTGCCGCCTTTGCCGTAGTCTGCGCCGCCTGATTGTGCTTGGCAGCGGCATACTGCTTCTTAATTGCCTGCTTCTGCTGCCATTTGGAAACGGGATTGCTTGTGGGGCTGTCGATCTCTGCTTTCTTCTGGAGCGCGTCAAGATTGGCTCGTTCCAGCTTTTTCTCTGCACGGATGGCAGCACGATAAGGCTTGAGCTGATGGGCGCGGTGGGCAGACTGCACCAGCCGCCCGCCGCTCTCCACGGCTTGCTCTACCTTGTGCGCGGCCTCTACGCCTACATTGTCATCCTCGCTCTGCCGCACCTCCCGATGAACCTGAGAAAGAATGAGGTTGGCGGGGGCATCCTGCACGGCATGGGTCAGCTTTGAGGGCGGCTTTTTCTTATCCACTTCCTCAAAACGGAGCTGCGTTTTGACCTTGCCGGTGGCAGGATCAAAGCCGCGTTCCTTTTTGACCACGGTTTTCTTGGGGATTTTCGCCTGCGCCTTATCCGCCCTGGCCTCCGCTTTTTTCACCCGCTTGATGGGCTTTTCCAGCTTCGGCTCGGCAAGATCGGCGTCGGAAAACTGCAAACGCGGTTCTCTTTTCATGCCGACGCCACCTCTTGCGGTTTGGTGGTCATGACGCGGTACAGCTCGGTGTCCTTCGGGAAGTGGTCAATGAAGGGCAGGATCGTGTTGCCGTAGAACAGCAGCCCCTCGCCCTCGCCGGAGTGGGTCACATAGGAAAGC
>OMCD01001559.1_pt1 | contig 13401 bp, 13 predicted proteins | sample 1674171 | NCBI WGS metagenome assembly OMCD01 (sample SAMEA103958149, study PRJEB25191) | human gut metagenome | biome: human-associated habitat [ENVO:00009003]; feature: intestine environment [ENVO:2100002]; material: feces | place: Germany | collected 2013/2015
GGCGGATTTGTTATTTCAATTGTTTTATATCGCAAAAAGAGATATAATAAATATAGTATCAACTAGAAATTAATTGTAAGAGAAGCTGCATGAAGATAAATATTTATTATGATGGAAGATGTATGCTTGATCAGATATTTCCGTTTTAATGGGCTTTTTGATTCTGAACAGTTACAAAATAATTATATATATGAGGTGACAAAGATGAAAGATGACAACTGTATTTTCTGTAAACTGGCAAATGGGGATATCCCGACCAATTCAATCTACGAGGATGATGATTTCAAGGTAATACTCGATGCAAGTCCTGCTGCAAAGGGACATGCACTTATCCTTCCAAAGCAGCATTATGCAAATATTTTTGAGATTGAGGATGAGACACTTGCCAAGGCAGCAAAGCTTGCAAAGAAGATTATGACACACGAGAAAGATGTGCTTGGCTGTGAAGGCTACAACCTGGTACAGAACAATGGAGAGGTGGCCGGCCAGACAGTATTCCATTTCCATATGCACCTGATTCCAAGATATGAGTCAGATGACAACAAGAATGTCATAGAGTGGAACCATAAGGAGTTCACTGATGATGAGATGAAGAAAATCTGCGACGAGATGAGCATGTAATAGCTAATAATAGTTATATATTATTGAAAAACCAAAAGCCCGGATATGCAAATGTAGTTCATATCCGGGCTTTTTCTTTTTTATGATATGCAATGACGCTTTAAACAGACTCTGACCCTATGACGACTTCTTCACCTGAGAGTTAATCAAATCGATTATAGTGGCGATGGAATCCATCTGACCGCTTTTTGCCATGGCATCCTTATATTTATCCCTGTTGCCGTACACCTCTTTTACTGCGCTAAGCAGAGAATCCTTTGTGAGCTCCTCCTCCTCGATGACATATGAAAAGCCCTGCTTTTTGAAGGATTTTGCATTTAATACCTGGTCTCCGCGGCTGGCAGCAGCAGAAAGAGGAATCAGGATGTTTGGCTTGTGCAGAGCAAGCAGCTCGCAGATGGAGTTGGCTCCGGCTCTTGAAATAGCCATGTCAGCCAGAGCAAACATGTCGGTGAGCTCAGCATTGGCGTACTCAAACTGTGCATAGCCTGTGATTCCGGCAAGCTTGTTGTCCAGATTGCCCTTTCCGCAGAGGTGAATCACATAGAAATCCTTTAGTAGTTCAGGAAGAATCTCACGGACAGCTTCATTAACCTTTTTAGAGCCGAGGCTTCCTCCGATGATGAGGATGACAGGCTTATTGTGGTCAGGAAAATTACAAAGCTTTATGGCATTTTCGGCAACGCCGCTAAAAAGCTCGCGTCTGATAGGTGATCCGGTGAGCACAGCCTTGTCTGCAGGCAGATATTTCATGGTCTCAGGGAAATTGCAGCAGACCTTTTTGGCACCCTTTATGGCGATTTTATTGGCAAGTCCCGGGGTGATATCCGACTCGTGGATGATGGCAGGCACATGGCAGTGCTTTGCGGCAAGCACGACAGGTACGGAAACGAAGCCACCCTTAGAAAATACTACATCAGGCTTGAGTTTTTTCATGAGGCTTACAGCCTGACCGTAGCCCTTTAACACGCGGAACGGGTCTGTAAAGTTCTTCCAGTCAAAGTATCGGCGCAGCTTTCCTGATGAAATGCCATGGTAAGGAATCTTTTGGGCTTCGATCAGCCCCTTCTCCATTCCGTTGACTGAGCCAATGTATTCGATATCGTATCCGGCCTCCTTAAGTGCCGGCATAAGAGCTATATTTGGAGTGACATGACCTGCAGTACCGCCGCCTGTCATAACTATTTTCTTCATATATATGTATCCTTTCTTGCATTCCTGTTTGTCTCATATTTATATTATACTCAACACAATAAAAGTCAATACCAAGTTACCGGTGAAAGTTTGCCCTGCAATACCAAACAAATGTCGAAACTTGCGACCGATAGGAACTGTTAAGTTCAAGTGAATTGGTTATAATAATCAATAGTACATCATCCTGCGTTATAGGTTAAGTTAAATTTTGAATGATGTATCGGAAAAAGAATAGTAGGGAGGACACATTAATATGGAATTATCAATGGACAATATTGACATCATGGCAGGAGGCATACTTGCGATAATGCTTGCACTTTTCATGCTGACAGTCATTGTGACCTTGTTCGCACTCTCACACAGGATAAGACTTTTGAGCAACGAGATTTATAAAATAGAAAAACAGGTGAGCGACTACATAGACGAGCTGTCGAGAAGCGAAAGCGACAAGCTGGAGATAGAGCATAAGGCACATCAGAATGGAGTGATTTCTTCGGTGCTTCAGGAGATTTTTCCATGAAATTTGACAAAATGCTATTACTGTGATATTATACCGATTGTAACAAAGTTGTAACAAATGCAACATAGGTGTAATAAACTTAACAAAAACAACATATACTACACCATATGGAGGATTATATGAAGCTAAACAAAAAAGTAATCGAGAGCATTACGGTCTGTGGATTGTGCGCTATGCTGACGGTTACCGCGGTTACTAACAGCGGACGCTCTGAGGTCAAAGCAGAGGATAAGGTGCTAGCAAACACTGGTTTAGAGCATACTGGTTATAATAGTTATGCCGGCGTAGCAGCGACTCTTTTTGATTATGAGAAGAGCCTCACAGCAGAGAATGCTGTTACAGTAGAAAAAGAAAATGTTGAGATGGTGGCAGCAGCACAGGATGCACAGCAGGAGGCACAGCCACAGCTCACACAGGAGCAGCAGGAATGGCAGACAAAGCTTATGCCAAACGTTGAAGAATCACTCAACGTAAGAGCACAGGCCAATGAACAGTCAGATATTGTTGGAAAATTATATAAAGGAAGTGTGGCAGACATCGTAGAAAACGATGGCACATGGGCTCACATCAAGTCAGGAAATGTAGACGGATATGTCAATGTATCTTACTGTGTGACCGGAACTGACGCACTAAGCTATGCTTACGACACATGCGGAGAAATCGCCACAGTAAATACAGACGGACTTCGTGTGAGAGAGGCAGCGGATACAAACAGCAAGGCCTTAGAGGTAGCTGACCAGGGCAAGACCTATCAGGTGGACCGCGCAGCGCAGGCACCGGATGGCTGGATTGCAGTAGTCAGCGATTCACAGACAGGATATATCGCAGCAGATTATGCGACACTTTCCCTCAACACAAGAGTGGGTATCACAATTGAAGAGGAACAGGCTCAGATAGCTGCACAGAAAGAGGCTGAGAGAAAGGCCGCAGAAGAAAAGGCAGCCGCAGAGGCAGCCAAAGCAGCACAGAAAAATACATCAGAAAAAACTTCATCAAAGAAGGCTGACACCACACAGGGAGAGGCGGTAAGTGCAGGAGCAGATGACCTGACACTGCTTGCAGCAATCATCGAGTGTGAGGCAGGCGGAGAGAGCTATGAATGTCAGCTCGCAGTAGGAGCGGCAGTCATCAACAGAGTAAAGAGCAGCTCATATCCAAACAGCATCTCAGGTGTTATTTACCAGAAAGGCCAGTTTGGACCGGCATCATCAGGAAAGCTCGCAAGAAAGCTTAGCGGACGCATTTCTTCTTCATGCTACAGTGCAGCACAGGAGGCAATGTCCGGAGTGGACAACACAGGAGGATGTACATCCTTCAATGACCACGGCTCAGGAATATCAATCGGAAATATGAAGTTCAGATAATATACAGCCGATATAAAGAAATAACAAAGAGGCTGCAAATCAACAAAGCTTGTTGGTTTGCAGCCTCTTTAATTATTTGTACGGCGTGGTTTTACAGTCAGAGCGTCAATGCTTCAAACCTCTTGCAACATACCACAAAATAGAGTAAAATGACATCATTATAGCAACCTACAGATATAAATTATAGCAACCTGCATCTTTAAACGATGCAAATAAAACCCAGGAGGCAAGAGCAATGCAGTTAAAGGGACGAAACTTTTTAAAACTTATGGATTACACTCCGGAAGAGATTACTTATCTGATTGACCTCTCACAGGAGCTGAAGGAAAAGAAGAAAAAAGGCATCAGACATGATGACCTCACAGGCAAGAATATAGCGCTGATTTTTGAAAAGACCAGTACCAGAACTCGCTGCTCTTTTGAGGTAGCGGCACATGACCTTGGAATGCATGTCACATACCTTGACCCGAGCGGTTCACAGATAGGCAAAAAGGAGAGTATCGCCGATACAGCGCGCGTGCTCGGCAGAATGTTTGACGGAATCGAGTACCGTGGATACGGACAGGAAATCGTGGAGGAGCTGGCTAAATACGCAGGCGTACCGGTATGGAACGGCCTGACAAATGAGTTCCACCCGACACAGATGATAGCAGATATGCTTACAATCCGTGAGCACCTCGGCAGACTCAAGGGCGTGAAATTTGTATACATGGGCGATGCAAGATACAACATGGGCAATTCACTCATGGTCACATGTGCAAAGCTTGGCATGGACTTCGTGGCATGCACAAACAAGAAATATTTCCCAAATGATGAGCTTGTAAAATACTGTAAGGACGTTGCAGAAACAACCGGCGCATCAATCACACTCACAGAGGATGTGGCAGAGGGCACAAAGGACGCAGATGTTATTTACACAGATGTGTGGGTATCAATGGGAGAACCGGAAGAGGTATGGGCAGAGAGAATTAACGACTTAAAGCCATATCAGGTAAATGCAAAAGCATTTGAAAATGCAAAAGATAGCGCAATCTTTATGCACTGTCTGCCTGCATTCCATGATTTAAAGACCACAATCGGCAAGCAGGTCTATGAGAAGTTTGGACTGAGCGAGCTTGAGGTGACAGACGAGGTATTTGAGTCAGAGCGCTCAGTGGTATTTGATGAGGCAGAGAACCGTATGCACTCAATCAAGGCTATCATGCGTGCAACACTTGCGGACTAGTACGGCAAGCAATGACCGCAACAAAAGATTGACGGAAAGCTAAGGAATAAAGTATGAAGGAAGAAATACTTAGACTTCTACGCAGCGCTGACGGCTATATTTCAGGGCAGGAGCTATGCAACCGGTTCGGAGTATCGCGCACAGCCGTGTGGAAGGCCATAAACCAGCTAAAGGAAGCCGGATATGAGATAGAGGCACAACAGAATAAGGGCTACAGGCTCATGGCAGCGCCGGATCTGATGACAGAGGCGGAGATAAAAAGCCTCATGCACACAGACTGGGTGGCAAAGGAAGTGCTGTATTTTGATACAATAGACTCCACCAACATCAAGGCTCAGGAGCTTGCCGAAAAAGGCTATCCGAGCGGCACCTTAGTTGTAGCGGACAAGCAGGAGTCAGGCAAGGGGCGCCGCGGCCGCAGCTGGGTATCGCCGTCCGGCACAGGTATTTTCATGACACTTATGATAAAGCCTGATATCAATCCAAACAATGCATCCATGCTCACGCTTGTGGCAGCGCTTGCTGTCGCAAAGGCAATAACAAGCGTAACCGGCGAGGAAGCCCTGATAAAGTGGCCAAACGACATTGTGATAAACGGCAAAAAGGTGTGCGGCATACTCACAGAGATGAATGCGCAGTTTGACTATATCAACCATATTGTTGTAGGTATCGGTATCAACGTGCACAATGAGAGCTTTCCGGAGGAAATCAGTCAGATGGCGAGCTCACTCATGATAGAAGCAGGTGGCAAAAGATTTCACCGTGCGCAGATAATCGCAGAGACCATGTCATACTTTGAGCAGTATTATGACACATTTTTAAAGACGCAGGACCTTTCAGCCCTCGTCAGGGAGTATGATGAGCTGTTGGTCAACAGGAACAAATCAGTAAGGGTACTGGATCCGAAGGAGCCGTTTGACGGAAAAGCGATGGGCATCACGCCTAAGGGCGAGCTGATCGTGGACACATGGGAATCGCGTAAGCTGGTTTCAAGCGGAGAAGTATCAGTGAGAGGAATATACGGATATGTCTAAAGAGGTAGTACTTTGCGTGTCAAACGCATATCAGAAAAAATATTATCTGAACGAGAATTTTAACGGACTTCCACAGACAATAAGGGACGAGCTCAAAATCATGTGCGTCCTGTATACAGAGGATGTGGGAGGCATACTGGAGCTGGTGTTTGATGAGGACGGAAACCTCGATTTCAGAACATCCTGCAAGGAAAATGACTTTTTCTATGACGAGATAGGAAGCGTGCTAAAGATAAAGCAGTACCGCAACGAGCGAAGAGAGCTGCTCGAGTCGATAGAGACGTATTATCGCATAGTATTTTTGGGAGAAGGACTCGAGGAGGAATAACAGATGATTTTAGCACTGGACGTAGGAAATACAAACATAACATGCGGCGTGTTTGATGGTGACAGGATAAAAGCGAGCTTTAGAATTACAACTAAAATGCCACGTACATCGGATGAATACGGCATGCTTCTGAGCACTCTGCTTGAAAGAAATCAGGTAGGCATGGACGACATACATGATGCAATCATCTGCTCCGTTGTACCGAATATCATGCATTCACTGCAGAATGGCCTCATAAAATACTTCAATATCAGGCCGATAATCGTGGAGGCAGGCATCAAAACAGGCATCCGTATCGCCACACCAAATCCGCAGCAAATTGGAGCAGACCGTATAGTAGACGCCGTAGCTGCATATGAATTATATGGAGGACCTGTTTTGGTCATAGATTTTGGCACAGCAACCACCTACGATATGGTCGATGAAAACGGTACCTTCATGGGAGGAATCACAGCACCGGGCATACGTATCTCAGCCAAGGCACTCTGGGAGGATGCGGCAAAGCTTCCTGAGATAGAGATTAAAAAGCCTGATAATATCCTCGGAAAGGACACTATCACCAGCATGCAGGCGGGACTTGTGTATGGACAGATAGGACAGACAGAGTACATCATCAACAAGGTAAAGGAAGAAACAGGCATGTACGATGCAAAGGTTGTAGTGACCGGCGGACTCGGCAGAATAATATCCAATGAGACAGAAAACGTGGATGTATACGATCCGGATCTGACATTAAAGGGCATAAACCTCGTGTATCGCAAGCAGAACCGCAAGGGAGTGAAGCAATAGTATGGATATTCATCAGATACGAAAGCTTCAGATAGGAAGTGTGACACTTCCAAACAACCTGATACTGGGACCTATGGCAGGCGTGACAGACCTGCCATTTCGCTTATTGTGCAAGGAGCAGGGAGCCGGCCTTTTATGTATGGAAATGGTCAGCGCCAAGGCAATTTTGTACAAAAACAAAAATACAGAGTCGCTTCTTTCGATAGATGAAAGAGAAAAGCCTGTTTCACTCCAGATGTTTGGCTCAGACCCGCAGATAATGGCTCAGATAGCAAAGCAGATAGAGGAAAGACCGTTTGACATACTGGATATCAACATGGGCTGTCCGGTGCCCAAAATCGTAAACAACGGTGAGGGTTCAGCGCTTATGAAAAATCCGATTCTTGCAGGTCAGATTATAGAGAGTATAGTAAAAGCGATAGATAAGCCGGTCACCGTAAAAATACGAAAGGGCTTCGATGATGAACATATCAACGCAGTAGAGCTGGCACATGTGGCTGAAGAAAGCGGCGCAAGCGCAGTCGCAGTGCATGGCAGGACCAGAGAGCAGTACTACTCCGGTAAAGCCGACTGGGACATCATAAGGCAGGTAAAAGAGGCTGTCTCAATACCGGTCATAGGAAACGGAGATCTGCTTTGCGCAGAGGATGTCATAAAAATGCAGGAGCAGACAGGCTGCGACGGCTTTATGATAGCCAGGGGAGCGCAGGGCAATCCATGGATTTTCTCACAGATACTGCATTACTTTGAGACCGGCGAGCATCAGGAAAAGCCATCCTTTGATGAAGTACGCCGGATGATACTACGCCATGCACGCATGATGATAGAGTTCAAGGGCGAGTACACGGGAATACACGAGATGAGAAAGCACACAGCGTGGTATACGGCAGGATATCCGCATTCATCAAGGCTGCGCGCGGCAGTGAATACGGTGGAGAGCTTAGAACAGCTTGAGGAGCTTTTGTATAAAGAAAAGCTTCAAAATTGAAATCGGCCAAATCCTTGACAGCGTGGGGATTTTCAATTATAATACACGCGTTAAAATAGGCTTTAAATTTAGTATGTGAAACTTCCCACATTCAGTTTATCGAAGTTACCGGCATAGCATACAGTATATTCCTCAGAAAAATATGAAGTTAGCCACGGGTGCGAATCGCGGATAGAGGGGGTTTCTTTGCTGCCGGGTTTCCGTTTCCGGGTGTTATGGGACTCCGTGGCAGTTCATATTTTTCTTCGGAACATACTGTATACTTTCCGGTATTGAAGACCTTGGTGTGGGAAGTTAATATACTAAATGAGTACAATAAATATCAAAAATAAAAAAAGAAGATAGAAGGGTAAGAATCATGGATAACAAGAAAAATATTCTGACATATGCAGGTCTTAAGAAGCTAGAGGATGAGCTTGAGCATTTAAAGGTTGTTAAGCGTAAAGAGGTTTCCCAGAAGATCAAGGAGGCTCGTGAGCAGGGTGATTTATCTGAGAATGCTGAGTATGATGCAGCTAAGGATGAGCAGCGCGATATCGAGGCTCGTATTGAGGAAATCGAGAAAATCCTTAAAAATGCAGAGGTTGTTGTTGAGGAGGAGGTTGACCTTGACAAGATTTCTATCGGATGTAAGATCCGCATCTTAGATTGTGAATTTGATGAGGAGCTTGAGTACAAAATTGTTGGTTCAACAGAGGCAAACAGCTTAAAGGGCAAGATTTCAAACGAGTCACCTGTAGGTAAAGCTCTTCTTGGAAAGAAAGTCGGAGATACTGTAACTGTTGAGACTCAGGTAGGAGAGCTCACATACAAGGTACTCGAGATCCAGAGAGCAGAAGAGAACTAAAAGAGGTAAAAAATGGCAAATCAGAATAATAACAAGGGTGGACAGCAGCAGGACGTAAACCAGCTCCTTAAGGTCCGCCGTGAAAAATTACAGAATTTACAGGAAGCAGGAAAGGATCCCTTCCAGATTACAAAGTACAATGTCACTCATCACAGCAGCGATGTAAAGGAGCTTTACAATGCTCATGAGGCTGAGATTCTCGGTGACAGAAAGGCTCCGGATGTTGAGGGCTTGGATGACACTGCAAAGCGAGAGGTAATCAACAATGATTACAACGAGAGAAGAGAAATCATGGATGCAAAGCCAATCGAGGTAAGCATCGCAGGACGTATGATGTTCAAGCGTGTCATGGGTAAGGCTTCTTTCTGCAATATCCAGGACTTAAAGGGCAATATCCAGGTATATGTGGCAAGGGACAATATCGGAGAAGACTCATACGCAGACTTCAAGAAATCAGACATCGGTGATATCTACGGTGTAAAGGGCTTCGCTTTCAGAACAAAGACAGGCGAAATCTCAATCCATGCAGAGGAGATAACACTCCTTTCAAAATCACTCCAGATACTCCCGGAGAAGTTCCATGGACTGACAGACACAGACACCAGATACCGTCAGAGATATGTAGACCTTATCATGAATCAGGAGAGCAAAGAGGTATTTATCAAGCGCTCACAGATACTCAAGGAAATCCGTAACTTCCTTGCAGGCCGTGATTTCATGGAGGTTGAGACACCTATGCTTGTCTCAAACGCAGGTGGTGCCGCAGCAAGACCATTTGAGACACACTACAACGCATTGAACGAGGATGTAAAGCTTCGTATTTCCCTTGAGCTTTACTTAAAGAGACTCATCGTCGGAGGACTTGAGCGAGTATACGAGATCGGACGAGTTTTCCGTAACGAGGGCGTAGATACACGTCACAACCCTGAGTTCACACTTATGGAGCTTTATCAGGCATACACAGACTACGAGGGCATGATGGAGCTGACAGAGTCAATGTTCCGTTACCTCGCTGAGAAGGTATGCGGTTCGACAAAAATCTCATACAACGGCGTGGAAATCGACCTTGGAAAGCCATTTGCAAGAATGACAATGATAGACGCAATCAAGAAATACGCAGGCGTAGACTTCGACCAGGTACCTGATGATGCAGCCGCAAAGAAGCTTGCAGACGAGCATCATATCGAGTATGAGGAGCGTCACAAGAAGGGTGACATCGTAAACCTCTTCTTTGAGGAGTACTGTGAGAAAGAGCTTATCCAGCCAACATTTATCATGGATCACCCAATCGAGATATCACCTCTCACCAAGAAGAAACCAAGCGACCCTACAAAGGTAGAGCGTTTCGAGCTGTTCTGTAATACATGGGAGATGTGTAACGCATACTCAGAGCTCAACGACCCAATCGACCAGCGTGAGCGTTTCGCAGCACAGGATGCCAACGCAGCAGCAGGCGATGACGAGGCAGAGCACACAGACGAGGACTTCCTCAACGCACTTGAAATCGGTATGCCGCCAACAGGTGGAATCGGATACGGAATCGATCGTCTTGTAATGCTTCTGACAGATAGCCAGGCAATCAGGGACGTATTACTGTTCCCGACAATGAAGAGCATGGGGGCTGCAAAGAATGAAGCTAACAATGCTGCACAGTCTGCTCCGGCTGAAAAAACAGTGGAAAAAGCGATTGCTGAAGTGAAAGAAACATACGATTTCTCCAACGTAGAAGTGGAACCATTATTCAAAGACATGGTTGATTTCGAAACATTCAGCAAGTCAGATTTCCGAGCTGTAAAGGTAAAAGAATGTGAAGCAGTTCCAAAATCTAAGAAACTTCTGAAGTTCGTATTAGATGACGGAAGTGGCGTAGATCGTGTGATTTTAAGCGGAATTCACGATTACTATGAGCCAGAATTCTTAGTAGGAAAGACATTACTTGCAATCACAAATCTTCCTCCACGTAAGATGATGGGAATTGATTCTTGCGGTATGATTATCTCCGCTACACACCTTGTAGAAGGAAGAGAAGGACTCAATGTTCTGATTCTGGATGATAAGATTCCGGCAGGAGCGAAGTTGTACTAAGAAAGTAAGAAATCTTCACAATTTGACAACAAAAATTCTTTTTGACAACAATTTGACAACAAATTTGTATTCAAACATGAATCATCATGAAGAATGGTGATTAGTTGTCAGTAATACTACTCCAACAATATGAATTGTTGAGGGCACTTTTTGAAAGAAAAATCTTTCAGAGAGTGCCCTTTTTTTATTCATTAACAATGTTTGTTGTGGTCGAATAAAAGGTGAAAGGGGAAACAGATTTGAAAACAGAAAATATGTATTATAACCAGCAGAAGCGTTCAGAGGTAAAAGAAGAAGCACGCAGACTTAGAAGAAAATTTCTTCGTTATCAACAAGCTGAAATTGTATATAGTTTGTCACATAAAAAATTGATGGAACTAGCAAATGATGCAGGAGCGATTTACAGAATGGATGGAATTGTTTTGATAAACAGAGAAATCTTTGATGAGTATCTTGAGCAATTTCATGAAAAATAAAGGAACGTTAGTTCGAAGAAAAGGGGATTCGAGATGCATGGAAAAGTTTGGATGTTTTCTCATCTTATTGATGATGAAGATATAGAATTTATGCAACATGAATTTATAAGTTATAGACAAGCTATGGATTATTACAATCTTGGATATAAGCCAATCGTAAGATTATCTCATAAGGCAGGAGCAGTTTATAAGATTGGAAAAAAAGTTTTAATTAAACGAAGTACATTTGAAAAATATCTGCGAGAGAATATCAGAAGGGAGAAAGAAGAATGGGAAAAGTTATATCAGTAGCAAACCAGAAAGGCGGAGTTGCAAAAAGTACAACGACTTTAAATCTTGGGGTAGGATTGGCAAGACAAGGAAAAAAAGTGTTATTGATCGATGCGGATCCACAGGGAAGTTTAACTGCAAGTCTTGGATATGTAGAACCGGATGATATTGGAACTACACTTGCAACTATTATGATGAATATTATCAATGACGAGGAAATTGCTGAGGAAGAAGGTATTTTACATCATGAGGAACAAGTGGATCTCCTACCGGCCAATATTGAGTTATCTGCTTTAGAAGTAACCATGAGTAATGTAATGAGCAGAGAGCTGATCATGAAGGAATATATTGATACGATGCGATCACGATACGATTATATTTTAATTGATTGTATGCCGAGTTTGGGCATGATGACTATCAATGCATTAGTGGCTTCTGATATGGTTTTGATACCTGTACAAGCTGCATATCTACCGGTTAAAGGACTTCAGCAGTTGATCAGGACTATTTCTATGGTAAAGAAGAGATTGAACCGGAAACTGACAATTCAGGGGATTCTTTTAACAATGGTGGATTTTCGTACTAATTACGCCAAAGATATTGCTTCCAGAGTGAAAGAAACTTATGGTTCTAAGATTGCTATCTTTGAAAATGTCATTCCTTTGTCAGTCAAGGTAGCTGAAGCAAGCGGATTATGTGGATAAGCAATCATAAAACACACATAAAACGAATTAATAATACACTTTATAAGCGTTTGTATGAATGTAAAAGACGAAATTAACAGGTTGTTTCTTTTTCAATCAATGAAGCTGGTACCATGCTTTCGTATGGTATATAGTTTTCCAGTGACTGAATTGCAATCTGCGCCATAAGGGAAATATTCTGGTCGATAGAGGTAATGGGATGAACGGCATAGTTGGATGCAGGTGAGTTGTCGTATCCAATCAATTCAATGGTGTTGGGAATATCAATATTATTTTTGAGGCACTGACGTTCAAAAAGACTTGCAATATCGTCATTTGAGCAGAAAACTCCTATTTTTTTACCGGTGTATTTTGTGGTAATATGCTGAACCAGTTTATTCATGGCTTCTGTAGCTTTGGGCAGGTATGGATCTGTGAGATCATTTTCAATAAACCGTTCATAACAAAGATCTTTTACCTCATATTCAAATCCCAGGATTCGTTTAAAGGATGGCCAGTCTTCTCGAAAATCATTATTAATATGAATGAAAACTTCACAGTTGTTACGTATCAAAAGATTTGCGGCAAGTTTGCCACCAGTAAAGTTATCATTGTTAATTTGCTTAAAATTACCGCCGACACGTTCAATGGAGATAACCGGGACTGGCAGGTTTTCAATGTCCTGAGCGGAAAGAAGATGACTCAAAAGAATCAGTCCTTTGATTCGGTAGGAAATTAGATTTTGAATAAGCTGTAATTCTTCTTCTCTGGAATCATTGGAAGTATAGACGATTAGATTATAGCCTTTTTCTTTGCCGTATTTTATTAGTTGATTGAGTAATTCTGTATAGAAGCTTAAATGTAGGTGGGGGAAAATAACCCCAACCAGATTGGATTCTCCGGTTACCAGAATGCGGGCCAGATTGTCCTGCTGGTAATTCAATTCTTTAATTGCTGTTTTGATTTTATCCTGTGTT
>OMCD01001560.1_pt1 | contig 13392 bp, 13 predicted proteins | sample 1674171 | NCBI WGS metagenome assembly OMCD01 (sample SAMEA103958149, study PRJEB25191) | human gut metagenome | biome: human-associated habitat [ENVO:00009003]; feature: intestine environment [ENVO:2100002]; material: feces | place: Germany | collected 2013/2015
ATAAGTGATAAAACACAGAATTATAGCAAAGTCACCAAATTGCTAGTTAAGCCTTCATTAAACAATTCATTAAAAACCTTAATCTTTTTCCTTGATATATAATATTCTTTAAAATTAAAGGATTTTGGTGCACTAATATTAGATTGTAAAGTTAATTTATTCTTAATCATGCCTACAATTAAATTTGTTTCTTTTGCAATTGTATTTTTCAATCGTATATTATCATAACAAATTAGAAGTTCTTTCAATAATTCAATAATTTTATCTCTTTCTAAATATTTATCAATCAAATTATGATATTTATTATTGGATAGTAAAACAATTAAAGCATCGATAACTTTTATTGCGTCACTCTCATCTAAATAATCAATTTCACCGCTTGTGTATAAAACAGCTTTAGCAAAAGAATCTCTTTTATCATAGTCAATAGCATATTCTATCCATGTTTGTAAATAATCCACTAAATCATTTTCATACTTTTTAACATCAATTGACAATATATCAGTTAGTACTTCCTTAAATTCTTTTAGATAGTCTTCAATAACACCACTCTTTTTCTGTTTTACTTTTTTCGAGAAAATTTGTTCTTCATTATTTTCATCTTTTTCTATTAAAGCAAATTGTTTAATATATTTAACATTACTATTATAATTTTCAATTTTATTTAAAGTTACAGATTTACCAGAAGATCTATTACCTAATATTACATTTAATCCTGTCGAAGCTTGAAATCCGTCTGGTAAAAGTTCAAATAAACTGTTTTTATTTGCTGATAAATAAACCTTACTCTTATCTTTGAGGGCATATTTTAGACTCTCTAATGTTACCTCATCTACATCTACGTAAGTTTGCCTCATAGGAAAATTTTCTAGATTAGCAACTGAACGCATATCACTAAAAAAGCCGGTACTATTGAAGACTTACTTTTCTTTAACACTTCAAATTCTCTTTGATTTTTTACTTCACCTACATAAATATTACCAACTTTTTGTATGATATCAGCCTTTAGTTTTGGGTTCTTTTTATAATGTGGAATCAGCAAATACTTTTCTCTTTCGTGAAAAATTTCATCAAACTTTTCAAACGATAAAGTATCGTCTTGTGTTTTGATTAATTCATGAACTCTTTGACATCGTTTATAAAAATCTATAACATCACTGTCTTTCGTAATTATTAATATATGTCCATTTTCCAAATCAATTTCTATTCCTGGGAATACAACAATTCCAATATTATCTCTAATGTCTTCGTATTGTTCTAAATCAAAAACATTATGATTTGTAATGCTAATTGCATCAATATTTCTTTGTTGAACATATTCTTTTAATTTATCAAAAGAATATTCAAACTCATCACCTTTAATCGAATCACTAACTGTCTTTATTGTATGAATGTGCAAATCAATTTTCTTCATTTTTAAACTCCTTTATTATATTAAAACATTTAAACACTCAATACCATCTTATAAACCAAATTTTAAAAGAATCCCTCTATTCAAATCATGAGATCCATCGGAAATGGTCTGTGTATCTTTCAACATATTCCCATACAACAATATCATGCTGATACTGATTTAATTGATCTGTTGTAAATGACCATACATTGACTGTATGTACTTCAGAGAAATATAGGCTCATAATATCATTCATATGTTTAGAGAATGAATCACCAATCAAAAGCACTTTTTTACCTGACTTTTTATTTGAAGTAATACTCGATGGTTCAATCGCATTATAAACTACGTTCTTAAAGAAAATGCAATCAATGTTTTTAAAGACAGGCATACAGCATAAGATTTCCATTATGTAATACAATGCATTTTGTTTAAAATATTGAATACACATAGCATCAATAAATCCTTTACAGCCAAAAACAAACATAAAACGAATATATACGAGTGCACTGCTTATAGAATCACTTCTAAATAATACCCATCCCAACATGACAAAGAACATTGTATAAAGATAATTACATTCACCCATCTTTTGATCAATATGATAGAACTTTTCTAGAATCAATAGCACAAATTACATTAATCCCCAAACAAAAAAACTCCAGTTTGCACCATGCCAAATTCCTGTTAATAGCCATACTACAAAATATTAAAAACTAAACGAACCTTACTATTTACTCTAGAACCTCCTAGTGGAATATAAATATAGTCTCTGAACCATGTTTGTAAGGAAATATGCCATCTTCTCCAAAATTCTGAAACACTCTTAGAAATATATGGAAACTTAAAGTTTTCCATGATTAGGTCCAACCATTCTACTTAAACCAATATACGCCTAAACAAAAATCATTAAAGTTTCCTTACGATTCTCATTTCCTCCTTAATTGTTCCATAACGAGCAATTGGACTTGCAATCAATTGAGGAAATAAAGGGAGATATAAACCAATATAAAAAAATTTGTTTGTATCTTCCCCCTTACCTCTATAAACGTCCACAACATACAAAATGGCTTAGAATGCAAGTGTTGACTTATAGAACGAATTCAATGCACTTCGTCACTGTATCAACTAGACTTATTTTACCATGTTGGATAGGCTTTCCCATATGTAATATTCACTTTGTGGTATCAGTGGATCTGAGCAATGGATTGCATGGCTCTGTCCAAATGGATTGGGTGACTTTGCCACCTCGGAACATTCAGATTCATACATTATTAAGAAAAAAGTGATACCACAAAAAGTATCACTTTAGTTCAATTTATTGATAATCAGAATCTTCGTACGTATCCTCTTGATAATATTGATCATCTGGATTGTAGTAATCTGTATCATCATAACTTTGATCATAATCATAGTTATAATCTTCTTCGTCTTCACTAGAAGCATTACCAGATGAATTAAGAATTCCCATGTTCTGTAATTCTTCTGTATTACCTACCGAATTATCTTCACTAGCTGTCTGCGAATAACCTGATGGATCTTCTACTGTAGTAGAACTCTTTCCGTTTAATACTGCCTTGATTTTCTTTCTAGCAACCTCGTTCATAATGTCATTTTGTTGAACAACGGAAGCATAAGATTGAGATTGATAACAGAATTGATAATCCGGTTCAGCAACAATCGCATATGATTCAATCTTCCAATCCGGCATATTGTTTAATTCATACTTAACAAAATTACTGATTTCATCACCAGACAAGTTTGTATCAAATGCCACTGCTAAAGCGTCCATAAACTTACCGTAGTTAGTAATCATCTTAGGTGAAACTATACGTTTGAAAATAGCTTTAAATACTTTTTGTTGGTTACGCACACGCTGGTTATCTCCATCCAAATAGGCATGTCTTTCACGTGCAAAAGCTAAGGCTGTCTCACCATCCACATGATGTTTACCAACGCTTAAACCAGGCTGGCTATTTACATAGAAAATATCTACTTCTTCACCCTTTTTAATATCCAAATCAATTCCATCTAAAGCATCTACTAAGTTAACAACACTTGAAAAGTTGATTCGAACATTATAATTAATTTTAATACCCAAAGCCTTTTCGATAGTTTTTTCCGTACTCTTAATACCCATTAAACCAGAATGCGTTAATTTATCATAACTACCTTCTGGACAAGCTAATTCAGGATCATCTTCCGGACAAACAAGTTCAACATAATAATCACGAGGAATACTTGTCATCAAAATGGTTCCAGTTTTAGGATTTACAGTAAGTAATAAGTTGGCATCACTTCTCGTATTTGAATCTTGTAAAGTACCATATGAATCATTACCACTGACTAAGACTGTAAATGCATCCTTTGAAATATCATTAACAGGATCACTTGGATTATCATTCTTTTCTACCTTTGTATAATGCACATTTTGATGAACTACTCGAGAATCCGTTTGAAAATTAAAATATCCATCAGCTTCATGAAGAATATCACGATACTTTTCATTTAAACAAATCGCATCAATTTTATTATCATATAAAGCAGCCATCATATCCAATAAAGCATCATAATCTTTTGTTTTATACTTAATATTGTCAGAATCCAAATCCTTCAACATACGCTTTGTCGCTACTTTATCCATATCTAAAATAGTACCAATTGTCTTACCCTTTAAATCTTTTTCTTTTTTAATTGAAGAACTTTTTAATACAACAATTGACGTCATTGTTGCCTTACTATCCGCAAGACTAGTAACTACATCAAACGTATTATCTGTTTTATAAATGAAATAGTTACCATAAGCTAGACCCACACACATGCAAAGTGCAACGAACCCTGCTAATATTCTTGGCAAAAACTTTTTAGCTTTAAAGTGTAATATTAATAAAATAATCAAACATAAAATAATCATTACCAAAGAAACTAATACTATTAATTTCGCAGGTAATAAATTTAATTTTATAATTTGAAAAATCAATAAAGCCAAACAAACAATCATGAATATAGTCATGAACTTGCTGATTGGTCGTTTATTTTTCTTCTTTTTCTTTTTACCATTACCATTCACATTCTGTGAAAGTTTAACATCCTTTTTAGGCATAATAATAATCTCCTATAAACTCTTATATAGCTCACAATTTCATATTATATAATAAATCCCTTACAATTGGCAAATCTGCATATAAAATGGCGGTTGTTATAACCACCATAATCACTACATAAATCTTTCACAACGAAACGCAAAACCTTTAAATCCACTCTCTTTAGCCTGATATAAATTTTTCTCATAACTTAATAAATTAGCTTTGTACTTATACTCTAATGACTTAGAAGAATAATTGTTTAATACATCAAAGAATAATAAGAATAGACCTGCTAATACCAATACACATGATGAAAGAATAAACCAAATAACAGGTATAATCAAATAAATAACACTTAATATAACCACTCCAATCAAACAACTAAACACAGCTATCATAAATGCAACATGACATCTATGATACTTTTTACTCAATTCCTCAAAGTGGCGAATATTTGTATTCACTCTATTTTGTATATAATCAGACGTTTCCATTTTAACAACACCTCACAATTAGATTATATACCTATAATGTAAAAAAGAGTAAGGGATTATTCCTTACTCTACATCATCTGCTGATTTTCCTTGCATTACTGCATTAATTTTGTTTGAAGCTTTAGTAACAGTACTTTCATCTGGAACCATTACATAAGCAGCATTTCCAAGTTCTGCACACATTTGTGTATCCCCAGTACCATCAACCATAGATTGTTCAATTTTCCATTTAGGATTTTTATTCAATTGATATTTAATTAAACTTGTAATTTCATCATTTGACATTGTAGTTGAGAAAGTATTGGCCATACTATCCATAATTGAAGCATAGTTAGTCACAATAGCAGGGCTTGTTACTTTATTTACAATTCCCATAAGAACTTGTTGTTGGTTCTTCGTACGCTGACGATCCCCTTCACTATATGCATAACGTTCACGAGCATATCCTAATGCCTGTTCACCATTTAAGTGGTTCACACCTGCATGTACACTTAATCCTGGAGCATGTAAGAAATTACTGCATTCATAACCTGGTTCAACATTTACATCAATACCACCAACGGCATCAACAATGTCAGTAACAGTATCAAAACCTACTTTGAATGTATAGTTAATTTCAATACCCAATAATTGTTCCACCGTACGTTTTGTTGTATTCGTACCATGAATACCTGTATGTGTAATTTTATCTAAAGCTCCCTGTTGACATCCATCACCTGCATCACAAGCAGTTGTAACATAATAGTCACGAGGAATTGAAGTTAATAAGATAGTACCAGTTTTAGGATTCACGGTAGCTACCATGATTACATCACTACGACCATTTTCATCAAATCCACCACGAGTATCTGATCCAGAAATTAAAACATTAAATGGAGTTGTAGTAATATTACTTACCGCATTGGCTTTATCCGTATTTTCTACTTCATAACTAGTTTGATAAACAACACGAGTATTCTTATCAAATTCAGCATATTCTTCGATATCTGTAATTTGATCACGGCTTGATTCATTAATGATAATTGAATCTACTTCGCCATTATAGAAAGCAGCTAACATATCCGTCATACTTTCATATGGTGTTTGGTTCATTTCAATACCAGATTTACTTAAATCCTTTAATACTTTTTTTGATCCCACTGTTCCAATATTTTGTAGTACACCGATACTATGTCCAGCTAAATCATTCTTCTTTTTCAAATCACTGGATTTCTTAACAACTACACTTACAGTCGTTTTTGCATTGGAAGATACAGTCGTCATATTTGATAATAAATTACCAGTTTTTGATATATAGTATCCACCCATGCATGATCCTAATGCAATAGCTATTGTAAAGATAATACAAATAATTTTAGACACAGCACCCTTTGTGGCAAAACACAATAATAAGATGAAAATTAAATCTAAAAGCACAAATACAACTGTTACTAAAAATAATAATTTTGTTGGTAAAACATTTAATTTTACCAAATTAAACAACAAATACATTGTTGCAGCAACTAATAAAATAGAAAAGATAACTCCAAATACCTTTCCTACTCTATTTGGTTTCTTCTTATTTTTTCGCATATTAAACTCTCCTTAGACCCAATTATCATACTACAAAAAAAAGGGATAGGCAAACCTATCCCCATTATATTACTTTACATCATCCGCTGATTTTCCAGCTAAAACCGCATTAATTTTATCCTTAGCCATCTTAACTGTACTTTGATCTGGAACCATAACACTAGCTGCATCCCCAAGTTCAGCACACATTAATGTATCACCTGTTCCATCGACCATATACTGTTCCATCTTCCATTTTGGATTGTTGTTGATTTGATATTTAATTAAATCCGAAATTTCTTCATTTGACATTGTTGTAGAGAAAGTATTTGCCATCGCATCCATAATAGAAGCATACTTTGTAATAACACTTGGTTTTGTTGCTTCATTTACAATACCCATTAGTACTTGTTGTTGATTTTTAGTACGTTGACGATCCCCTTCTGTATATGAATACCGTTCACGAGCATAAGCTAATGCATGTTCTCCATCCAAATGATTCGTTCCTTCATGAACACTAAATGTAGATGTTGTGACCGCATAGCCAGGCTCTACATATACATCAACACCACCTAATGCATCTACCAAATCAGTCACTGTGTCAAATCCAACTTTAAATGTATAGTTGATTTCAACACCCAATAATTGCTCTACTGTACGTTTTGTAGTGTTTGTACCATGAATACCCGTATGTGTAATTTTGTCTAATGCACCTTGCATACAACCATCTGCCGCATCACAAGTGGTAGTTACATAAAAGTCACGAGGTACAGAAGTCAATAATATCGTACTTGTCTTAGGATTGATAGTAGCTACCATAATCACATCACTACGACCGTTTTCATCAAATCCACCACGCGTATCCGATCCAGAAATTAATACATTAAATGGTTTTGATGTAATATCAGTAACGGCATTTGCCTTATCTGTATTTTCTACTTTGTAAGAAGTTTGATAAACAACTCTTGTATTATTATCAAAATCTGCATAGCTTTCCATATCTAAGATTTGACTACGACTCGATTCATTGATAATAATTGAATCCACTTCTCCTTTATAGAAAGCTTCTAACATAGCACTTAAACTATCATATTCACTTTGATTCATTAAAATACCATCTTTACTTAATTCTTTTAAAGCTTTAGATGATCCTTGAGTACCAATCGTACGCAATGTACCAACTGATAAACCATTTAACTGTGATTTATTCTTTATATCACTCGATTGTTTAACTACTACACTTACCGTATTTTTCGCATGTTTCGTTACATTCGTAATGCTTGTCAATAAACTTCCTGTTTTCGAAATATAAAAGCCACCCATACAAGAACCAAATATAAGTACTAAAGTAATAACAACACAAATTATTTTTGAAACAACTGCTCTTGTATAATAACACAACAATAGCGCAAATATCGCATCTAACAATACAAGTATAATGGTAATTAAAAATAATAATTTAGTTGGTAAAACATTAATTTTAATCAATTGATATAAAAGATAAAATGATGCTACAACTAACAGAATAGATAATATAATTCCAATTCCTCTTAAAACTTTATTTTGTTCTTTCATGCTTATACAGCCCCTCTTCCATAAAGAACTTGCTTAACTGTTTTAAATAATAATGTTACATCCAACCAGAATGACCAGTTGCGATAATAATATTCATCTAAAACTAAGCGGTGGTCAAAGTCCACATCACTACGACCATGACTTTGCCACATACCTGTAATACCAGGCTTACATGCAACAACATCGTCATAATATTGTCCCATATCTTCTTTTTCACGTGGCAAATAAGGTCGAGGACCTATCAAAGACATTTGACCAAGTAAAACGTTAATGAATTGCGGAAATTCATCCAAACTCTTTTCACGCAAGAATTTTCCTGCACTTGTGATACGAGGATCATTTGCCAATTTTTTATTCACCGTATATTCTTCGCGAATTGCAGGATCCTTTTCCATTAACTCTTCAAGAATCTTATCCGCACCAAGTACCATAGTTCGATACTTATACATCTTAAATTCTTTACCATCCTTACCAATACGATTCTGTGTAAAGAAAATAGGCCCTTTGTCTCCTTCTTTACGGTTCTTCACAAACACAAAAACAGTTAGTGGAATTAAAATTAGAATTCCACATAACCCGGCACAAATGTCCATTAAGCGTTTTAATACATAAGAACCAACTTGGTTTACTCCACGAGAATTTGAAATCATTAAGATTCCATCAAAGTCCTCAACCTTTGTATCAAACGTTACTAGACCATTAACTTGTGGTAAATACTTAATCACATTTACTTTGTTCTTAAATAATTCGAATAAAGAATTTAAATTTTTTTGTTTCAATTCAGGTATCGCAATTAATACCGTATCAATATTATGTGATTTGATAAATGAATCCACATCTTTAATACCTATTGTTTTATTTTTAGAAACAACTTGTTCCTGATGAATACCATACGATTTACAATTCACAAACCCCTGTACATCCAACAACGAGTAACTATTTCCTCTACATACAAAGGCAAGTTGTGCAGCTGTGTGCCCTACACCAACTATTAGAGTATTATGTTTGTATTTCTTTCTAAACCATTTATGAGTATATCTGGAACTAAATCCTGCAAAAACAAACAAAAAGATTGTTAAAAACACAAAACCATATAATTTACGAAATGTCCAAGAATAAAATGGAAATACCAAAAAACTCGCAAAGAAAAAACCAACATGACTTAATACTAATAATCGTATTTCATCATACATTAATAATACTTTTCCTTGATAACGGCCAATTAGAATCTGCATCAAAAAATATAGTGCACATAACTTAATAGCGATTTCATCATCAAATCTCGCTATATTCATGGCCTGCAAGAACTGTATTAATATCCAGAAAAATACAAATTCAATAAATATTTTTAATCTTCCTATTTTTGACATATAGAATTCTCCTCACAATTTACATATAAACTATTGTACTAAAAAAAAAAGAAAAGAACAACATCCGTCCTTTTCAGTCAAAAACAGGTACATCTAACCTTGAATAGAAGATAATACAGTGAATGTAGCTGCATCAACCATACAAGTATTTTTGATATCCTGGAATGTAAATGTAACAGTATATTGTTGTGTAGCTTCATCTAAAGTACAACCAATATCTGTCACATCCTCTTGTCCAAGTCCTGCATTAGCAAGAGCTGCATCAATAGCTGCTTGTTGATTTTCATCAAAAGAAGTTGATTCTTTATTTTCTTCTTTTTTTGTATCAGTTTTAGTTTCTTCCTTTTTCTCATCTACTGGATCAGTTGTAGAAACTTCTTCACTATTACTTCTTTTATAATTTCTTTCTTGTATAATACCATCTTTACCAATCTTATATTCATAAGATCCAGTGGTTGTATCAAAACTTACAGTATAGTATTTCTTTTCTTCTTGAACAGAAACATTTGAACATTCTTTTTTTGTGGCATTCGCATCATCTCTTGCCACTTCTAAAATGTCTTTTTTAGTGATTTCTAAATTACTATTGCCACATCCAGTTAATAATAGAGTTGAAGCTAAAATAATAAAACTATTTCTTTTTCTTCTTTTTACCATTGTCTTCTCCTCCATAACCATATCCGTAACCATAGCCATAATTACTGTCACTTGCTGATTCTACTTTGTTTAATACAACACCCATGACGTAACCACCATTTCTTTCAACATCATTAATAGCAGCCTTAACTTTACGTTTATCCGAGATCTTAGAGTCAACTACATATAGTACTCCATCACTCACATTACATAATGGAATCGCATCACTTGCTACCGCAACTGGTGGACAGTCAATAATAATATATCCAAATTCTTGACGTGCTTGATTTAAGAATTTAGCTAATCTTTTAGATCCTAATACTTCACTAGGATTTGGTACTTTATGACCTGCAGTAATGACAGATAAAGGATAACCTCCATCATATTGTACGTCTTGTACTCCTTCAAATGAATGAATGCTCACGCCTTCTCTAAATTCTGAAATAATGTTTGTTAATCCTGAACGATTTGAAATACCTAATGTTTTATGAACTGAAGCATTTCTTAAATCACAATCAATTAATAATACATTTTTATATTTAGCTGCCATAATACGAGCTAAATTACAAGCTACAGTACTCTTACCTTCATTTGGAATTGTACTTACTACGTTGATTACTTGAATCGCATCATCCATCTGACTAAATTCAATATTTGTACGTAATCCACGATAGATTTCATCCACATCAAATTGATTTCTTTTCTTTCTTGCCATTTCTATCTCCCAAAGAAACCAAATAGTTTCTTTTTCTTTTCAACCTCAATATTTAATATCTCTTTATCACTCAACAACAACTTAGGATTCTCATAAAATAAGATGTCCGCATTCTCAGAACCAATACGCTTAGAAACAAATGAATACACATCACTCAATTGTTCAATTCGATTACCACTCGCTCTATGCGTATCTGTACAAATCACATCACAATATCCATTGTCCAATAACTCTAATGCGTTAGCTTGGATTTTCTTTCCATTTACACCAAGAATCGAAGTACGATTCAATTGTAGAATACAACCCATATCAACCCAATGATCAATGATTGAATAATCTAATCCATCATGGAAATATCTTTCAATATGTGCCAATACAGGAACAAATCCTTTCATCTTCAATTCATATAAACATTCATCTCTATAATCAATCGAATGAATATCACGAAGAACATTATATTCTACAAGCATATAACGTGAACTATTTAATGTTGGATATAAATCTAATTCTAATCCTTCAATGAATTCACTATTCATCATGACTTCCCCACCAAAATAGATAGGGATAGAACTCATCTTTCTTAATTCCAATTGACGGGTCACCATTTCATTATAGATATGAACATCCAATTGACCAGGAATGAAATGAGGCGTACTACAAATACCTACAATTCCATCTTTCTTAGCAGACTCTAATGAACTCACTGCATCCTCAATTGAAGGCATACCATCGTCAATACCCCAGGCAATATGTGAATGCAAATCAATATACTTAGCCATTATAGTTCAGGAATCTCGCAGAATACTGGAATACCCAAATACTTTTCTGCCTCTTCCTTCGTACGTAAACGATTATCAAATAAGAATCTCAATGTTGCATAACCACAACCAAGTACAAAACCAACCATAGTAGCAAGTAATGTATTCTTCTTAACATTCGGACCACTAGGAATATAAGACAATTTCGCCTTATCAACAACTTCAATATTGCGAACATTCAAATTCTTCTGCATAGTACGAATAAAAGTACTTACTGTATCATTCGCAATATCCTTAGACAATTTTGGATCCGTTGTAGTAGCTGAAATTGTGATAATTTCTGTATTAGACTCATTCGTTACACTAACAAGCTTTTTAACACTATCAGCACTCTCTAAACCGACATCCTTAGCCACTTCAGACATAATGTTATTTTGAGTTAATAAATTCACTGCATTCGTAACCAATTTACTATTGGCCATCTGCGAATTATAATCCAAAGATCCACTCTCACTAATCTGTGGAGTTAAATAAATTGATGTACTAGCCGTATATGTTGGAGCAATCAATAACTTTGTTCCAAAGAAACCACCCACACCAAATAAAATACATAAAACAATAATTAACTTAATATGTTTTAAGATAGCCCTAAATAATTCTAATAAATCAATCTCTTCCATTTCACGTACATCATTCTGTGTACGATCCATTCTACTGTTTACCATAAAAGCCTCCCTTTCTCACAATAAAACATACTCTATAAATATAGCATAAAATTCTTTTCTATACATAGAAAATCACTAACTTTTATTTGTTTAACTTTTTATTTTAATCACATATAAAAAATGATCCTATGCATAAATTGCAATAGGAATCACAATAATAGCAGGAGCTTGAATTTCAATTTTTAACTTAGGTAAATTAAACTGTTTCATTTCATTAGAATTTAAACTTGTAAATAGTTGCTCTAAAAGATCATTGTTCAAAACAGATAAAGTTGATTTTCTAAGTAAGTTAATAGAATCATTTTCATTATTGTAAACAGAGATAACCTTACCTAAAACTTTAAAACTCCCACCAATCAACTCTGATATATTATCATTTTCAAGATATTTCTCTTGTGCAGATAAAACTGTCGTACCTAATTCATGTTCTAAAATGAAATCTATTGTGCCTGTATGTTTTAATTCATTCGTAAATGCTTTGATCTGTCTTTCTAAATCATTTTCATTTTGTTTTGGACTCTTATTTTTATTCTTATTCAAATTATTTGTTTTGTCATTTCCTTCAAATACTTTAGCTAATCTTAATAATTCAAAAAAAGTGTCCATATATTCTATTAGAGGATTCTTTTGTAAATATCCTTTTACTTCAATAAAATCGCCAACTTCAACAGTTGAAAAATCTATATCCTTTTTTAATATATTATTATCGCTTAAATAATTTATAAATTTAGAAAGAAGTGAAACATTAGTATGTATTTTTTCTTGTTTGCAATTTTTGACTTCACCATTGCTCTTTTCATTAATAAAGCTACCACTTATATTAATCTTTAATAATTTACTCAATAATGAAGCTGAAGTTGTTAAGTCAGTATCCACACCTTTATTAGTACCTGCTTCATGGTACTCTTGATAATTTAATTGACTTACCATAGAGAATCCATCATCCAATATAGCCAACATATCTAATACTATTTTTTCATTAATATAAACCGGTATTATTAAACCATCGGGTTTTACTAAGCTACTCATCGTTATACTCCTGGTATATTGTAATTGACCCATCTAACTGGTCGTCTACAATATACTTTT
>OMCD01001579.1_pt1 | contig 13228 bp, 8 predicted proteins | sample 1674171 | NCBI WGS metagenome assembly OMCD01 (sample SAMEA103958149, study PRJEB25191) | human gut metagenome | biome: human-associated habitat [ENVO:00009003]; feature: intestine environment [ENVO:2100002]; material: feces | place: Germany | collected 2013/2015
GTTGCCCCCTAAAGTAGACCCCCAAAGTTGAGGCCCCTAAATTATTTGAATAGCCGACAAGCTTTGATTATTGTGCAACACTATAAAAATTAGTTGTTTGATAATTATAAATAATGTTTGAAGTGTTAAATAGAAGACCATTTGATAAATGAATATTATCATTGATCATAATAGCTGGATCATTTTCATTAAGTTTTAATAATTCAGCATCTTCTTTACTTAATTTAATAGCTGTTAAATATTTATCTGCAAAACCAAAAGATAATTTCAAATCATCTTTTAAATATCTAAAAATAGATCCTTCAGCTATTTCTTTACCTAAATAAGGGACAATGTCTTTATTATAATAAGTTCTTTCTAAAGCATATGGAATGCCATCGACAATACGTAATCTTTTTAAATAATAAACAGGAGTGCCAAGTTTACAATTCATCTGTTGACTAAGCTTTTCATCAGCTTCAATTACTTGAATATCCAATAGTTTATTAATAATTTTATTACCAGGATTATCCATTGTTACACCGCGTGTTGAATTTAAATAGACTGTTCCTTTTTTCTTAGGTGCACGAACAAACATCCCATTTCCCTGAACTGAATAAACAATACCTAAATTGATTAATATTTTAATTGCATTACGGATTGTATTACGACTGACTTTATATTCTTCTATTAGTTTTTCTTCAGTAGGTAATTTGTGGTTTTCTTCGAATTCTTCATTCATTATTCTTTTTTGAAGATCATTGACGATCATTTCGTATTTTAACATATCATCACCCAAAGCTCATTATATCATAATGTTTTTATTTCACAATACGATTATATATTTGTTGGTACAAATTTTAAATATTCCATACATTTTATTTGAAAGCGCTTTACATTATATAAATGTAGGCATATAATGAATTTGTACCAATGAATTTGGAGGGAATATGATGAAAAGGATATTGAAAGTATTACTAGTGGCTTTAATGGTTATAGCTTCAACTGTTAGAGTCGATGCAAAGTCAACAATATCAGAGAGGGTTCAAAATATAATAAATAGTATGAGCTCGACAGATAAAGTTGCGCAAATGATTCAAGCGGATACCCGCTGGATTACACCAGAAGAAGTGGCTGAATATAAAATTGGTTCAATTTTAAGTGGTGGTGGAGCTGCACCATCAACTGGGAACCAATTAAGTAATTGGGCAGATTCAGCAAATAGTTATCAACAAGCAGTTATTAATAGTGGAGGTATTCCATTACTTTATGGAATAGATGCTGTTCATGGAAATAATAATTTATATGGTGCAACAATCTATCCTCATAATATTGGTTTAGCAGCAGCTAATGATCAACAATTAGTTGAAAAAATTGGTAGTGCATCAGCCAGTGAAGTAAGAGCAATGGGAGCTAACTGGACATTTACACCAACGTTAGGGGTTCCTCATAATGAACGTTGGGGACGTACTTATGAAACTTTCGGTGATGATGTAGAACGTGTTACCTCTTTAGGAAATGCTTATATTAAAGGAATCGAAAAAGATGGTTCTACTCTTTCAACTGCTAAACATTATTTAGGAGAAGGTTTAACAACAAATGGTACGAATCAAGGAAATGTTGAATTGAGTGAAAGTGATTATAATGATTTGATTAATGCGAATATGGATAATGAAATTGTTAAAGAAATTCTTACACCATATAAAAAAGCAATTGATCAAGGTGTTCAATCTATTATGGTTTCTTATAATAGTATTAATGGTAAGAAATGCCATGGAAATAAAGATGTTCTTACAACTTTATTAAAAGAAAAACTTGGTTTTGAAGGAATTGTTATAAGTGATTATAATGGTTTAGATCAAATTGAAAATCAATCATCTTATAAAGATAAAGCTATTGCTTGTATCAATGCTGGTGTTGATATGTTGATGGTAGCAGAAAAAGATGGTGATACACCTCGTTGGAGAAATTTATATAATGCTTTAGTAGAAGCAGTTAATGAAAATAAAATTAGTGAAGAACGTTTAAATGATGCAACAGCACGTATTTTAACAGCAAAAGAAAATATTGGACTTTTAGATGATTCTTCAAAAGCGTACGCTAATAAGGATGCACAAGCATTATTTGGTGGACAAGAACATCGTACACTTGCAAGACAAGCAGTAAGTGAATCTTTAGTATTATTAAAAAATGATACAGTTAAAGATGATCAAACAATGATGCAAGCATTAGAAAAAATGGATAATTTAATGGTTGCAGGAAGTGCTGGCGATGACATTGGTAAGCAATGTGGTGGTTGGACAATTACATGGCAAGGATCAACTGGAAATACGACAAAGGGTACAACGATTTTCAGTGGATTAAAAGCAGCTATGGATAAAAAAGGTGGTACTATTAATTATAGTGCTAATGGCGTATATACAGATTCTACTTCAAAAGTGGATGCAGCAATTGTAGTTGTAGGAGAAGATCCATACGCTGAAAGTAATGGAGATAGAAGTGCTAGTCAATTAAAATTACCAGCTAGTGATATCAGTACAATTAAACAAATTGAAAATAGTCATCCTGATACACCAATTGTTTTGGTTTTAACAACAGGACGTCCAATTGCAATTGCTGATTATGTTAATGATCAACATATTAAAGCAATTGTTAATGCATGGCTTCCAGGTAGTGAAGGTGATGGAGTTGCTGATGTATTATTAGGTGATAAAGATTTTGTAGGAACAAATCCAATTACATGGACTTGGTATCCTCAAGATATTACAAGTAAATATACAGATACAAGTAAAGTTTTATATCCAGTAGGATATGGTTTAAAGAAAGCACAAAAAACAGGTGATTTTAGTGCACCTGATGATCCAAATGTTGTAGATTTAGAAAAAACAAAAGGAAAATTAGAAGCAGAAGACTTTATAGATGCACATAGTAGTATTCAATTAGAAAATAATGGTACAACTGTTGGATATTTACAAGATGGTCGTTATATGACTTATAAAATAAAAGTACCTGAAAAGGCAGCTTATAAGTTAACTGTTCAAGCAGCACGTCAATATGAAGCAACAATTGATGGAGCATTTGAATTATATTTAGATGATGAATTAGTTTTAGAAAAGAAAAATACATCTATTGTTTCAACAGGTAGTTGGACAACATTTACTGCTCAAGAAATGAAAGCTTTAGTAAGTTTAAAAGCAGGTGTTCATGAACTAAAACTTGTAGCACGTGATAAAGATTTCAACTTTGATTATTATACATTTGAAAAAGCAGGGGATTATGTAGGACCAGTTGTTCCTGAAGAAGTGACAAATGTTGGGACTGGTGCTATGTTACAAGAAGGTGCTGTTGAAGTAAGTATGTCATCTTCTGAAAATTCACAAAGTATGTCATGGTATAAAGGTGAATTTGAAATTTCTAATAAAAATGCGACAAAAGATGCTCTAGATTTACGAGTAGCAGATGATTCTAAACAAACAACAATTATTGTTAATGATCAAAAAACATATCAAAGTGTATTAGGAATGGGAACTTCTATTGAAGAAGCAACAATTCATAATTTATTAAAAATGACTGATGAAAATCGTCAAGCATTTTTAAGAAGATTATTAGATCCAGTTAATGGTATGGGAATGTCTTTAATTAGAGTTACAATTGGAACATCTGATTTTACAGCTCAAGATTTCTATACTTATTATGATGGAACTGGTAAAGAGTTAGATGGAAAACCAGACTGGAATAATGTGACTGGTAAAGGATTTAGTATTCAAAAAGATCAAGATTATGGTGTGATTAAAGTTCTTAATGAAATGTTAGCAATTGCTAAAGAATTAGGAGTAGAAAATAATCTTAAATTCTTTGCATCTTCTTGGACACCACCAGGATGGATGAAAACAGCGACTTCTAGTAGTAAATCATATGAAAATAATGATTTATTATTAAAAGGTGGAAAATTAAATGATGCATATATTAATGATTTAGCTAAATATATGGTACGTTATGTAGAAGAGTATAAAAAACAAGGAATTCCTATTTATGCAATGACTCTTCAAAATGAACCATTACTTGAAATCAATTATCCAAGTTGTGCAATGACAGGAACACAAGAAGCTAAACTTGCTAAAGCTATTAAAAAAGAATTAGCGCTAAGTACGATTTTAAATGATCAAGAAAAAGATGTTAAATTGTGGGCTTTTGATCATAACTTTGATGGTGCTGATAAATTTATGAAAGATTTCTTCAATGAAGCTGGAGATGATTATAATATTGATGGTATTGCTTTCCATCCATATGGAGGAAATGCTTCAACAATGGGATCTTTCTATGATAATTACAAAGATAAGCTAAGTATGAACTTAACAGAAAGATCTGTTTGGGGAACAAGTGGTGCTAATGATATTATTACTTGGTTAAGAAATGGTTCTGAAAGTTATAATAGTTGGGTAACAATGTTAGATAGTAATATTGGAACTCATCATTGGGTAGGAACACCTGATCCAACATTATTTGTACAAGATGCGAATAACCCTCAAAGATATTGGGCAACACCTGAAGTATATATCATGTCTCAATTTACTAAATATGTAAAACCAGGATATGTTCGTATTGATACAAATAATGGAAGTAGTTCAACTGTTACAAATGTTGCTTTTAAAGATCCTGAAACAGGAAAAATTGTTATGATTGTCGCAAATCGTAGTGGTTCTGATCAAAAATTTAAAGTAATGATGAATGGAACACAATTTAATGCTGTTTTACCAGCAGGTAATGTAGCAACTTATATTTGGGATGGTTCTATTGCTGAAGTTAAAGGAAATGAAATCCCAGGTGTATTAAAAGCAACAGATGCTGTTAATTATGATAAATTAAAAGTGAAAGATGATGGTTCTGGATTTGGAAATGTTCAAGATGGTGCATGGGCAGATTATCTAATCGATGTTAAAGAAGCAGGTCTTTATAATGTTTCTATTCCTCATGCTATTGGACCAACAAGTGGACCATCAGTTGATAGTAATACTGAAAATAAACAAATTGTTTTAAAAGTAGATAATCAAGAAGTAGGACATACAGTCACTAAACGTTTTGATACTTGGTCTAAAGATTGGAATGCATGGAGCACAACAAGAAATGTTCAAGTTCAAGTAAAATTAAATGCTGGTGTACAAAGACTTACATTATCCTTACCACAAGGTGATATGGATATTGGTGCTTTAACATTTACTAAAGCAAAAGATGTTTTAAATGTTCCAGGTTATATTCATGCTTTAGATTATAGCTATGGTGAAAATATTATTGCTGAAAATAATGAAAATGTTGGTTTCTTTGATGATGGTGATAAATTAGAATATACAGTCAATGTTCAAAAAACAGATAATTATAAGATGCAACTTGAATATGCTAAGGCTGAAAAAGATGCTGAATTTGATATTTATGTAGATGATGTTTTAACAACATCAAGTACTTTAGAAACAACAGGAAGTTTTAGTTCTTATAAAAAAGGAACAGTTGCTATTGATTTAACAAAAGGTAGTCATAAGATTATGTTTGTTCCTAAAAATACAGGAGGATTTAATTTAAAATCATTATCATTTGGTTCATATATTCAATTAGAAAATGATTTATTAAAAGAAGGAAAATTAGATGGTCAAAAGATTATTGTTCATTTAAATAATGGAAAATTTAATGAACAATTAAATAAAGATAATTGGCATATTGATTTACCTCAAGGAATTGATTTTGATTTAGATAAAGTAAGTGATACAGAAGCAACAATTACTTTAAAAGGACAAGAAGTTATAGATTACGATAGTAATCGTACTTTAAATATTGAAATTGATGCTAAAGAAGTAGGAGATAAAGATTATTTATTAAGTGATCAAACAATCATTGAAGCAGTTGATGATGAAGAAAGCTTAGAAGATATTGGTGATCTTGATTTTGATAGCAATACATTTGATTTAAAGATTACAGGTGGTAAATTTAATCAAAAAATAAAAGCAAGTGATTTAACTTTAAGTGAAGAAATTGCTCAATATATTAAAGTAAGTAAAATTGAAGTAAGTAAAGATGGTACAACAGCAACTGTTACAATAGAACGTACAAATACAAATTACGATGATCTTGCAGGAACAATTGCTGTTAAGCCAAGTGGTTATAGTGATGGTGATTTAGATTTAGTTTCAAATATTAAATTATTAAAAACTGATCGTTTACCTGAATGTATTGATGTAAAAGATGAAGCAGTGAAGTTAAATGAAAGTGATGCTTATCGTAAAAAAGGTACTTTAGTAAATGGTGCTAAAGGAGATTACTTAGATTTCTTCTTAAATGTTGAAGAAGAAGGAAACTATGTTTTAACTTATAAAGTTAAAGATAGTGAAGCTGTTACAAATGGTTTGAAATTAAGTGGTGGTTTAGGATTAGCAACAGATAATTTAGGTAGTGTTTCTTTTGGTAAATATTGGGGAAATGCTCAAGGCTATGCACAAATGCTAAACTTAAAAGCTGGTAAACAAACATTAAGACTTGAAGTAAATAATACAAGCTTTGAATTAACAAACTTACAAATTAAAAAATTAACAGATGCAGTTGAAATCAAAGATAAAAAAGATGAAGTGACAACAATTACTGCTGATCAAGTTGTTGATGGTTCAAAAGAAGTTGGTTGGGCAATTGAAGGTTCTTCAACTAAAAATATTGGTTTTGGTGCAGCAGGTACTTATCAAGATTATTATGTTGATGTTAAAACAGCTGGTTTATATGATTTAAAAGTAAATTATAGTCATAATTGTGGTAGTGATACAAAAGCTATTATTATGAAAGTTGATGGTAATACAACTACTCAATTAGGTGAAGTTACTTTAAAAAATACTGGTGGATGGGCTAATTACCAAGATAGCGATACAATCGAAGTAAGACTAGAAGCTGGTAAACAATTTATTCGTATTTATGATGATATTGATGGATTCAATTATCGTCATGTTCAATTAACATTTAAAGGAAAACAAGATGTTACAGCTCCAGAAATTAGTGGTAATGATGCTATTATTTATGTAGATGATGAAACTGATATTAAAGATTTATTAGCTTTAAAAGCAATAGATGATGTAGATGGTGATTTATCAGATAAATTAACAATGAGTGGTGATTATGATTGTCATCAAGCAGGAACTTATACAATTACAGTAACTGTAAGTGATGAAGCTGGTAATGAAGCAAGTAAAACATTTACAATTACAGTTGTTGAAAAAGCAAAACTTGTTATTGATTCTAAAGAATTTATGGTAGGTGATAAATTTGATCCATTAGCTGATGTTAAAGCTTATGATGTTGATGGTACAGATATCACAGAAAAACTTACAGTTGTAAGTAATGATGTTGATACAAGTAAAGCTGGAACTTATCAAGTGGTTTATAGAGTAGTAGATGCTCTTGGTAATGAAGTTGAATTTACAAGAGAAGTTATTGTAAAGAAAGTAAAAACAGATGTTGATCCATCTCATCCAGATGATACAAAACCATCAAACCCAAATGATTCATCATCTAGTAATCAACCATCATCTTCAAATGATGGACAAGAAACAATTACTGGTCAAGTTGTTGAATCAACAAAAACAGGAGATAATACACCAATTATAGCAATGATGGGTATGCTTCTAGTGGCTGGTTTAGGAATTATGGTTTTAAGAAAAAGAAAATATAATCGTTAAAAATAATTAGATTATAAAATTTAAGATTGGGATTGTTCATATAAACAATCCTTTTCTTTTATTGTGAAATAAAAAATGAATAACATATAATTATCGAATAGATAATCGAAAAAATAAGTAGAGGATGTTATTGGAAAATGAATGAAAAAAGCAAAGAAGAATTAGAAAAAGGATGTATATTAGCTACTATTGCACATGCAATTGCTGTAGCAAAATATCCAGAAATATCCTATGAACGTTCATGGGATGGAATAAATTATAATATCCAAAATAACGAAGGAACGCGAGGAACGATTACCTTTGAAAAGGATATATGTGTAGCAGCGTTTAGAAATGAAAATAGTGAACGATTGAATAAAAATATATCTTATTTACACTATTTTAAAAAGGCACCTATGAGTATATTAAAATTAGCTAAGAATGAGACGTTGCAGTATTTGCTTGAAAATGTAAATGGTCATTTACAACCAGTGATTACAACTGCATTTTGGCAAGATAAAATAATAAGATCTGTTGATCAAATTGATGATTTTTTAAAAAATGGTGGAGATATTATTTCTGTGGAATTTATGGAAATAGAGAAAGCTATAGAGTGGTGGGTTTTAGAGTATGAGTTTTCTAAAGAAGAGAAAGAAATGTTGTTAGCTGTTTATCAAAGAAAAATCAATAATCATGGAAAAACTATACACTTAACAAAAGAAGAAAGTAATTTGATAAAGAAGTATTCAGCTGAAGGCTATAAAGAAAGTTGTTTGTCTTTTCAAGAGTTGAATATTAAAGATTATGGTGAAAAAAGGATTGAATCTATATAGATAACAATCCTTTTCATTTATCCCATTTTTTTATGAATATTATTTGTGTTTTTAATAATGTAAATAGGTCTTTGTTTTGTTTCAAAATAACATGATGAACAATATTGACCTAAGATAGAAACAAAGATAAGTTGTAAACCACTTAAAAATAAAACTAAACTTGTAAGATATGAAACATGATGAAAGAAAATAGAATATAATGAAATAATACAAGAAATTCCTATTAAAATACTACCAATAACTCCTGCAATTGTAATAGGTGTTGATGAAAATGAGAAAATACCTTTAAAAGCATAAGAAAATAAACTTGTTAAATTCCATTTACTTTTACCAGCAGGACGTTCAACATTATGAAATTCAATCCATTTTGTATTAAATCCTACAAAAGAAAACAAACCTTTCATATAACGATTATATTCTTTTAACTCTAAAATAGCATTGACCATTTGTCGAGTCATCATTCTAAAATCACCAGCTCCATCATCCATATCCATTTTTGTAAGTTTTTGAATAACTTTATAAAAACTATGTGATAAAAAGTTTCTTAATTTTCCTTCACCAGTACGATCGACACGTTTACCAGCACAACAATCATATTCTTCGTCTTTTAATGAATGATACATTTCTTTTAATAAATAAGGGGGATGTTGTAAATCTGCATCCATAATAACAACATAATCACCACTTGCATTTTCAAGTCCAGCATACATAGCTGCTTCTTTTCCAAAATTACGAGAAAAAGAATAATAGAAACAATGAGGATTTTTATGAGCTAACAATTTTAAAATATCTTCACTATGATCATGACTACCATCATTGATAAAAAGTATCTCATAGTCAATATTTTCAATGCTTTCTAAAACATGAGTCACTTCTTTATAAAATAGTGGTAAAACATCTTCTTCATTAAAACAAGGAACAATAACGCTTATTTTATCCATGGCAAACACCTTCTTCTTTAAAAATTTTAAATTTACATAAAACATAATTTGATAGAATAGTAATAAAACTTACTAATATTTTAGAAATCATTGGTTGAATATTCATTAAATCAATTAAAAGATAAAGACAAACATTTTCAATCAATAACGTCATAAATCTTAACAAAACAAAAGAAATAAATTCCTTTTTAACCTCATTTTTACTCTTGAATACATATCTTTTATTTGTATAATAAGCAAACAAAACAGCAAAAAACCAAGAAATACTATTAGCGATTAACCAATGACTATGTATTTTTAATAAAATAAAATAAACAACATAATTCACAAGTGTTGTCATGCCTCCTACAAAAACATAACTCAACATCTCTTTTGTATCATCTTTCATCCTTTCTTCTCCTTTCAATTATATAATTTATAAAAACCACCATAAATCCAAAATAAGATAAAATACCTCCTAACCTATATCCAGTAGGTGTAAATTTAATTTGAATATGATGTTTTCCTTGATGAATCTGACATCCTAAAAAAGCTTCATTAACAATTTCACTATTGACCACTTTACCATCTATATAAATTGAATAACCTCGATCATAAGGAATACGTGTTATAAAATAACCATCATTTTTAACATCGATTGTTCCTTTTAAAATATCTTTTCCTTTTTCAATTTTTAAACAATCAACTTCTTGATTTCTCTTTTTAATTGTATTTTTATCTAAAGAATAAGTTTTAATATTTTTAATATCATAATGTCCTTTAGATAATGAAATAGTTAATTTATTTATATTTTCACCAGATAATAAATAAGTAAAATGAGTATTTTGATTATAATAAGGTGAATTATTTCGAGATAACTTATTTTTAATACCATTAACAGTAATAGAAACACTTTGTTGAGGTTTATAATTTTTTATATCTCCTTCAATGACGATAATCTCATTTTTAGTTTTTCTACTAAGTAAATAATTCACTGTCTTTTTTTTCTTTTGATAAATTGTATAAGATTTATTTAAACCAATATCTTCTTCTATAAACTGACTTTGATCATGACTATTTCCATTTTTTACAATGGCATGATTATAAAGAATATCTAAAGTATAAGGATATTGCAGTTGTTTGAATTGTTTTTGACTATATAAGCTATTTGTCGCATAAGCAATAGGCATAATATCTTGACTTTGATATAGCTTTAAACCATTGATTTCATCAACTTCTTGATAATCATCAATTTCTTTTTTTGAAACAACAGAATCAACAGATAACATCTTTAAATAGAAAATATGATTTTGATCAATTTGTCCAACACGGTTATTTAAAGAAATAGGTATCTTTAAAGTATCGTATAAAAATGAATTATAAAGATGATGATTAGTTGATGTATAACCAGAAAGACGGGTTATTTGATTATGATATGTTTGATTCATATTTTGATTACTTTTATTCATATTAGCTAAAGTATTCACTTTATTTCTTTGAATAAGTGTTTCTACTTCTTGATTTGCATATGATTGATATTGTTTATTTGTGAGAAAGCTTTTTGTTGGATTATTGTAATAAACAACTAAAAGCGGCACTAAAAGATAAATAAAACAAATTTTTTTATTTATTTTTGAAAAATAAAGAATAATTAAACTAAATATTAAATCAAGTAATACAAGTTCTGGTCTTTGAATAAAAAATAATGGAAATATAAAAAGCAATATCATATATTTATTGATTTTAAAAGTAAAATCATCTAAAACAAGGCCAGCTTGTAAAATAACAAGCGGTAAAAAGACAATCAATATTTTACTTCTTGCATATAAAAAAACATTCATGATCAAGCTTACTAAAGGACATAGCATAGATATCATTAAAATGATTGAAAGGGGACGTGTCTTTTCTTTAAAAAGGCCATATATAATGAGTATCCAAAAAAGATAAGTAAGCCCACAACCATAATTATTATAAAGAAGGCCTTTTAAAGAGACTGTTGGTATCAATAAACTAAGATAGTTAATTGCATTAACACTTTTATTTCCTCCAGCAATTACAAATAATGTCGGTATTGTATAAATAGCTGTTAAAAAGACAATGAGACAATAAGCAGTAATGAAGTGTATAAGCGGTTTTTTATAACTTTTATGTTGAAAACATTGCATCATAAAGTAAATAAAGCACACTATAAAACATCCAACACAATAGAAATAACTATGTAAAACAATACAACTTCCCCAAATGACAATACTTGTTATCTTTTGGTTTATAAAATAACGATCAATACTTCTTAACATTAAAAATAAAAAAGGTAAATAATTCACAAACATAAGCTGTTTATGTGATTGGAAAAATAATGTTGATAAAAAAACACATAAACTCATAAAAAAACACAAATCATTATTTTTAAGATGATTTTTTAAAAATAAATAACAAGTAATCATAGTTACAATCATTAAAAATATTTGATAAAAAATAATAATATCAACCATTTTTATATCAATTAACAAAGCACCTAATAAAATATCAAATCTTAAAGTACCATAATAAGAGAAATGATAAATATTGACGCCACCCATTAAATTTGAAAGATAGGTAGGAAAAATCGTTCCTTCATTTCTTATTGCATGCCTTAAAGTATCAGCAATGGTAACATGTTGATTAAACCAATCTATTGAATTTCCAAATATCAAATGTTGACTTTTAACAAATAACAAAATAAATAATGGTATAATAGTTAAAAGCAACAGATATAAATAATCTTTTTTCTTCATCTTTTTTTACCTCGCTTTAATTCTAACAAGTTGTTCTTAATAATTCCCTTAATGATTTCTAAAGAAATCATAAACAAATATGGTAATTGTAAAGTTGATATTTAGAAAGTCTTAAGAATTCTTATGAATTATTATTAAGAAATAAATGATAAGGTATAATTGGTGATTGAAATGAAGAAAAGTGTTATTGTTATTTGTATACTGATTGTTTTAGGGTGTTTTTTTATTGATGATTCAAAATGTTTACATCAAAAATAGATTGATCAAATAGATTATCAAAGTAATCAAAAATTAATGATAGTGGCTCATCCCGATGATGAAACGATTTGGGGAGGAAGTCATTTATTAAAAGGACATTATATCGTTGTTTGTTTAACGAATGGTGATAATCCAATAAGGAAAAAAGAATTTATGAAAGTGATGAAAGAAACTCATAATCAAGGATTGATACTTGATTATCCAGATAAAATAGATGGAAAAAGAGATCAGTGGATTCATGTTAGACAAAAAATAGAAAAGGATGTTGCTTATATTCTTAATAAGAAAGATTGGAAGATGGTTGTTACTCACAATCCATTAGGTGAATATGGACATATTCATCATCGTTTAACGTCACAAATAGTAAGTATAGAGGCAACAAATCAAAATTTATATTACTTTGGAAAATATTATAAAAAAAATAAAGTGCCTGAAACATTAAATAAAATAAATCAACAAAATTATGATAATAAATTAGTATTAACTCAAAAGTATTCATCACAAAAGAAAGTTATGAAGCATTTAGATCATATGATGATGCATGAAAATTGGGTTAAAGCAAAGGATTGGAGAAGTTTATGAATGAAAAAATAATGATCGTAGATGATCATGAAGAAATTAGAGAAGTGATTCATGTTTTACTTACAAATGAAGGATATCAAATTATTGAAGCAAAGAATGGAAAAGAAGCTTTAGAATTATTAAATGATGAAATAGATCTGATTGTTAAACCGCAAACTGAATACATCTAAAAACAAAATAAAACTGCAAAATAAAAT
>OMCD01001596.1_pt1 | contig 13063 bp, 9 predicted proteins | sample 1674171 | NCBI WGS metagenome assembly OMCD01 (sample SAMEA103958149, study PRJEB25191) | human gut metagenome | biome: human-associated habitat [ENVO:00009003]; feature: intestine environment [ENVO:2100002]; material: feces | place: Germany | collected 2013/2015
TGCACAGGTTCCAGACTTCCTCAGCGGTGTCGCCGTTCAGCACGCCGTCGTAGCCGAAGAAGGTGTGCAGCTCCAGGTTGGTCCAGTGGTACATCGGGTTGCCGATGGCCATGGGCAGAGCCTCAGCGAACTTCTGGAAGCGCTCGCGGTCGGGCTTGTCACCGGTGATGTACTCCTCAGGCACGCCGTTGGAGCGCATGACGCGCCACTTGTAGTGGTCGCCGAAGTAGCTGCCGTCCGGGTTGCGGCCGCCCAGCCAGACCTGAGCGATGTTGTCGAAGCGGCGGTTCTCGTAGATCTCACGGGGAGGAATGTGGCAGTGATAGTCACAGATGGGCATATCCTCAGCGTAAGCGTGGTACAGGTGCTGTGCGGTGGGCGACTGGAGCATGAACTCCTTATCCATAAATGCTTTCATGGTCAGAACTCCTTTTTTCAATGGTCATGACAGTTTGAAACATTCTTATAGTAGGGGATCGGCCTGTTCCGTGCAAACAGGCCATTCCTACTTTTAGTATACCGGAAAATGCCGATGTATACAACTGAAAAACTGCCCAAAAATCTCGTGCGGACTTGTACAATTCGCTGGTTTTTATAAAAACGACCCCGTTTCCGGCAAAAAACTGTTGAGAACCACTTGACTTATTTGTATACAACAGCATAAAATAGAGGCAGAGAAGGGCGCGGCTCAGGCTGCCCCCCGTGAAAGGCAAAGCAATCTGATAAAAGGAGACACTCAAATGGAAACTTTGAATTACAAGGTCCTGGAAAGCACCGGCTACAACGGTTATATCCTCAAGGACGCACCCGTCAAGGTGATGCAGTTCGGCGAGGGCAACTTCCTGCGCGCATTCGTGGATTACTTCTTTGATATTGCCAACGAGAAGGCTGGCTACAACGGCAAGGTCAAGCTCATCCAGCCCATCGCAAACTTCCCCCAGATGGCGGACTGGATCAACGAGCAGGAGGGTCTGTACACCCTGTACCTGCGCGGCAGCGAGAAGGGCCAGAAGGTCGATGCAAAGCGGGTCATCTCCTGCGTGCATGACTGCGTCTGCCCCTACTCCGAGGGCAAGTGGGACGAAGTGCTGGCGCTGGCCCGCTCTGAGGACCTGGAGATCGTCGTCTCCAACACCACTGAGGCCGGCATCGCCTACACGCAGGGCGACAGCCAGTTCGACCAGGTGCCTCCCAACAGCTTCCCCGCAAAGCTGACCCGCGTGCTCTACGAGCGCTACACCGCCTTCAAGGGCGCTGCTGACAAGGGTCTGATCATCCTCTCCTGCGAGCTCATCGACAACAACGGCAAGGAGCTGCAGAAGTGCTGCAACAACTACGCGAAGGACTGGAACCTCGACGCTGCCTTCATCGACTGGATGAACAGCGCCAACACCTTCTGCTCCACTCTGGTGGACCGCATCGTTCCGGGCCGCATCCGTGACCCGAAGGAGGTTGCCGAGCTTGAGCAGAAGCACGGCTACGCTGACCCCCTGCTGGACGTCGGCGAGGTCTTTGGCGTCTGGGTCATCGAGGGTGATACCAAACTGAACGACGTGCTGCCCTTCCGCAAGGCCGGTCTCGAGAGCCGCGTCTTTGTGACCCCCGACATGAGCCCGTACAAGAAGCGCAAGGTCCGCATCCTGAACGGCGCACACACCGGCTTTGTGCTGGGCGCTTATCTGGCCGGTTTTGACATCGTCCGTGACTGTATGCACGACGCCACCGTCCTGGGCTACATGAACAAGATGCTGCTGGACGAGGTCGTGCCCATCCTGCCGCTGGATCAGGAGGACTGCAAGAAGTTCGCCGCCGCTGTGCAGGACCGCTTCAACAACCCGTTCGTCAACCATGAGCTGATGAGCATCTCCCTGAACTCCACCTCCAAGTGGCGTGCCCGCAACATGCCGTCCTTCCTCGAGTACGTCGGGAAGAACGGCAAGCTGCCCACCTGCCTGACCATGAGCTTCGCCGCCTACATTGCCTTCTACAGCAATGATGTGCAGGAACTGACCGACAAGGGTCTGGTCTGCAAGCGCGCCAAGGGCAACGAGTACACCGTCTCCGATGACCGCTGGGTCCTTGAATTCTACAACGAGCACAAGAACGACGACGTCCCGACGCTGGTCCATGCCGTCATGACCAACGAGCAGATGTGGGGCCAGGACCTGACCAAGGTTCCCGGCTTCGAGGAGGCCACCGTCAAGAATCTGACCAACATCCGCGAGAACGGCGCACTGGCCGCGTATGCTTCCTGCCTGTAAGCGTCCAAAGGCTTCTCCATCGGGAGAAGCTGTCGGCGCAGCCGACTGATGAGGGCCGAGTCTGCCGATATTGACCGTTTACGGTCTGCCCCCGCACACCCGCCCCTCATCCGGCCTTAAAACGTACCCCATTGGGGCCGGAGGTTGCCCTCCGGCCCCACTTTTATCAGAAGCTAAGGAGACATCTTATGCCTATCGCCATTAAGATCAACCCCAAGGACAACGTCGTCGTCGCCCTGCATCCCATCGCCAAAGGCACGGCAGTCCCCGTCGACAACACCACCGTCACCGCCATTGAGGACATCCCCCAGGGCCACAAGATGGCCATTGCGCCCATCAAAAGCGGCGAAAACGTCATCAAATACGGCTTTCCCATCGGCCACGCCACGGCGGACGCCGTGCCCGGCACCTGGATGCACACCCACAACATCCACACGAACCTCTCCGGTGAGATCGAGTACAGCTATCACCCCAATGTGCACCCGCTGACCCCCGCCGCGCCTGACACCTTCATGGGCTACCGCCGCAAGGATGGCCGCGCTGCCATCCGCAACGAGATTTGGATCATCCCGACTGTCGGCTGCGTCAACGACTGCGCCAAGGCGCTCGTGCGCGACAATCAGGACCTTGTGACCGGCAGCATCGACGGGCTGTATACCTTCACCCATCCGTTCGGCTGCTCCCAGACCGGCCATGACCACGCACAGACCCGCAAGCTGCTGGCCTCTCTGGTGCGCCACCCCAACGCGGGCGCGGTTCTGGTGCTGAGCCTGGGCTGCGAAAACCTGACCCACGAGCAGTTTCTGGCCGAGCTGGGCGACTACGACCATGACCGCGTCAAGTTCCTGACCTGCCAGGACGTTGAGGACGAGCTGGTCGCGGGACGCGAGATCCTGAAAGAGCTGGCCGCCTACGCCGCGCAGTTTAAGCGTGAGCCGATCCCTGCCAGCGAGCTGGTCGTCGGCATGAAGTGCGGCGGCTCGGACGGTTTGTCCGGCATCACCGCCAACCCGACGATTGGCCGTTTCAGCGATATGCTGTGCGCCCGCGGCGGCTCCACCGTGCTGACCGAGGTGCCCGAGATGTTCGGTGCCGAGGGTTTTCTGATGGACCGCTGCCAGAACGAGCAGGTCTTTGAGAAGGCCGTCAGGATGATCAACGGCTTCAAAGAGTACTTCATCAGCCACAATGAGGTCGTCTACGACAACCCGAGCCCGGGCAACAAGCAGGGCGGCATCACGACGCTGGAGGACAAGTCCTGCGGCTGCGTGCAGAAGGGCGGCTCCGCGCCGATCATGGATGTCATCGACTACGGCGAGCCCGTCACCACCAAGGGCCTGAACATGCTGTACGGCCCCGGCAACGACCTGGTCTCCGCCACGGCGCTGACTGCTGCGGGCGCGCACATGGTGCTGTTCAGCACGGGCCGCGGCACGCCGTTTGGTGCCCCCGCGCCGACGCTGAAAATTGCCACCAACAGCCAGCTGGCCGCCAGAAAAAAGACCTGGATCGACTTCAACGCCGGTGTCGTCGCGGACGGCGAGCGCACGCTGGACGAGGCCGGTGCCGACCTGTACCAGCTCGTGCTGGACGTTGCCTCCGGCAAGCAGACCTGCGCCGAGAAGAAGGGCTTCCGCGAGATCTCGATCTTTAAAGATGGCGTTGTATTGTAAGCCTGTTTGTGGTATAATTAAACACGAAAAATCCACTACGCTGTAGGGGCCGGGCATGCCCGGCCCGCAACTTACCCGCAATCGGGTGCTTTCCACAAAGTTGCGGGCCGCACATGTGCGGCCCCTACGTGCATACAAAGGAGAGCCTTATCATGTCTACTCTGACTACCGGCACCTATGAAAAATACGGTGCTTCCTACAAGACCCTGACCCTGACCGACGGCGAGTACGCCTTCACCGTCACACCCGAGAAGGGCGGCATGGCCACATCCTTCACCAAAAACGGCGACGAATACCTGTGGCTGCGCGACAAAAACTTCGAGTCCACGGACCGCCCTCGCTGCGGCATCCCCATCCTGTTCCCGAACTGCGGCAAACCGGACGACGGCGTGCACCACTTCAACGGCGCGGCCTATCCCATCGAGGTCCACGGCCTGGCCGACCTCGTGCCGTGGCAGGTCAAGCGCGCGGACGACACCGCCATTGAACTGACCCTGACCCCCAACGGTCTGACAAAGTTCGTCTACCCGTTCGATTTTTCCCTGACCATGCGCTACACCCTGACCGGCAGCACCGCCACGCTGGCCCTGACCGTCGCCAACACCGGCGACAAGGCACTGCCGTTCAGCGTCGGCTTCCACCCGTACTTCGCCGCCAGCAAGCTGGACAACGTCGCGTTTGACATCAACGCCGCCACCTGCAGCGAAAGCGCCAAGGGCGAGCAGCCCGCCGCGCCCGAGACCATCACCCTGACCCGCAAGGAGGGGAGTGCCGACTCCATCCGCCTGATGACCGGCGTCAAGAGCCCGATGCGCTTCACCGACTCCGGCAACGGCCACAAGGTCACGGTCAGCTTTGACGAGAGCGTTTTCACCAACGGCGTGCTCTGGCAGCAGGACGCCGAGAGCTTCGTCTGCATGGAGCCCTGGAACGGCTGGGCCAACTCCGTCAACGAGGCAGGGCATCACATCGAGCTGAACCCCGGCGAGAGCAAGGAGTTCAAGTGGAGCGTGACCATCGGGTAAAACTCCCTTTGCGGGTCGTTTTGTAGGGAGGGGTCTTGCCCCCTACAGGGCAGCAGAGGTGTAGGGGCCGCATATATGCGGCCCGGGAGATTCCCGCAAGCGTCCGTTTACCATACACTGCTGGGCCGGGCATGCCCGGCCCCTACCGTGCAGCTAAAACAAAAAAGGACATCCGCCCTTTCACGAGCGGATGTCCTTTTTATTGTTTGAAAGCTTCTTTGTTTACTTTCTTCTCGAAGAAAGTAAATCAGCCGGGCTGCTTGCCGATGTAGGCGAGGATGCCGCCGTCAACGTAGAGGATCAGGCCGTTGACGAAGTCGGAAGCCTCGGAAGCCAGGAACACGGCGGGGCCGCCCAGATCCTCGGCTTTGCCCCAGCGCTCGGCAGGGGTCTTGGCAACGATGAACTGGTCAAACGGATGACGGCTGCCGTCGGGCTGGATCTCACGCAGAGGTGCGGTCTGCGGGGTGGCGATGTAGCCGGGTCCGATGCCGTTGCACTGGATGTTGTACTTGCCGTACTCGGAGGCGATGTTCTTGGTCAGCATCTTCAGACCGCCCTTGGCAGCAGCGTAGGCGGAGACAGTCTCGCGGCCCAGCTCACTCATCATGGAGCAGATGTTGATGATCTTGCCGCCGCCCTGCTCGATCATATCAGGAATGACAGCCTTGGCGACGATGAAGGGAGCGTTCAGGTCAACGTCGATGACCTGACGGAACTGGGCAGCGGTCATCTCGATCATCGGGATGCGCTTGATGATACCGGCGTTGTTGACCAGCACATTGATGTGGCCGACCTCGGCGGTGATCTTCTTGACCATCTCATTGACGGCGTCCTCGTTGGTGACGTCGCAGACATAGCCGTGGGCTTCGATGCCGGCTTCCTTGTAGGCGGCCAGGCCCTTGTCGACCAACTCCTGCTTGATGTCGTTAAAGACGATCTTGGCGCCGCAATTGGCCATAGCGGTGGCAATAGCAAAGCCGATGCCGTAAGAAGCGCCGGTAATCAGGGCGACCTTGCCGGTCAGGTCAAAGGATTTCGGGGTGCAAACAGACATGATGCAAAACCTCCTAAGTTTGTAACAGTCATATATTCCGGCGCCCATCACTGGGGCGCGAGAATTAAAGTAAATAGTTGCGCATATCTTGCGCAAGCCAGCGCAAAATATGTGCGTTTCTTGCGGTCAGCGCAAATCAGTCGTGGCGATATTATCCATATCATCGAACTCCATGTTCTCGCCGCCCATGGCCCAGATAAAGGTGTAATTCGATGTACCTACGCCGCTGTGGATGCTCCAAGACGGGCTGATGACAGCGTCATAGTTATGCATGACAATGTGGCGGGTCTCGGTGGGCTCACCGCACATGTGGAAAACGACCTGGCCCTCGGGGACCTCAAAGTAGGTGTAGATCTCCATGCGGCGCTCGTGGGTGTGGCTGGGCATGGTGTTCCAGTTGCTGCCGGGCTCCAGAGCGGTCATACCCATGGACAGCTGGCAGGTCTTGAGCACACTGGGATGGATGAACTGGTTGATCGTGCGCTTGTTGCAGGTCTCGACGCTGCCCAGCGGGCGCTTGGCGGCCTGCTCAATGGTGATGAGCTTGTTCTCATAGCTGCAATGGGCCGGGGCAGAGACCATGTAGAACTTGGCCGGATGCGCCGGGTCGTCGCTCTTGAAGGTGACCTTCTGGTTGCCCTTGGTCAGGTACAGGCAGTCCTTGTAGTTCAGGTGATACTCCTTGCCGTCCGCCGTGACCGTACCGGCACCGTCACCAATGTTGAAGATGCCGATCTCGCGGCGCTCCAGGAAGTAGTGGGTGCCGAAGTTGGCCCATACATCAATGCCCTTGTCGATGGAAACCTCCTCATGCACAGGCATGCAGCCCAGCGTGACCATGCGATCCACGTGGCTGTAGACGGCGACCATCTCATCTGCCTTGTACAGGCCGGTGATGAGCATTTCGCTGCGGGTCTCCTCGGTGGTGTAGCGCTTGAAATCACGCTGGTTGCAGGAATAACGGATATCCATACGGGAAATTGCCTCCTCATCAAGATGATTGTTAAAAAGCAAACATATTTTGCTATCTTTACATCTATTATACAGCATTCTGCGCCCACAACATAGTGGTAGAATTGTACAATTCTCGCCTATTATTCTTGTACAATCTAACGATGAATATTTTTCACTTTACAAATTAGCAAATTTCAACTATACTCATGTCAGTGTCTCGGCCGCAACGGCGCGGCCCGGCCCGATCCGGCAAGCCCGGGTCGGGCCCGACTATTGTCAAACAGAGAGGGAACAGTCCATGCTTACACTGGATAAAATCTACCATGCTAAGTTCGTCTTGAAGCAGGTTGCCCGCAAGACCGACCTGATCGCCGCCACACGCCTGTGCCCCGGCACCGATCTGTACCTGAAAACCGAAAATTTGCAGGTTACAGGCAGCTTCAAGGTCCGCGGCGCGTACTACAAAATCAGCCAGCTGTCCGCGGAGGAGCGCGCGAAGGGCGTCATTGCCTGCTCGGCGGGCAACCATGCGCAGGGCGTGGCGCTGGCCGCGACCCGCATGGGCATCAAAAGCGTTGTCTGTATGCCGGACGGTGCCCCTATTATGAAGGTAGAGAGCACAAAGCGCCTCGGTGCCGAGGTCGAGCTGGTCAAGGGCACCTACGACGACGCGCATGACCGCGCCGTGGAGCTGCAGGAGCAGACCGGCATGACCTTCATTCATCCTTATGATGACGAGCTGGTCATCGCAGGGCAGGGAACGATTGGTCTCGAAATCCTCGACCAACTGCCCGATGTGGATGCGGTCATCGTGCCTATCGGCGGCGGCGGCCTGATCTCCGGTGTGGCGTTCGCCATCAAGAGCCTGCGCCCCGAGGTAAAGATCTACGGCGTGCAGGCCGCGGGTGCGCCCAGCATGGAGCACGCCTTCCACGACCACAAATATGAAACGCTGGACAGCGCCGTGACCTTTGCCGACGGCATTGCGGTCAAGACGCCCGGCGAGACGACATTCGACATGGTCAGCCAGTACGTGGACGAGATCGTTACGGTCAGCGAGGACGAGATCGCCGCGGCCATTCTGGCACTGATGGAGAACCAGAAGCTCGTCGCCGAGGGCGCAGGTGCCACGCCGGTGGCCGCCGCACTGTTCGGCAAGCTGCCGCTGGCGGGCAAGAAAACGGTCTGCCTGATTTCCGGCGGCAACATCGACGTGAACATTCTGTCCCGCGTCATCACCCGCGGCCTTGTTATGAGCGGGCGCAAGACGAACCTGATGATCGCGCTGGAGGACAAGCCCGGCCAGCTGAGCCTGGTCAGCGACATTGTCTCCGCCTGCGGTGCGAACGTCGTCAGCGTCCACCATGACCGCAGCGATGCGAACATGGCCATCACAAGCTGCTTCCTGAAGCTCGGCCTCGAAACGCGAGATGCCGCGCAGATCGAGACCATTAAGCAAAAGCTGACGGAGGCAGGGTTTAAGCTGGTGACGGAGCGCGCCTGATTCTTATGCTATGTACGGGGAACATTGTTCGCCCCTACAGGGTGGAGAAATTTTATACCTTGACGCCCGCCGCCAGCAGCTCCACAAACTGCTTGGCTACGCGCGGGCTGCGGCCACCGGCGCGCAGGGCAAAGGCGGCACCCTTGATAAAGAGCTGGTCGCTGGGCATCTGGACATTGTACTGCTTCGCCAGCTCCAGCAGGATGCGGTCATAGCGGTCCTTGTCAGGCTGCTGGAACGTCACCGTCAGGCCGAACCGGGCCGACAGGCTCATAAGCTCCTGCCGGGTGTCCATCGCGTGCAGGTCGTCGCCGCTGCGGTCCGCCATCGTCTCCTTGACGAGGTGGCGGCGGTTGCTTGTGGCGTAGACCGCCACATTATGGCTGCGCCCGCCGACGCCGCCCTCCAGGATTGCCTTCAGCGCCGCAAAGTTGTCATCGTTGGAGGCAAAGCTCAAGTCATCAATAAAGAGGATGAATTTCAGCGGGTTCTTTGCCAGCTCGTCCATCAGGGCGGGGATCTGGTAGAGCTGGTTCTTCTTCACCTCGATCAGGCGCAGGCCGTCGGGCGCAAACTCGTTGGCAATCGCCTTGACCGTGCTGGACTTCCCCGTGCCCGCATCGCCGTAGAGCAGCACGTTATTGGCCGGGCGCCCCTCCAGCAGGGCGCGGGTGTTGGCAATGACCTTCTCGCGCTCCTGCTCGTAGCCGGGCAGCTCGCTCAAACGCTGCGGGTCGGGGTAGCGCACCGGCACCAGATGCCCGTCCTCCAGCGCAAAGACATGGTGGCGGGCAAACATGCCGTAGCCCTTCTGGCCCATGGCCGCACGGCGCGCCTCATAGGCCGCGTGGTAGTCGGCGTCGGGCGTTGTCTCCCACCGCGGCAGGAACACTGCCGCGCCGGGGAACACCTCGTCCAGCGGCGCACGGCCAAGCGTCTGCAAAAAGTCCAGCTCGCTGTTCAGCGCAGTCTCCAGCACGGGGCCGGCATCCTGCCCGGCTGCCACACGCAGGCAGAGGTTTTCCTCCTCGAGCACGGCATCCAGCAGGGCCTCGGTCCAGTTGGTGCCGCGGGCAAACAGCGCCGCCTCAAACGCGGCGACAGCGCCCGTCAGGGCGTCCTCATCCGCCGCCAGCGCCGCGTGCAGAGAGCGCAGCGGCTCCGCCGCCAGCAGGCCGCGGAACACCACAAGCCCATCCAAATGGGCCAGCCATTCATTACGAAGCATATTCATATTCCTTTCCCAAGAGATACACTCTTTACCACCAGTATAAACGCCGTGGCAAAAAGTTGCAAGATTTGTTGCGGAATTTTCAAACAAGTCTTGACAAATCTGCAAAAGTACGGTATAGTTTATCACACATTCAGACAATGCGTGGATGGGAAGTTAGTAACGGTCCCGCACCCTGCAGAGAGCTGCCGGTCGGTGCAAGGCAGCAGGGCAGCAGACCGCGAACTGATCCCGGAGCAGACCGTCCGAAATCACAGTAGGGCGGTACGGGCGCACCCGTTACAGTGCCGGGCCTTGTTGGAGGCCCATGAGGTGGGGGCACTGCCCCAATAAGAGTGGTACCGCAGAGCTATACACAGGCTTTGTCTCTTGGAATACAAGGGGCAAAGCCTGTTTTGTTTTATCCTTTGCCCCTCTTACGGGAGGCCGCCGCGGCGGGGTGAGGTCACCCCGCCCTACAGACCCCCGGCAGGCCGTGCTAAAACCAGGAAGGAGCAGAAACATGAAATTGACCGGTTCACAGATCTTCGTCGAAGTGCTGGTCGAGCAGGGCGTTGACACCCTGTTCGGCTATCCCGGCGGCGCAGTGCTGAATCTGTACGATGAACTTTATAAAAACTCGGACCGCATCCGCCATGTGCTGACCGCCCATGAGCAGGGCGCGTCCCACGCGGCAGACGGCTACGCCCGCGCCACGGGCCGCACCGGCGTCGTGCTGGCCACCAGCGGCCCCGGTGCCACGAACCTCGTCACCGGCATTGCCACAGCCTACATGGACAGCGTGCCGATGGTCGCTTTCACCGGCAACGTCGCCACAACGCTGCTGGGCAAGGACTCCTTCCAGGAGGCCTACATTGAGGGCATCACGATGCCCATCACGAAGCACAACTACACGGTGCGCCGGGTCGAGGACCTGGCCGACACGATGCGCGCAGCCTTCCGCATTGCGCAGTCGGGCCGCAAGGGTCCCGTCCTCGTCGATATTCCCAAGGACATCACGGCTGCCTCCTGTGAGTTCACCCCCAAGGCTCCCGAGCTCATCCGCACCGTGACCCGGTATAATGAGGAGGACGTCAAAAAGGCCGCTCAGATGATCAACGAGTCGGAGCGCCCGATCGTCTACTTCGGCGGCGGCGTCCGCAGCGCGGCGGGCTGCCAGCCCCTGCGCGATTTGCTGGAAAAGACCGGCATGCCCGCCACCTACACCCTGATGGCCGCCGGTGTCCTCAGCTACGGTGAGCCGCACAACTTAGGGCTGCTGGGTATGCACGGCTGCTACGCCGCCAACAAAGCCATTGACGAAGCCGATTTGGTCATTGCCGTGGGCACACGGTTCAGTGACCGCGTGGCGCTGAACCCCGACAGCTTTGCCAAGCGCGCGAAAATCATCCAGATCGACATTGACCCCAGCGAGCTGGGCAAGAATGTGGACGTCGATTTAAGCCTGACCGGCGACGCCAGCTACATTTTGCAGGCCATTCTGCCCTACGTCGAACAGACCGAGCACAAGCTCTGGATGGAGCAGATCCGCGGCTGGCAGAAGGACGACTACAAGCCTGTGGACAGCGACACCGAGCTGAAGCCGCACCAGATCATTGATGAGATCTGCAATCAGGCAGGCCCCGAGGCCGTTTACGTCACCGACGTCGGCCAGCACCAGATGTGGGCGGCGCAGTATCTGCACCACACGAAATCCCGCGGTTTCCTGACCAGCGGCGGTCTGGGCACAATGGGCTTCGGCTACGGCGCGGCCATCGGCGCACAGATGGCGCTGGGCCGTGACGCCCGCGTCGTCATGCTGACGGGCGACGGCTCGTTCCACATGAACCTGAACGAGGCCTGCACTGCCGTCAGCTACGACCTGCCCATCATCACGGTAATTTTCAACAATCAGGTGCTCGGCATGGTGCGCCAGTGGCAGACGACCTTCTACGAGAAGCGCTACTCCGACACAGACCCGCACCGCAAGACCGACTTTGTCAAGCTGGCCGAGGGCTTCGGGGCCAAAGGCTACCGCGCTGCGACGCCCGCCGAGTTCAAGGCGGCGTTCGCCGACGCGATGAAGCAGAAGGGCCCGAGTTGGATCGACTGCCGCATCGGCAAGGACGAAAAGGTCCTGCCGATGATCCCCGGCGGCGGCACCGTCAACGACATCATCATGGAATGAGGTGACACGCATGGAACAGAACAACAACACCCGGCGGGTCATCAGCCTGCTGGTTGACAACAGCAACGGCGTTCTGGCGCGCATTTCCAGCCTGTTCTGCCGCCGCGGCTTCAACATCGACAGCCTGACGGTATCCGCCACGAATGACCCCTCGGTCAGCCGCATCACGGTCACACTGCGCGGCACCGAACAGGCGCTGAACCAGCTGATTTTACAGACCGAGCGCCTTGAGGTCACCCGACAGATCTTTGAGCTGGACCCCGACAAGAGCCTGCAGCGCGAACTGCTGCTCTTAAAGGTAGAGTGCGACAGCCAGAACCGCGCCGAGCTGCGGGAAATTTCCAGCATTTACAAGGCAAAGATCATCGACCTGTCGCCCGACAGCATGATTTTTGAACTGACCGGCAAGCCGGACAAGATCGACGCCTTTTTGACCATGTTCAAGGGCTACAACATTCTGGAGCTCTGCCGCACCGGCGTCACCGCGCTGGAGCGCGGCGGCAAGCACGAGCACATGCAGAAGCTCGCGCAGGAGGTCGGGGAGGCGCAGCTGCCCCTGCCGGGTACGCATTGCCATTGAGCTGCTCGTAAATTTTCAATGCCTGTAGGGGCGGATTCCATATCCACCCGCCGTAGGCTGCACTGCACGGGCGCATATAGAATGCGCCCCTACGGATTTTTATTTTCGTTTCCCATTTAAAATTTAAAAATATAAACTTAAAGCAACAAAAGGAGACACCACCATGGCTATCAACAAGTACTATGATTCCGACTGCAACCTCGGCGTGCTCGACGGCAAGACCGTTGCCGTTATCGGCTTCGGCTCTCAGGGCCACGCTCATTCCGAGAATCTGGCCGAGAGCGGCGTCAATGTCGTTGTCGGTCTGCGCAAGGGCTCTGCCCACTGGGAGAAGGCCTCCGAGTTCGCTGCCACCCACGAGAACTTCAAGGTCATGGAGGTAGAGGAGGCCGCCAAGGCCGGTGACGTTGTCATGATGCTGGTTCCCGACGAGCTGTGCGCCGACATCTACAACACGCAGGTTGCCCCCTACATGACCGAGGGCAAGGCACTGGCCTTTGCCCACGGCTTCAACATCCACTTCAAGACCATCACCCCGCCGAAGAACGTTGACGTCATCATGATCGCTCCCAAGGGCCCCGGCCACATCGTCCGCCGCCTGTACACCGAGG
>OMCD01001605.1_pt1 | contig 13027 bp, 10 predicted proteins | sample 1674171 | NCBI WGS metagenome assembly OMCD01 (sample SAMEA103958149, study PRJEB25191) | human gut metagenome | biome: human-associated habitat [ENVO:00009003]; feature: intestine environment [ENVO:2100002]; material: feces | place: Germany | collected 2013/2015
GCGACAACCTGAGCTTTGAGGACATGATGAGCCGCTTCAAGAGCCAGAGCGAAGAGAAGATGGCCGACCTCGACCACGAGACCAACAACCGCCGGGGCGGCGGCTACGCACCCCGGGGACGCCGCGGCAGCCGCTGAGCCGTCCGCACAAGACGAAGAAGCTTTGGGCCTGCCCCCAGCGGGGCGGGCCTGTTTTTTGGTGCGGCACGCCGCACCCGACAGGAAAGGAAACCAGAATGCCTGCAAAATTTGAACTCATCGCCCCCTGCTTTTTCGGGTGCGAGTCCACGGCCAACTTTGAGCTGCGCCGCATCGGCGCCGAGGACATCCGGGTCAGCGACGGCCGTCTGACCTTCAGGGGCGGCGCGGATATGATCGCCGCCGCCAACCTCAATCTCCGCACCGTGGAGCGCGTGATGCTGCTCCTGAACACCTACACGGCCACCACCTTCGACGAGCTGTTCGACGGCGTCTACTCCATCCACTGGGAAGAGCTGCTGCCCGCCGACGCTGCCTTCCCGGTCACCGGCTCTTCGCTGAACAGCCAGCTGTCCAGCGTGCCGGCCTGCCAGAGCATCATCAAGAAGGCCGTGGTCAAGCGCCTGATGCAGGGCCACCGCACCACCAGCCTGCCCGAGACCGGCGCGGAGTATAAGATCCGCTTCATGCTCCGCAAGAATGTCTGCGAGATCATGCTGGACACCACCGGCGACGGCCTGCACAAGCGCGGCTACCGCCGCAATTCCATGGAGGCCCCCATCCGTGAGACGCTGGCCGCTACCATCGCCGATCTGGGCCGCGTCCGCCGCGACAGCCTCGTGGAAGACCCCTTCTGCGGCAGCGGCACCCTCCTCATCGAGGCCGCTCAGAAGGCCATGAACATCGCCCCCGGCCTCAAGCGCCGCTTTGCCGCCGAGCGCTACAGCTTCGTGCCTGCCGCCATCTGGGCCGAGCAGCGCCAGAAGGCTCTGGCCGACTCCAAGCTGGACGTGGGCTTTGAGGCCTTCGGCTACGACATCGACCCCGCCGCCGTGGCTCTGGCCAACGCCAACGCCAAGCTGGCCGGCGTGGAGAAGCGCTGCCACTTCGAGGTGGCCGACGTGGCCGATTTCGCCGCCAGGAGCGAGGCCATTGTCCTGACCAACCCCCCATACGGTGAGCGCATGAGCACCATCGAGGGTGCCGCCAAGCTGGCCCGCACCCTCGGCCAGCAGATGGAGGCCCACCCCTGCGCCGGTGTCTACGCCATCACTGCCGATATGGATTTTGAACACCACTACGGCAAGCGGGCCAACAAGCGCCGCAAGATGTACAACGGCATGATCCCCTGCCAGCTGTATATGTACTACAACGCCCCCAAGTTCGAGAACCGCCCCGCAAAGCCCATGCCCAAGAGCGGCTTTGACGGCAAGCGCACCCAGCCCGGCCACACGAGCCGTTTCGAAAAGAAATAAGATGCACCCAAAGACCGTACTGAAATCGATTCCAGTGCGGTCTTTTCTGATTAAATTTACAAAAGAACGGTTGAACGCTGACGAAAAATAGATTATACTAATCTATAGCTGTGGGGAAGCGGTCTTCCCCTGCAAGAAAGGCTGCGCCCGGCGCGGCCCCCGAAAGGAATGAACAGAATGAAGGGACGTATGCGGCCCTATCTGCCGGAGCTGACCATCCGGGATTACAACACCTATCAGTGGTATCAGCGCGGCGTCCGCCGCCAGCTCTACACCACCTATGGGCTGTATTCCTGCTATGGTCTGCGCTACAACGGCGTCCTGTTCGCAGTGCTGGCCGACAGTCTGGCAGGACGTCCGGCCACCTGTAAGCGGATGCGGGAGCCGGGTACGCTGGTCTGGCGGCAGATGATGTGTCAGACCCAGGGCATCCGGCTGGCTGCACAGGTGGAAGTCCTGCTGAGCTGGCACCGCATCCAGGATGCCCAGTGGGCCGACCTGCCCTTCTATAAAAAGGTACGGCGGGTGGTGGACACCGTCCTGCTGCGGCGAGCCTACCGGAAGGCTGCCGCCGAGAACCCGGCACTGGAGCGCATCTTCGTACAGGAGCGGGATCAGGCCAACGTCCAGATGACCCTGAACGCCAAGAACTATCTGCTGGCCGCAGAGCCGAAGGGCAACCTCTACGGCGCGCTCTACTCGGTGCTGGCCACCGACGACCCCAATCAGCGCAAAAGTATGCACTACATCGGCAGCTGCATCGGCCGGGCCGCTTATCTGCTGGACAAAGCGGAGAGCTTTTCCCGGGACAAAGATAAGGGCCGCTACAACGTCTTCCTCCTCAACGGCATCAACGACAGGAACGCCGCCCGGGAGAACGCCCGGCGGCAGGCCCTCGCTGCGGTCAACGACCTCGTCCGCGCCTACGGGATGCTGGACGTCAAGCTCAACCGCACCCTGCTGGACAACATCATGATCTTGGGCCTCCGCCACGCCATCGAGCCGCTGGACGCTGAGAGCCAGCCGGTACAATGGGAGCTGCCATGAAGGGACGCAAAAGTAAAAGCTGGGCCATGGCCTACTGCGGCATGGCCGCAGCGCTCAGCGTGGCCCTGATGCTGCTGGGGGCTGTGTTTCCCATTGCGATGTTCATCGCTCCGGCGGTGGCCAGCTTCCTCATCGCCACAGTCTGCGTGGAGTGCGGGAAGACCATGGCTCTGACGGCCTATGGCGCGGTGAGCCTGTTGAGCCTGCTCTTCGTGCCGGACAAGGAAGTGGCCCTCACCTTTGTGTTCCTGCTGGGGTACTATCCGTTGGTAAAGCCTTATTTCGAGCGGATACGCCCGGCCCTGCTGCGGGCTGTCTGCAAGCTGCTGCTCTGCAACGGCGGGATTCTGGCGATGTACGGGCTGGTGCTGCTGCTGGTCCCGGCGGGCAGCATCGCCGAAGAGCTGCGCACTACGGCGCTGGCCGTCTCGCTGGTGACGTTGGCCATGGGCAATGCAGCCTTCCTGCTCTATGACCGGGCGCTCCACAATATGCTGATGCTCTATAAAGTGGTCTGGCAGCCGAGGCTCCACAAAATGCTGGGCGTCCATTGACGGATGTGGGACTTTGTGATACAATACCGCTGACCTTTTCCGTCGGCGTCTGACAGCTCCGAAAGGAGCTGTTTTTGTTTTCAGGAAAGCAGCGGAAAGAGCAGAAAGAGGGGATAGACCACTTCAGTTGACAAAAAAGCGCCGGGCCACGCGGGTGACAGCCGTGAGGGTGACGAGGAGAGGGATCATCGAAAGTTTCGGCGGGTGTTCCTCCGGTTGAAACGGGAGCAAAAGCTCCTAAGGCTTATACCAGCCGCAGAGAAGGGCAAAAAACGGCAGCAATACCGCAACAGAACCCTTTCAAAGAAAGCCATACAAGAACATAGACTGATTGTAAGAGGCTGACAGCCGCCGTGTACGTTCGCGCCGGGCTGTCGGCATGGAGGTGTTTTGTATGTGTGGCATCGTAGGTTATTCGGGTAAGCGCAGCGCCCAGGAAGTGCTGCTGAACGGTCTGGAAAAGCTGGAATACCGCGGCTATGACTCCGCCGGCGTCGCGCTGGCGCTGGAAGGCGGCATCCACGTCGTCAAGAGCAAGGGGCGGCTGGAGGTGCTCCGCCGCAAGCTGGAGGCAGAAAACCTGCCCGAGAGCTTCTGCGGCATCGGACACACCCGCTGGGCCACCCACGGCGAGCCCAGCGACGTCAACAGCCATCCCCACTCCACCCCCCGCGTGAGCATCGTCCACAACGGCATCATCGAGAACTACGGCCCTTTGAAGGCCGACCTGCTGGCCAAGGGCGTCACCTTTGAGAGCGAGACGGACACCGAAGTGCTGGTCAAGCTCATCGACTACTTCTGCTGCGCCCAGCCCAAGCAGAGCCCTCTGGCAGCCCTGCGGGAGGCGCTGGCGATGGTGCGGGGCAGCTATGCGCTGGGCGTGCTGTTCCGGGAAGAGCCGGACACCATCTACGCCGTCAAGAAGGAGAGCCCCCTCATCGTGGGCTGGGGCGAGGGCGAGAACTTCGTGGCCTCCGATATTCCGGCCCTGCTCAAGTACACCCGCCGCTACAGCGTCCTCGAGGAGGGCGACATGGCGGTGGTCAAGGCCGACGGCATCCGGTTCTACGACGCCTTCGGCAAGCCGGTGGAGCGGGAAGTGCTGACCGCCGACTGGGACGAAGAAGCCGCTGAGAAGGGCGGCTACCCCCACTTCATGCTGAAAGAGATCCATGAGCAGCCTGCCGCCATCACGGCCACCGTCAGCCCCCGCGTGGAGGACGGTATGCCCGACCTCCGCATCCCGGAGCTGAGCGACGAGAAGCTGCGCAGCATCAAAAACATCCACCTTGTGGCCTGCGGCACGGCCATGCACGCTGGTATGGTGGGCAAGACTGCCATCGAGCGGCTGGCCCGGGTCCCTGCCGAGGTGGACATCGCCAGCGAGTTCCGCTATCGTGACCCCATCCTCGACCCCGACGACCTCGTCATCATCATCAGCCAGTCGGGCGAGACCAGCGACACGCTGGCCGCCCTCCGCCTCGCCAAGAGCCGGGGCGTGCCGGTGCTGGCTGTCGTCAACGTGGTGGGCAGCTCCATCGCCCGCGCAGCGGACTACGTCCTTTACACCTACGCCGGCCCGGAGATCGCCGTAGCGTCCACCAAAGCCTATATGGTGCAGCTCTGCACCCTCTACCTCTTCGCGTTCCGTCTGGCCTACGCCAGAGGCCGTCTGAGCGAGGCAGAGACCCGCCGCCTGACCGCCGAGCTGCTCCGCGCCGGTGAGGTCATCCAGCCCCGTCTGGCCGACTGTGAGCAGATAAAGTACCTCGCCAGCCGCTTCGTCAACACCCAGAGCTGCTTCTTCATCGGGCGCGGCTTCGACTACGCCCTCTCGCTGGAAGGCAGCCTGAAGCTCAAGGAGATCAGCTACGTCCACTCGGACGCCTACGCTGCCGGTGAGCTCAAGCACGGCACCATCAGCCTCATCACCGACGGTGTGCCGGTCATCGCGCTGGCCACCCAGAAGCAGGTGTACGAAAAGACCATCTCCAACGCCAAGGAGACCAAGAGCCGCGGTGCGCGGGTCATCCTCTTCACGACGAAGGACGTTGTCGTCCCGGAGGGCGTGGCAGACTATGTGGTGCGTCTGGACGACTATGACGAGCTGCTGATGCCCCTGCAGCTCATCGTGCCGCTGCAGCTGTTCGCCTACTATATGGCCGTCCTGCGCGGCTGTGACGTCGATAAGCCCCGCAATCTGGCCAAGAGTGTGACGGTGGAGTAAAATAAGTACCCCGCTGAAAGGCTCTCCCTTTGGGAGAGCTGGCGCGGAGCGCCTGAGAGGGCAAGGACGCAAAAAGGGAAAACACTCCCACAGCGATAGCATCGCTCTGATAAAGGCGTGTGCCTATCGCTGCGCAGGTGGCTTTTTTCGACCCGGCCTTGCCCTCTCCGTCACCTTTGGTGACACCTCTCCCAAAGGGAGAGGCTTTGGTCCACCCGGGCAACTGTAATACGATAAACAAAAAACAGCGGCTGCTGTAAGTCATTAAGACTACAGCAGCCGCTTTCATTTTACTTATGAGAGTTACCAGAACCAATAGCGTTTCTTGATGACGATGTAGGCGATGATGATGCCCATGATGACCACAAGGCCCGCGATGAAGAAGGTCATGTCCACATGGACGAAGCGGAGATTCTGGGTGGTCAGCAGGTATTCGCCCGCCGTGTCCGCCTCGAGGACATGGTCCTTGTAGCTGTTGAGGAACTGCCACTTGCCCTTGAGGGCATTGTGCAGGTAGACGCGGGTGTAGGCGGCGTTGTCGCCGGTCATCTCGACCTGAACGACGCCCGGCAGAGCCTCGCCGCCGTTGAGGGTGAAGGTGACGCCATACTCAGAGGGGGCAAAGCTCAGGGCTGTGCTCACCTGCGCGGAGGTGTTCTTCACATTGCGGCCCGCGATGCGGATGGTGTAGTTATCGGCCTCGACCACAAGGGTCTTGCCGTTCAGACGGAGGGCATTCAGCATCTCGCCGGTGATGGTGGGGAGCTCCCGCTGTGCGAAGGTCACTTCGTCGGTGCCGTCGGCCTCGATGGCCTCCACGACGGGGTCGGTGATGACCTCACCGTTGTTGTCGTCGGTGCTGCCGCCGCCGTTGCCGGAGCTGGAAGCATTCCGGTTGACGATGACCGTCACCGAAGCGGACGCCGTGCCGTTGGAGACGACGATGGAGGTCGCGCCCGTACCCACGGCAGTGATGACGCCCTTGGCGCTCACAGTGGCCACCTTGGTGTCATTGGACTTGAAGGTGAGGGACTGGGAGGCAGAAGACGGGGTCACTTTGCCGGTGATGGTGCGGCTGGCGCCCGGCTTGAGGACGACGTAGCTCGTGTTCAGGTCGATGGACTGACGGTCTACGCCGCTGTTGACGACCTTGACCGTGGCCGAAGCGCTCACATCGCCGCAGGTGGCGGTGATGGTGGCAGTGCCGGGGGCCACGCCGGTGACTTTGCCGAAGTTGTTGACGGTAGCCACAGCGGGATCGGAGGAGCTGAGGCTCACGCTGGCGTAATTCGATGCGCTGGAAGGCAGCACGCCCAGCGACAGGGAAGTGGTCTCGCCGACAGCGATGGTGCTGGAGGCCAGCGTGATGTCCATCTCCTTGACGATCATGGATTCGTCCAGCTCGGTGGTGATGGTGTAGACGCAGCTCACGCCGTCTGCGCTGGCGATGACCTGCGCCGTGCCGACGCCCACCGCCTGCGCCACGCCCTCAGACGTCACGTTCACGATGGTGCTGTCATTGGACATAAAAGTTACCGTGGCTTTGCGTGCGGCCTTGGCGGGCAGAATGACCGGCGAGAGCTGCTGCTGCGTCCCCACCGTCATGGTGGAGGCGTAAGTGCCGGTCTCGACGCTCTCCACAGCCGCAGCGGACCAGGGCAGGGAGAGGGCAGCGGCCGCGTTCAGGGGGCTGGCTGCAGAGGCCGGAAGCGCAGCGCCGGCGGCCAGCAGGCCCAGCAGAGCGGCGCTCACGGCCAGCATTTTCAGGTTCAGTTTCATTCTTTCGTACCTCTTTGGGCGTTGATGTGAGCGCTTAGCGGAACAGAACGCCCAGAGCTTCCATCGCGTATTCGAAATAGGTCAGCTTGTCGTACTCCACGCGGGCGGTGACGCTCATACCGTTGGACAGATCGACCTTGTCGCCGCTGTTGCTGATGACGTAGGTGCTGTCCGGGGTGATGGTCATTTTGTAGTAGGAGCCGGAGGAGCTGGCGGTCACATCGCTGTCGATGGAGGTCACGGTGCCGGTCAGGGTGCCGTAGGAATACTCCGACAGGCCGGTGATGGCGATCTTGCAGGGGTCGCCCACATGGAGCAGCGGCCTGTCGTTGAGGGTGACGTAAGCCACCACCTCGAGGTCGCTGTTCTCGCTGGCGACGGTGGCCAGCGGGGTGCCGGCGCTGAGCACCATGCCCACCTTATAGGGCGTGTCCATGTGGATGACGCCGGAGGTGGGGGCATAGATGTAGTAGTCGTTGGCGCCGGTGTTCAGGGCGTCCATCTGGCTCTGCAGATTGTCGATGTTGCTCTGCACGCTGGTCAGGCTGGCGGAGATGGACTGCAGGGTGGAGTAATACAGGGCCTCCACCTCGCTCTGGTTCTGCTCCATCAGGGCCTTGATCTGCTCGTCGGAGTAGCCTGCGGCCTGATAGGGCGAGGCGTCGAAGGCCTTCTGGGCAACCTGGCTCTTGTAGGTCTCGTACTGGTAGTAGTAGGGCTGGTCGTCGATGTCCGTCTCGCTGAAGTAGTTCTTGTCGTCCTGAATGGACTTGACCAGCTTCTCGTACTGGCTCTTCTGCTTTTTGTAGATGTCCAGCTGGCTCTGGAGACTGTCCTGCTGCATGTCGAGGTCGGTGCTCTTGATGTGAGCGATGAGGTCGCCCTCGTTGACGTAGGAACCCTCGGCGATGTTCAGCTCGGTGATGGAGCCGGAGTAGCTGGACATGATGTAGGTCTTGTTGGCGGCCTGCACCGAGCCGCTGGACTGGCTGACGTAGGTGCGGTAGTTTTTGGTGCTCCACACCACGAGGAAGAGGATGAGGGCAGCCGTCAGGAGAATGAGCGCGTAGCCGAAAGGCGGCAGCTTTTTCTCCATCATGATGCGGCGGTCCTGCAGCTCGTTGATGTCGCGGATGGTCGTCGTCATATTACTTCGTCTCCATAAAGGTATCCACAACGCCCTCGTCCTCATCCTGATTGACGAAGATGGTGTAGACAGTGCCGGTCAGCTCGAGCTCGTGCTCAAAAGCCATGATGTTCAGCTTCTGGGAGGCGAGGCCGCTCTGGCTCATGGGGCCGACGTAGTGGGCGTACAGGCAGTTGCGCACGCGGAGCACAGCGTCCATGGAGTAGCCGGCCTCCATGCGGGGGATGAGCTGGGTGGCCTGCTGCATCATATAGACTTCGGGCTGAGGGTTGGGGCCGGCGGGCAGTTTGATGCACTGCACGAGGGGGCCGAGGGGCTGTGCGCCGTTGCTCTTGATAAAGTTGTGCATCTGGGTCAGCACGATCTGCATATTGTTGAACTCTTCGGGCTGGATGCGGCGGCTGACCACATTGGTCAGCTTGAGGGTCTTGTTTTCTGCGGTCTGGATCTCTCTCATGATTTTATACCACCTGTTCTTGGTTTCATTGCTTGTAATAGGCAATAGCAAAAGGTGAAGTCAGAGGCTGAAGCCTGACCTTCTCGCAAAGCTTCACATTTTGTTATCACCTATTACCCATCCCATGATGAATATAGGCATCAATTTATTATAACGGTTTGGCGGTGCGGAATAAAGAGCCAAACTGTAAATTTTATAAAAAAATAAGGTATGCCCGGAGGCAGGTGCCTCCGGGCATACCATTACGAGGCATTATCATCCGGCGGCCCGAGAGCCGCCGGACGAAACACACTTCAGGTTCTAGGGGTTACTGATTAGATACCGAGGTTCCAGGCGCCCTGAGCGTCCTGAGTAGTAATGCCCATAACACCGTCGTTGAAGCCGATCTTGGCAGGAGCGGTGCCCAGGGTGTAGACGACAGAAGCCATGCCCAGAGTACGCATGACCTTGTTGCCGAAGGTCATCTCGCCGTTGGCAGTATCACCGTAGATGTTCTTCTTCAGAGCGCCGTCGTCGCCGAAGATCTTATCGCCGTCGTCGCCGCCCCAGTTGCCGCCGAACATAACACCCAGAGTGTTGTTGACGGTCTTCTGGAAGAAGGAGTTGCTGATCAGGGTGATCAGGTTGGTGTTGAACTGCTTGACGTTAGCAGCGCCCCAGACAGGAGCGGTGGTGTCAGCCAGGATGGAGAACAGGTCAGCGCCGCCGTAGACGACCTCAGAGTTAACAGCAGTAAAGTTTGCAGGCATCATCATAATGAATTACTCCCTTCAAATGATTGAAAAACAAATTTAGTCGGCTCAATTTCCGGATGCGCATCCAGCCAAAAAGCCATTTATGTAACTGCGTGCGCACGCAGCTGCAACGAATTAGTAGGTGATGGACTCGCCATCGTCCTCGTCCTCCACCACCTTGGCGGCAGAGACAGGGGCTGCGGGCTTCGACCCGCGCTTCTTATCGCGGAAGATGCCCTGCTGCAGGCTCCAGAGCTCATAATACTTGCCCTGCTTTTCCAGCAGCTCTTCGTGGGTGCCGCGCTCTACGATCTCGCCGTGGTCCATGACCAGAATGAGGTCACAATCCCGGATGGTGGAGAGGCGGTGGGCGACGATCAGCATCGAGCGGTCTGCAAGCTGGTTGTAGATCATATCAAAGATGGTATTCTCTGTGCCAAAGTCCAGACTGCTGGTGGATTCGTCCAGGATATAGAGATTCGCATCCTTCAGAAAAGCGCGGGCCAGTGCAAGGCGCTGCTTCTCACCGCCCGAGAGGCCGTTGCCGGCTTCTTCCAGATAGGTGTTGTACTGCAGCGGCAGCTTGCGGATGAACTCGTGGGCATCTGCCTTCTTGGCAGCGGCCTTGACCTCATCGAGGCTGGCTTCCGGTCGGGAAATGCGGATGTTGTCGTAGATGGTCTTGCTGAACAGCTCGACGTTCTGGGGGACATAGGCGATGGCACGGCGGACGGAGGCATTGCTGTACTCGTCCAGATCGACGCCGCCTACGCTGATGGTACCGCTCTCCGGCTCATAATACTTGAGCAGGAGTTTGGTGATGGTGGATTTGCCGCTGCCGCTGCTGCCCACGAGGGCCACCTTCTTGCCATAGGGAATGGTGAAGGAGACGTGGCTCAGGGCCGGGGAACGGCTGCCGTAGCGGAAGGAGACATCCTTGAACTCAATGTCACCGTCGATTTTTTCCATCTCGGTGTATTCGCGGGTCTCGTCCTGCTCGGACTCGTAATCCATGATCTCGGTCAGACGCTTGATGGAGATCTGGGCCTGCTGGATGGACATCTGCAGGCTGACCAGCTCGCTGACCGGAGAAGTAAAGTAAGAGGAAAGGGTGCTGAAGGCCATATAGCCGCCCAGCGTCATCTCACCATTCAGCACCTGCATGATGCCCACATAAGAGGTGACCATGCCGAGGATGGTGGTGATGAGAGTGGAGATCAGGGACTGCACCGTGCTGATCTTGCTGGAGCGCAGGCTGATCTTCAGGCTCTTGATGTATTCCCGCTCCAGAGCTTCCAGCTCACGGTCCTCTTCGGCGTTGCACTTGACGGTCTCGATGCCCCGGAGGCTCTCGATCATCTGGCTGTTGAGGATAGCAGACTGCTGCATGGTCTCTTCGTTGATCCGCTTGAAGGGCTGCTTGAAGATGAACACCAGCAGGATGCTCAGCAGGGTGGTGAAAATCGAAATGGAGAAGAGGGTGGCATTCATCCGGAAGAGGATGACGCCGGTGGCGCAGGCCATCACAATATCCATCACGACGCTCAGCGCGATGCTGGTGAACACCGATTTGATGGTGCTGGCGTCGGAGTAGCGGGTGGTGATCTCGCCGGTCTTGCGGGTGGCGAAGAACTTCATGGGCAGTTTGAAAACATGCCCGAAGTAGCCCAGCATCAGGGGGATATCGACCTTGATGGACAGATAGATGAGCACCCACTGCCGCACCATGCTGATGAGTGCGCTGGTGACATTGACGATGCTGAACACCAGAATGACAGCCACCAGCAGGCTCTTCAGCCCGTAGGGAAGGATCTCATCCATCAGGATCTTGTTGTACATCGAGGATGCGATCCCGATGATGGTCATGATGACCGAGCTGAGGATGGCGTAGAAGAAAAGCTTTTTCTGGGGCCACAGCAGGTCGAGGAAACGCTTGACCATGCTGCCCTGCTTCTGCTTGCCTGCCTTGAACTCCGAAGTCGGGGTCATCAGGAGCAGAACACCGGTAAAGTTCTTGTAGAACTCATCGAGGGAGATCTTTTTCAGCTCTTTTGCCGGGTCGCCGATGATGACGTAGTCGCGGCATCGGAACTTCTTTCCTTCGTCAGCGCACTTCTTGCGCTCCTCTTCCTGCCGGAGCATGTGCCGACGCCGCTCGCCGTCGTCTTTGATGGTGGTCTTCTTAAAGACCGTCACAAAGTGGGCCAGACCCTCGTCGGTGATGACCTGTGCAATACAGGGAGTGGTGAATTCGCTGAGGAAGTTTTCCCGGTCTACCCGGACGGCGGCGGTGCTGAATCCCAGCTCCTGCGCCGCCTTTTCCATACCGGTCAGGTTTGTGCCTTTTAGGTCGGTACCCATCATGTCCCGCAGGCGGGTGATGGTGATCTCCTTTTTGTAATGGAGGCACACCATTGCGAGACAGGCGGCAGCGCAGTCTGTGGTGTCGTGCTGCCGGACATAGGTATAACGCATAGATGCTTCCTTTGTGGTTTCTATTTCAAAACGCCCGCCTTGCGGCTGAGGACGATTTGGCGAAGAAGAAAGGGCTTCCATTTCGGACGCTTCATCCGCTTCTCCAATAAAGCAGCATACAGCTCTCTGCCTCGCCCCGCCCTGCGGCCAGACGGAGCAGAGAGCAGCTGCTATCAAAAGAAGGGAGCGCCTACCCTTTGATCATTTTGACCGGCCCGGAGAGGGGATTTTGACGTACCGTCTCCCAAACCTTGGGCATAGTATAACACATTCTGTCGGGTTCTTCAAGAGGACAATTTTTAATAAACCCTTAAATTTTGAAAAAAATGTGAAAAAAGTCTCAGTTTGGTAACAGAAAGGCGGCAAAAAGGGGCGGCGAATCTTTCGATTCGCCGCCCCTTCAATGAACCTTTGGTGAAACCTCAGATGAGATCAGACATCGGTTTTGGCGACATTCTTGACAGTGAAGATCTTAGCGTCAGAAGTGCCCAGAGTGTAGACAACAGAAGCCAGACCCAGAGTGGTCATGATCTTGTTGCCGAAGGTCTGAGCCTCACCGCCGGGCAGACGGTTAACATTGTACAGACCGGAGAAAGTGCCGTTGTCGCCGAACAGCTTCACGCCGTCGTCGCCCCAGTTGCCGCTGAACATGGTGCCCAGGGTAGCGTTGATCACACGCTGGAAGAAGCTGTTGCTGACCAGAGTGATAATGTTGGTGGAGAACTGCTTGACGTTGGCAGCAGTCCATGCGTTGGGCAGGTAGTCAGCCACAGCGCCGCCGTAGACGACCTCTGCGTTCACAGCAGAGAAGTTTGCAGGCATCATCATAATGAATTACTCCCTTCAAATGAATAAAACGAATATAATCGGTCCCCTCCCGGTTGCGCAACCGGGAAAACCTATGCAACCGAGTGCGCACTCGGCAACATCACGAATTAAGTAAGCTGTAGTGCCTTGCGGACGCCAAAGCCTCTCCCTCTGGGAGAGGTGTCACCGAAGGTGACGGAGAGGGCAAGCCCGTGGCGATAGAAACGCAGACACAGCGATAAGCAGGCTCTTTGTCAGAGCGATGGTGTCGCGGTGCGGTCGCTTTGCTGTGAGCATCCTTGCCCTCTCAGGCGCTTCGCGCCAGCTCTCCCAAAGGGAGAGCCTTT
>OMCD01001612.1_pt1 | contig 12978 bp, 18 predicted proteins | sample 1674171 | NCBI WGS metagenome assembly OMCD01 (sample SAMEA103958149, study PRJEB25191) | human gut metagenome | biome: human-associated habitat [ENVO:00009003]; feature: intestine environment [ENVO:2100002]; material: feces | place: Germany | collected 2013/2015
CTTTTCAAATTTTTATGGTAGATAATGATGCTGATGCTAAAAAACTCCGTCTTAAAATGGATAAATTAAATAAGAAACGTCAAGAAACTCAAAAAGCAGTCATGCAAAAATATGAAGATACTCAAGATATGGAAGACAAGATTGTCATTGTTATTGATTCAGAATCAAACAAAGGTATGAATGGTCTGGTAGCTCAGAATATTGCTCAAAAATATCGTCGTCCATGTTTCGTTGTTACAGAGGGAAAAGATGGAGTCTGTCGTGGTTCAGGTCGTTCTTATGGTAGTTTTAATACTAATGAGTTCTTGAGTGAATTAGATTTCGTAGAAGCACAAGGACATGGACAAGCTCACGGATTAAATTTCCCTCTTGACCGTTTAGATGATTTAAAAGAGTATATCGAAGAAAACATGCCAGACAATCTTGAGACAGAACAGACGTTCTACTACGACATTGAATTGGAAAATGTAGAAGAAGCATTCATGGCTTTGACTGACTTAACCAACATCAACTATATTACAGGTAATAATTTTCCAGAGGTTGTAGTACGCATGAACAATGTTATGATTGAAGAACGTGCAGTTATTGGCAAAACAAAAGAAACGGTTAAATTTAAAACAAGTGGAGATTTAGTTTTTATTAAGTTTAAAGTTAATGAAGATTGGAACAAAGATATTGATACATTTGATACTGTAAGTGTTGTAGGAAATGGAACAATTAATGAGTTCTATAACTTTAGGACAAAAGAAACGACACGAACACCTCAAATTATTATCATGGATATTGTAAAGGATTGATATCTAAAGTTTATTTTTTGACAAATATAAAGTAATTTGATATCATAGTTTTATAGAAAGGAGGTTAAATAGTGGCAATAAAGGTAGTAGCTTATAACCCTACGACGGAAGAAGAACTACACTTTAGCTCTAAGGGTCAATGTGCTAAGTATTTCGGTCTTAAAGCTAATACAGTCATCAGGTGGCTTGATAACGGTATGCCTGTAATTGAACTGCTGATAGACCTAGATAGAAACCAAGTGGAAATTGAAAAACAAAGTAAGCTGAATGGCTTTGAATTATTTACGATTAAGGAGTGGTTAGATTATGTGTAAGAAACGCAAATACACAAAAATGGGCGCTTTATATTCAATAGTGAATGCCCAGCACGCTAAAAAGAACAAGAAAAATAAAGCTGGCAAGATACCAGTTAGAGCTTATCACTGTAAGTGGTGCAATTTATATCACTTATCAAGTCAGCAGAGATTAAATATCAAGACAGGAGTAATCGGATAATGAAAGATGAGTTCACATACTACACAGTATCTTGGATATTGCAAAAAGAAATTAAATCACGTAAGTTTTATGATAAAAAAGAGGCTTTAAAATGGAATGAACTACTTCCAGAAGAACAAAGATATGAAGTTAAAAAGCATACAGAAATAATTGAGGTTATAGCATAATGACAAACGAAGAAGTATATGAAAGAATCACTAGCGTACTAGAAGAACAAGGTATAGGAATGGCACAGCTTGAGTTAAAAGTTAAAGCTGAAACAGGTAAATACCCTAACCTAAGAGTAACTAAATCACGTTTGAGCTTACCTAATACCGTAGCATTCCCTTATCTTACTATGTTTTTCAATGATGATGAAATGCACGAGCTTACACTTAAAAAGATGAATAATTCAGGAACAGACGGAGAAGCCATGGACTTACTAGATGAGTTATTATATAGCTTAAAGCCAAGCAAAGAATATCTATATAAGCAACGTTTGAAGCGTAGAATGCAAAGGGAGGCAATGAGATGATATTACACGAATACACAAGTGAAATAAATAGTTCAAAATATCCACGGTCAACAGCTGGAAAGATTGCTAATGACTTGAACAAACAGGACCCTTTCAACAATTATCTAGTGAGCCTTGAGTTAGGCTCTAAGCGATACATTATTGAAAAATTTGAAATTAGAGGAATGAATAGATGAGACGTTTTTACGTAGAAGAAGATGACAACGGCAAAGAGATTAAGCGAAAACTAACAACTTTTGCTAACGATGATTTAACACAGCTGTCAGATGATGAACTAGAAACATTATATTATGAATCATCTGCTCAATTTTTAGCTAAAGCAATGCACTTTATGAAGATTGAGAACGAACTATTTTCAAGAAAGAATGTAACTGTAAGTGATGAAATTCTAATAAATGCTGGCAATAATATTATTGAAGCTGTTAATCAGGTAAGCAATTGAAGCACAAAAAGGAGAGTAATTATTTTTATTTTAACAGATGACACAACTAGAAGTATAGCGCTGATTCAAAAAGCTCATAAAAGGGCGGATAAGGGCTTTAATGATATTGTGGCACAATTATATGAACAAGAGTTTAAAACGCAAGAGAAAGCAAAATATGAGCATATAAGGCAATCTAAGGAGAAAGCACTTGAAGAACAACGTTCCGAAGCTGACAGAATCGAAAGGGAGAAAGAAGTTAGTTTAGAAGTTGTGCCAAATACAGCAACTAATGGCAACATTGGAACGGATTGGTCTAGCGTAAGTCCTGAAATAGCAGCGAATTACATAGCGAGTAAGACAGGAGTAGGAGCTAGTAAATGGCTTGATGTTATTTACAAGGAATCTAGCGGTAACCCTTATGTTGAAAACCCTATTGGGTGCTGGGGACTATTACAGATTAACCAAATCGTACATGGTCAAGTATCACAACTTAGCCCTCAAGAATATCTAGATAAAGCTGTAAGCATATATCAAGGTTCAGGCGGAACTGCATGGGCCACTTGGTAAAATAGAAAGTAGGATATCTTCAATTACAAAACAAAACCACCAATTAAGGTGGCTTTTTTTATTTTATAGTTTAGTTGCGTCTGGTCCAAATTCAGCGTCTAGTTCTACTTGTAGCATGGTATCTTTGGGCAAATTGAGTTTACCCCATTTGTTTTGATAGTTTTCTAACATGCGTGTAGAGCGTACATAGCGCACTGATACTCCATTAGATACATAGTAGCGTTTTGTGTCGGTGCAATAAATAAGATACATTTCGATTTCCTTTTCATTTTGTGTATTGTCTTGTTTGCTCTCAGATTGGCTTGTAAGACGTTTTGTGAGTTCTGCGATAAAGTATGAGCGACAACTTTCTAACGTTCCGCCATGAACTTCTACAGACCGCCTAGGGCAACTTGTGCTTGAAAGTTCTTGATGTAGCTTCACAGTATCACGATTAGGAGTTAGTCCCCACTGTTTCATGTACTTAGCTACGTCGTCCAGTACCGCTTGTTCATTCCTCAAGAATTGGTTTAAATCGCCTTCTGATTGGCATACTTCCCAGCTGGCATAGTTTGCATTACCGTATGAGTTAGCACAATGCCATGCCATGTTAGAGAAGTCAGAAGCCTGCAATCTTCCGTCATTTCCAATATAAACATGAGCAAAGCCATTTTCAGGGTTATGATTAGGTAACCAGTTGTTGTAGAAGCCAACGTTAGCACCATTTGAACCGGCGTCATTGTGAATTACAACCCCAGTAGGATTATACCCACGTACACCAGCATTAGTTATATTCATTCTTTTTTATCCTCCGTTTGTTCTTCTTCAACTTCGGGAATACTTACACCATTCTTTTTCATAAGTTTAAGCAAACCGTCAAACATAGGGCTAATTTTTGCGATTAAGTAAATAAATTGTCCCACGAAGTACAACAATCCTACGTTAACCACTGTTTTAGCGATATCAGAAGTTGAGGGTGTTTGTGTAAAGTAGAAGACTGCATATAAAACCCATAGCGCGAAGACTACCGTCAAATCAATTACAAGTCTACGTTTGAAAGGTGGGTTCATCGCTTCTCTATCTTTGACCCACGTAGCGAAAAGAATCGCCAAAATCAAGATAGTTATTAAAATCATTCTAGTTACCATTTTATTTTGCTTTCTATTTTGTTATTTTATAAAGTAACTTGCGTTACCACGTGGTGTCACAGGTTCATAACCAACGTATGAACCCCACCAAGTAATACTACCATCTGGGTTTATGTCAACATGGAAACTGTCACCTGACCCAGCAAGATGACCAACAAGACTTTGAACAACAGAAGGGCGGTACGGAAAATCTACCCATGTTCCCCCCATAATTTTGCCACTTGCTGTAAGTGTTACCTCTCCAAAGAATTCGACAATTACTAAATCATTATTCTTTTTAGTAAATTTCAATATCAAACCATTTGTAGTCTGAACCGTCCACTTTTGAGTTGGAACATTGAGTGAGCCTGTAAGTGATATATCATTTACAGAAATATTGTTGCTTTTGACATTATCAAAAATACTAGTCTGAGCAATTGGTTCAATGCTTGTTACACCAGTTCCTGAGGTTTTGATAATGTCAAAACAAACTTTCAAAACACCAGAACCGTTGTTAATATCAACATGATTACTATTATTTGCTGTTTCGGCTGACAAACTAACAGGATTATCGGTTTTAGTTAAGTCAATATTTGCATGAATGTAATTAACTGAATTTCCTTTTAAGGCAACAGTTTCATTCAATAGTTCAAAATACCTCCCACCTGCAATGATTGATGTGTTTACATATTGAATGTTAAGAGCTGTATTTATTGGGTTTAACCAGTCTTTGCGTCTGATTGTTCCATAGTCCATTCCAGTCAACATCATATATAACTTTGCGTCATTATTAGAACCGACTGGAAACTCTGTACTGTTTGGACTAAAGAATGTAAAGTTTTTAATTGTCATTTTTAACCTTTCTTGAAATTATCTTTGCTTTATCTAAAACTGGGTTATCAGTAATTGAAAGTTCTAATAATCTAAATTTTCTACCGCCATAAGGATAACCACCAATTGATACAAATTGACCGACATCGTACAAGAGCGTAGTTTCGATTCTAAGCGAGTTTTTGCTATTATAGTATACTTTACCAGACAATAGTTCTAAGTGGTCTTTACGTAGCTCTCTGTACCCTGTGAAGCTATCTATTCTATATTTGTCACCGTAAGTAGCAACATACTCATATAACATTCGGCTTGTCTCCACTTTCTACAAAAATAAGTCTATCATTGAACTCTGTTTTAACTCTATCTGCTATATATCCAGAATATAGTTTACCGTCATACCATATATCTACCAAGTCATTAACATATAAAGGCAAAAGCTCATTTTGGTTAAAGATTAATCTTGTGACTATCGTAGAGGGAGAAATTTCAGCCTTAATAGTAGACATATCAGGAGGGTTTCCGTGGTCATCTCTATCATAAAATAATGTTTTAGCTGTCCTTACATCTGGCAAGTCTGTTCCGTCTCCATGATAAGTGCTATAATCAATGACATCGCCGTTATTTTTTGCTGTATACATTTTAGGAGGGTCTGCGTAGTCATCTGCATTTGAACTTTTAACGAACACGACTGCAAAATTATAAGCTGAACGTTCTACTATTGTTTCCGTGTCCATTGTCACGTTTTGCTTAATATCTACCCTTGTCGTGATTCTATTTCTATTCCAGCTCCTTGAAGCAAAGTTAATGAATAACAAGTTTCTAGGGTCTGCTTCAGATGAAGCGTGTTGAATTGTTGTAGTTGGTTGAAATTGAACCTTGGAAAATATCCTTTTTGCTACGTCAGTAGCTGATGAAGTTTCTGCTTTTCGGTTAATTGTAGCCTTGCCAGCGAAAATACTTGAATTGAAAAAGTAGCCGTAACTCATTAAATCATTCTTATTAGGGTCAATTAGAAAGTCAATGATAGCGGAGTTTGTCGTTTTAGTTATTGCATTCGGAACATCAAGACTTTCAATCATTGCCCAAAAATAGTTCTTTAATGTAGCTTTGTTGCTTTCATCTACACTCGTAACAAGATAGACCATATCTAAGTTTAACTTTTTCTTTTGACCTAGAGCTTCCTCGATTGGAACAACTTCAGGAAAAAGAATTTGAACAATATCGCCAACTTCTACCGAAACGGTCAATGTAGCTGACGAAGTGTAAAGATAACCTGTTTCCCACAGTTCATAGTTAATTACTTGACACCTTGCTTTAGGTATTGGTAGCCCTCTTTTGTCTTTTTTACCGTTAGGAAGAGTAAAATCAGATATATTATAATAATTAGGGTTAAAGTTATCATAAACATTAGCTTCTAACATTAAACGAAGTCCGCCTTTCTCTTGATTTTAAACTCTGCCTTAGTAAGGTTGATTAACTCCATTTGACCGTATTCGATTATACGTGTTCTGTATCGCTCAAAGTCCATTACAGGGAATAAATTTAGAGCAGTTGTCCCCTTCCAACCTTGATAAGTTTCATCATTTACATCTGTATTAATTAAAATATAGTCTTGCACCTGTTCCGTCTTAAATACAATTGCAGTATATTCGTTTCCAATATCGTCTAAAAATCTAACTCCAGCAGGTGTTTTAGGTAGTTGCGGATATAATATTCCCATAAAACTAAATATTTCATCTTTTATATCCCAGCGACTTAAACGGTCTATGTCACTTTCCCCATAATAAGTGTAAGAAGTCCCTTTGACATACTTATAGTTTCCTGGTGCTGTTCCACCATAAATTTTAGATTTACCAGCAATAACTTTACCATTTTGAATTTTTTCAAAAGTTAAATTTTCGTAAGTATACCACTTTGTGATTACATCAAAAGTTATCTTTTCGCTGAAAGTTCCATTTTTACCGTAACCCTCTGTCTTTGTGACATCTGCTAAAGCTAAGTCAGCATATACCTGAAAAATCTCTGTTTGATATTCAAGTGTAACGAATTTTTGGTTAAGAATATCGTTTATGAAGTCTTTCATTAATTGATAATTTTCTTCTAAACTTTCCCCAAATGTTTCTAGCTTGAACTCTATTTGTGGTTGAGTAATTGAACGTGTCCCCATTACTCCAATACCATTACTTTGCCAAATATTATTAGTTGATTGTAACCCTAAATTAGAGGGCTGGTAAAACCTAACTTTTCCATTTGTAACGTCCCAAACTTTATCATCTGTTCCGTCTAAGTTGGTATGTATTTTATACTGTCTTACCATTAAGCCCTCCCTAATTCAAATTCTCGTCTGATTGCTCGTGCTAAGTTAGAAACATCTTGACCAGCACCGCCTTGTACGTTGAATGTGTTATATGTTCTATTGTCGCTTGATACGCTGTTCGTACTCAAACTGTAACCGCTAGAAGATAAATTAACATCTGTTAAGCCTACTACCATAGAGCCTTTGAATAGTCCGCCAAGTTTTCCAGCAATACCATTAATAGCTCCTGATATATTATTGATTGTATTTGTTACACCACCGAGAACGCTGTTTATCGTGCTACTGATTCCTCCAAATATACCGCTAAAGAAACTGCCAAGACCACTAAATACTCCTGTTATTGCATTATAAGCATTAGAAGCAAAGCCACCAAATGCGCTGAACGCTCCACTAACTGCATTTCTAGCACCATTGAACACTCCACTAAAGAAGCTACCGACTCCGCTAAATGTACCTGAAATCCTTGACCATGAGTTAGAAGCAAAACTTCCAATTGCGCTGAATACTGATGACACGATGCCTCTCACAGCGTTAAATAGTCCGCTAAAGAAGCCAGTTGCTGCATTCCATGTTCCAACCAGTATATTCCAAGCTGAAACAGCAAAGCTACCTATGGCACTAAATGTTGACGAAGCTATTGAACTAACAGCATTAAATATTCCACCAAAGAAAACTGATAAACCTTGCCATGTGCCGATAACTAATTGATAAGCGCCTCTAATTATAACCAAGATAAGTTGGAACGCTGAATTAATTACTGAACCAATTAAGCCAAATATAGATTTATAAAAATCAATTAAAGGTTTAAATGTAGTAACAAACCAGTTATAAGCTCCTGTCACTAAAGAAGCGATAGTTGTAAATGCAATTGTAACAACATTTACTATTCCATTCCATAGCCCTGTGAAGAACCCTGTAACTCCTGCCCATGCTGTTTGAATTCCGGTAACAACAGTTGCCCATAAGGTAGTAAAGAATGTTGATATTCCGTTCCAAATGTTTTTAATGGATTGCACAACTCCGCTAAACCAATCAACTAAGCCTTGCCAAATGCCTTTAGCTCCGTCAACTGCTCCATTCCATATATCAGCAAACCATTGACCAATACCGCTAAAGAATGAAACTATACCGTCCCATGCACTCTTCAAGAAGTCCACGAAACTAGCCCAAGCCTTTTTACCTGTTTCGGTTTGAGTGAAGAAATAAACTAAACCAGCAACAACCGCTGCGATAGCGCCCGCAATCAATACATAAGGATTAACGGCAGCAACAAGATTAAAAGCCTTCATTACCCCTGTTGCTGCTTTAATTGTTGTTTGTAACTTTTGGAAAATACCAATAGCAGTAACTATTCCAGAACCGATTTTAAAAGCTACAAAACCTGCTGTTAAGGCAACTAAAGACGATTTTAAAGTATCAATCGCTCCTTTACTTTCACTAAATTTCTTTGCAAAATTAGCAATTTTCTTTATGACGTCAGCTAAACCTTTTGCCAAACTAGCAATAGTTTTACTTACGTTCTCCACAGAACCTGCACTTTCGCCAGTTTTTGAATCTATACCAGCAAATGATTCTATTAGTTGTCCGATTATACTTAGAACTGAACCGAAAGTTGATTTTAATCCGTCCCAAATTTCAGAGAAAGAACTTAAAGCACCATTTTTTTCTAATGCTCCCCATAGTTCTTTGACATACTTGACTATGCTATCTATGGCTTTACCAGCACTTTCGCCCCAACCGCTCATTTTATCAATCAAAGCACTTATAACAGGAGTTAAAGCGTCAAGTGTAGGAAGTAATGCTTGCGATAATGTTTCATTAAAACTATCCCAAGCGTCGCTTATGGTCGTTACTCCTCCACCGCCTGCTTTACCAAGTTTCTGCATAGCCTTATCCAGCATTTCAACTGATATAGCACCCTTTTCACTAGCTTCTGCAAACGAGCCATACTGTTTTAAAGCTGGGTTCATTTCCATAACGGTTGATTTAAGTGCTGAACCAAGAGCTGTGTTATTATCTGTTAGCTGATTGATGTTTTCAGCTGTAACTTTCCCACTTGCGGACATTTGACTGTAAGCCTGAACGACACCTTTAAGTGTTTCCCCAGTACCACCAAAGGCTTGGTTAGCTTTTACTAATGCTTCAGTTTTACCAACCGCTTTTTTAGCAGTATCGCCTAAACCAATGAACGTTGTTGAAAGTTTTAAAGTATCTTCGGTATTTGCATTTGTATCTTTAGCAAGTTTTTGCATAGATTTGCTTACATAATCAAACTCTTGCCCATTGCCTTTGAACTTCATTGTATTTTGCAATGAAATCATGGCTTTTTGAGTATCCATTGCGTCAGATACCCAACCTTTTAAGCCATTACCGACAGCACTAACAGCACTTGCACCGATTTGCCTGAATGCACCAACCGCAATTTCTCTAAGACTGCTAAAGCGTGACTTCATACCGTCAATTCCGCTATTAACGCCTTTAGTGTCCATTTTAGCGTCAATGTCCCAAGAGCCTGAACTAATAGCACCCTCGACTTGCTTAATTTCGCTCTCTAGCCTGTTAGCTTGTGTTTCTGCTGTGCCTAAGTCTCTAGTAAGTCGTAACCATTTCTTTTGACCTGCTGGCGAGCTTTTATCTACAGTAGCAAGCTCTTCTTTTAATTTTGTTGCTTTGTCACGTGATAAGCCCAACTGCGTTTGTAAATTCTTTTGCAATTGTGCCATTTTATCGGTATTTGTTGGGTCAAGTTTTAGAGCTTCACGTAAGTTTTTAGCTTCTCCTCTAAGCCCTGACATTGCGGTATTAACGCCTTTAAGTGAGTTCTCGAACTTTGTCGTATTACCGTATATCTCGACCTCAAATGTTGCATTACTTGCCATTACATACCCTTTCTCTTACGCCTTTTCTCTTTTTCTTTTTCCTCTTTCTTCTTCTCTGCAATAAGTTCGATTATTTTATAAACAAGTTCTAGTTCCATTTCCATGAACTGTGTTATATCAATTTCGTTATTGCCTAAAACAGTCAAAAGTTCTAAGGTTTTATTTTCCTTTACAGTATCTTTCTTTTTCTTAATCAATGAACTAGAAGAAAAGAAGACCATATCGTCTTCCGTTTCCTCTTTTTCTTTAATAAAAACAGTTTTACAGAAGATATTGATTAACTCGTTAGTTGTAGGAAGCTCTGTTTTGTCGTCTAAGGCATTTTGTAGACCTCCGTTACAATCTACCCAAAGTATCAACAACCTGTCTGTAAAGCTCTCCATTTGCTCTGTAAAGTCATCAGGAATATATCCAGCGACAAAAGAATTTTGTAGGTCTGCAAAGTCTTTTAAATCTGTAATAAAGTCCGAACCAGTTAGTTCTAAGTATCTAATTGCATGTTTTAAAATCATTTACAGTCCTTTCAGCTCATTAAATTTCTTTCTGCCACAGTTCAACAAGTTCTTTGAGTCCTTTACCGTCAGTATCGAACTCAAAGCTAGAACGAAAGTCTGCAAAGTCGCTTTTAGCTTTTACAATGTTATCTTGAAAAAGAGCCAAGTATAGACCATATTGAACGAACTCCATTACATCAGTAATTTCTCCGTCTTCTTTTTTAAGTTCTGTATCCATTGCCTTTTGTTGTTGAAAAAGGTCTTTACCTGTAATCATTTTAAATTTACGTGCTGTACTCAATTGTTTTGTCATTTTATATATATTCCTTTACTTATTCTATTTTTTTCCAAGTATATTTTTCTGGAGCTGTGCTTTGTTCGTTGGAATTATTATCAGTATATGTTCCAGTATAACTTGGATAATCTTCGGCTGTAACTTCACTAGCTGAAGGCATCCAAGGAGTAGCGGTTGAGCCTTCTTCAACTTTAGGTAAACATATATCAGCACTATTTCCTGTGAATAGTCTAAATAGGACATTTTGTCCTTCAGTTATACTACTTTTAGTAGTAAACGTATATGTATGTCTAACCCATTCATTAGTAAGATTCCAGTCATATGAACCATCAGGAGCAGGTGTTATTACTTTTCCATCAGCTAATCCATTAACACTTGTATCAATTAGAGAAGGGTAAATATGAGTTCTAATAAATCCCTTTCCTTTTGCATAAAAACTAAAAGTATAAGTTGTTGATGGCTTAAGATGTTCTTTATCAAATCCCCATTGAATAATGTCTACATAACTGTTTGGAGCTGGGTTATTGTATGACGCACTGACGTAAGGTTTATTAAATACTCCCCCAGTTTTTACTGTAGCACTAAGATGTTCTTGTACTGGTGCTTTGTAATTCTTAAAATCAGTTCCATCTAACAAGTTTAAGTTAGGATAAACGGTCATAAATCTATCTTTACCGTCTGCGCTATATGCAAATGCCACGTGGTTAGCCCCGTCGGGCACCTTAGGGTTTGTCAGTTACAGCGACACCCACCGAAACATCTTTATAACCTTCTGCGGAGAATGTAACGATATAAACGCCAGGAGCAAGTTCGTTGTTTCTTACAATATTTCCTTTTACATCTTTAATTACCGCTGTTACTTTTACATCTTGCCCTTTAGAGTTTTTCAAGAAAGTTGGTAAAACAATTGTTCCGTCATTATGCCCTTTGGTTTTCGTTTGAACGTTTGCAATAACTGGAGCTACTAATGTAACTTCGCCAGCTAGAACTGTATCAGGTTGCATAATGAATAAACCACTTTCCATTTTATTGGCAAAGTCTTTAGCTTGTTCTCCCCAAATTTCGTACTCAATAGCAGGAACTTTTTTATCGCCATTCAAATAAATATCTGACTCGGTTGCTTGAACTGCCAAAGTCCATTGAATAGGGTCTACACCGTCTACTGAATCTGTTTCTGATTCTTTTGTAGCTTCTGCTGTTGGTCTCAAATTTGGATAAACGACTACACGATAACCGTCAATAAACTCTCCTGTAACTTTATCACGTTTGCGCCCTTTAATAAGGTACTGAACACATTTCGTTTTCCAATTACCAGTTGGAGACCAACCCAAACCATTTGCTGTTCTTTGTTGACCTAAAATATCTTCTTTGAGCGCTTGGTCTGTTTGAATAAATACCATTTCGCCTTGAAGTAAGGTAACTCCTTTTTTCACTCCATGGTCTGGTACATCATCAGCAGGATAGCTATTAGTTTCCGCTTGGTCTTCCATTTCGCCAACTGATACCAAACCAGTTACAATTTTATGGTTAGTGAACTCTGGTTTTCCGTTACTCCCCTTAGCCATATCAGCTACGATTAGAGCTTCATTACCAAAGAAAATCTCACGTGAGTTATAATCTAATTTCATTTTTTATTTTCCTTTTTATTTTTTATGCAGTGCGTTGCCAATGATATACTGTTACTGAACCAATTACTGCTGAACCGATATTTTCCCATTTGCCTGTAGAATACCCTGATGACAAATTTGAGTTATTTGTGACTACTGAACCAACTGGGTGTGCTTGAGCGCAATCTATACCTATAACCGCAGGTTTGAGTGAGCCAGTAGCCCTATCAATTGATACTAACCACATTGGTAACCATTTGTAATCAGAACTTTTCTTATTTGGTTTAATGCTATTACTAAACCCTACATACTTTGGATAATCAGCAGTTGTAACTTCACTAGCTGAGGGCATGTATGGAGTAGCAATTGAACCTTGTTCCCACTTATGGCCAGCTGTCCATATAATTGAATCTAACACTGAACCTGTTATGTTATAGCTAATAAAAACTTCATCTTTTGCTTTTAATTTTAAAGTCTTGCTATTTCTAACCCAGTCAAAGTTATTACCTATATTATCTTGACTAGAAGTGGAATTTATACTAACGTATCTAACTATATTTGCGTTATTTCCTGAACTTTTAACATAAGCTGAGAAAGTATATGTTCCGTCTTTGGGTGCTATAAATTTCTTATGTATACCGCCCCATTGATT
>OMCD01001617.1_pt1 | contig 12938 bp, 8 predicted proteins | sample 1674171 | NCBI WGS metagenome assembly OMCD01 (sample SAMEA103958149, study PRJEB25191) | human gut metagenome | biome: human-associated habitat [ENVO:00009003]; feature: intestine environment [ENVO:2100002]; material: feces | place: Germany | collected 2013/2015
CTTTCGGATATGACACCGAAAAATGGTGAAGTGCGTATAAAAGTCGCAGCTTGCGGTGTATGCGGAACAGATGTACATATTTATCACGGTGGAAAGGGCTCTGCGGATGTTACCCCTCCGGTTGTTCTGGGACATGAGTTTTCAGGCGTTGTAGAGGAAGTGGGACCAGGTGTGACAACGGTTCAGGTGGGAGATCACGTGACCGTGGATCCGAATATGTATTGTGGAAAATGTGAGTATTGCCAGAGCGGAAGAAAACAGTTATGTACACATCTTCAGGCGTATGGGGTAAATTTAAATGGTGGATTTGCAGAAGCGTGTGTGGTAAAACAGGAACAGTGCTACAAACTGGAACCGGAACTTCCGCTTCGCTATGGCGCAATGACGGAACCGCTTGCATGTGCGATTCACGGAATTGACCGGGCGGGAATACGGCAGGGTGATACGGTTTGTATTTTAGGCGGAGGTGCGATCGGACTTTTGATGGTCCAGCTTGCACGGATGGAGGGAGCTTCCTGTGTCCTTCTCAGTGAACCGGTGGAAAAACGCCGCGAGATTGGTCTGAAGGTGGGCGCGGATGGCGCTGTCGATCCGATTCATCAGGACCTTTCAGCCTGGGTAAAAGAGCAGACAGGTTCAGATGGTGTGGATGTTGTCATTGAGTGTGTGGGAAATTCGATTGCCCTGAAGCAGGCATTTGAAATCTGTAAGCGGGGAACAAAGATTCTGCTGTTTGCAGTACATCCGGTTGAAGAGATGGACACCTTTAATGCGTTTGATATTTATAACAGAGAGCTGACTATCACGGGCTCGATCATTAACCCAGATACTCATGGAAGGGCAGTTGCGATGATCAACAGTGGACGCATCGATCTAGATCCGATTCTGACCCATGTATTCCCGATAGAAAAACTGGAAGAGGCGATTTTGACGCAGATGGGAAATGAGTCGATTAAGGTGTTGGTAGAACCGTCTATATAATATAGAAGAAACAAATGTTTCTAAAAGGGAAAGGAGCGGGCGTTATATGGAAAGTAGGAAACAGATGCGGCTCTCAGGACCAATGTCTGCGATGAGATCACGTTTTGGGGATGAAAGCGGTATACGGAAGATGGCGGCAGCTGGTTTTGATGCGGTGGACTATACATTTAATGAGATGGTTGATCCGGAATGCATCTGGAATAGTTCTGGTTATGAGCGGTATGCCCGGAATCTTTTACATCTTGCAAAAGAAGAAGGAATCATTTTTAATCAGGCGCACGCTCCGTTTCTGTTTGATTGGGATTCCATGTGGTTGAAACCGGAATTTGAAACCTGTATTTTTCCTGCGATTAAGCGATCGCTTGAATGTGCGGCGATGTTGGAAATCCCCCTGATTGTTGTTCATCCGATCCATCATATCCGGTACAGAGGAAATGAAAAGCTGCTTTGGGAGTGGAATCAAGAATACTATGCCCGTGTTTTGGAAGCTGCTGGAGAATATGATATAAAAATAGCATTGGAAAATATGTGGCAGACGGATCCAAAAAGAAATTGTGGAGATTCAGATGTCTTTTCAATTCCAAGCCGGTATCGGGATTTTCTGGATTCCCTGCATCATCCCCAGGCAGCAGCTTGTGTGGATGTAGGGCATGCAGGGCTGGCGGGAGAAGACCCGGCGGATTTGCTGCGTACTTTGGGAAGAAAACGTGTCCAGGCGGTACATATTCATGATAATGCATATCATGTAGATGATCATACGCTTCCATATCTGGGAAAAATGGACTGGAATGAGATAACAAAGGCATTGGGAGAGATTGATTATCAGGGAGATTTTACCTTTGAGGTCACCAATTACCTGACGCCGTTTGATGATGCAATGGTTGATGATGCACTTCGCTTTCAGGTGTTAGTTGGGCGGCATTTGATTCATCTGGTAGAGGAGAACAGACAGATAAAGAAAGAGTGATGGTGATGTCTTCGTTTTTCGGGATGTATTCTCATGAATTAGAACTGCTTGGGCGCATTCTGCTTTCCAGTATTTGTGGAGGACTGATTGGTTATGAACGGACAAAACGGTTGAAAGAGGCTGGAATACGGACCCATTGCGTGGTTGCGTTTGGAGCTGCTTTAATGATGATTATTTCAAAGTATGGTTTTTGTGATTTAGTGACGCCAGACGGCATCTTTTTGTATGGTTCAAGAGGAGCGGATTCAGCGAGAATTGCGGCACAGGTCGTCAGCGGTATCGGTTTTTTGGGTGCCGGTGTCATTTTTAGAAATGGAGTATCCGTTCAGGGACTGACAACGGCAGCGGGATTATGGGCAACCTCGGCGGTTGGGCTGGCATTAGGGGCTGGCATGTATCTGCTTGGAGGTGCCGCCACCGTGATGATTATAGCGGAGCAGTATCTGATGCATCGGCTTCGGATTGGACAGGATGCATATAGCAGACAGGAAATTTCGCTTCAGTTCTTGGATACGGACAAGGCGAGAAAGAAATTGTTTGAATTTCTGGAAGAAAGAGGCAGTGTAATTTCCTCCTGTTCGGGGCGGAAAATGAAGAATGGGGATATTAAATATCAGCTGGTAATACGAACCAAAAATCTGATTATGGCGGAAGAACTTCAGGAAATGATGAATGAAAATAAAGAGATTCATGCATTTTCGGTATAGTCAGAAAATAATTAAATAAAAATGAGTTCACAGGCGGGAGCAGTGTTGCGAATATCAGATTTTACACAGATTTTACATTTCCTGCTGGTTATTTTTACATTTATTTGATATAGTGAAGACATACTATGTGTAAAGATCAAAAGATGATGGGAGAATATGTATGTCTATTAGTACTTTGGGAACACTCTTTCAGTTCATTGGAGGACTGGGAATGTTCCTGTATGGAATGGAGTCGATGGCGGATGGTCTGCAGAAGTTTGCGGGCAACCGTTTACAACGTGTGCTTGAGATCCTGACTTCGAACCGCTTGCTGGGCGTGCTGGTGGGCGCGGGCGTTACCGCGATCATCCAGAGTAGTTCCGCGACGACGGTTATGGTCGTTGGTTTCGTAAATGCCGGAATTATCAATCTTCTGCAGGCGACCGGCATCATCATGGGTGCCAATATTGGTACGACTGTGACGAGCTGGATTGTGTCGATGAGTGAGTGGGGCGAGGTGTTAAAGCCAGAGTTCTTTGCACCGGTTCTCTTCGGTATCGGCGCATTCATCACGATGTTTGCGAAGAGCCACAAGAAAAAAGAGGGTGCCGAAGTCCTGATCGGTTTTGCACTCCTGTTTATCGGTCTTTCTTTCATGTCTGGTTCGATTGAGCCGTACCGGGATGCGCCGATCTTCTCCGAGTCCTTCCGGGTACTGGGACAGAATCCACTTTTAGGTATTTTAGTTGGTCTGGCAGTTACCGCAATCATCCAGAGTAGTTCCGCGTCCGTCGGTATTTTACAGATGCTGGCGATCAACGGCATGGTAAACTGGCAGTCAGCAGTCTTTATTACATTGGGACAGAACATCGGTACCTGTGCGACCGCGCTGTTATCTTGTATCGGTACGACCCGTACGGCAAAGCGTGCGGCGGTCATTCACCTTCTGTTCAACGTGACGGGTGCAGTTGTATTTGGCGTCGCTTTATACATCGTGTTTATGATGAATCCGGAACTTGCGATGACGCGTGCGGACAGTGTGGGAATTTCGATTTTCCATACGGTATTTAACGTTGTCAACACCTGCATTATGTTCCCGTTTGCTGGTTTCCTGGTAAAGGCATCGGATGTGATTGTTCCGAAGCCAAAGGAGACAGAGAAAGAGTGGTCGGCAAACAGTGTCGAGACCGAGATGATCCGTCACTTAGACGACCGTATCCTCGAAACTCCGTCCTTTGCGATTGAGACGGCGTGCAACGAGGTTGTCAACATGGGTAAGGTAGCGGTTGCCAACCTAAAAATAGCGACAGCAGCCTTAGTAGATGCAGATGATAATTTCTGTGAACAGGTATTTGAAAATGAAGAGACGATCGACCGTATGGAGAAAATGCTGACTGAGTATCTCTTAAAGATCAACAACCTCTCCTTAAATGATGAACAGCATCTCCTCGTTAAGAATATGTATTATACAATCGGTGATCTTGAACGTGTCGGTGACCACTGTGAAAACTTAGCAGAGCTTGCCAAGAAACGGATTGAGAATGTGAATATTGATTTCTCGGATCTGGCGTTGAAAGAGCTGCGGACGATTGCAGATGCAACGCTTAAATCGGTCGAGGCGTCCGTGGAGGCGCGTCAGGCGCATGACATGCAGAAAGTACGTCAGACTGCCCGCTGGGAGGAAGAGGTTGACAATATGGAAGAGGAGATGCGCGAGAGCCATATGAACCGTCTTTCCAATGGAGAATGCAAGATTGAGGGCGGTGTTATCTTCCTGGATGCACTGGCAAATTATGAGAGAATCGCGGATCATGCCAAGAATGTAGCTGGCTACGTAAAGGAAGAGATGCAGTAATGAAATATCGGATATATGTGATTGAGGATGATGAAAATATCCGGAATCTGATCTGCGTGGCACTGGAAAACTTCGGTTACTGCGCCAGCGGATTTGAGACGGCAGAGGAAGCGCTTGACAACCTCTCGGCCCTGCTCCGGAGAGGCAGGGAGGCGCAGCGGGAGTATCCGGCGATGTTTGTATTCGACTGGATGCTGCCGGGGATGGACGGCATGGCGGCGATCCGCAAGATCCGGGAGATGCCGGACTTTTCCGCAGCCCCGGTCCTGATGCTGACGGCAAAGGATCGTGAGATGGATATTGTACAGGGACTTGACAACGGTGCTGACGACTACATGACGAAACCGTTCGGTATTCTGGAGCTTTCGGCGCGCGTCAGAAACCTTTTAAAGCGGGTGGAACCTGCAAAAGAGGAAGTTTCCAGCCTGACGATCGGTGAAGTCAGCATCAACCGGGAGACGCGAGAGGTGATTGCCTGCGGCGACCGGACGGAGCTGACGCTCAAAGAATTTGAACTTTTAACATATCTCATGGAACATATCAACCGGGTGGTGACGCGCGACGAGCTTCTCGACCATATCTGGGGCTATGACTATGATGGGGAGACGAGAACGCTGGATATGCACATCAAGACACTCCGGCAGAAGCTGCATGACGCCGGAGCCCAGATCAAGACAGTGCGCGGCGTGGGCTATCGGTTTTTAAAGGAAAAAGAAGCGGGAAAGTGATGAAACGATGCGAAAAGCGATTTTGACGAAATTTATTCATCTGTTATTCCTGGCGCTGGTTCTGAATACATTTGTCGCTCTGGTGGTTACCAGCAGTGTATTGCTCAAACGGTCAAGGGAGGACATGCATTTTGCATTGGAATCCGTTGACCGTATGTTGGATTATACGGGAAATGTGGAAGAACAGCTGATGGATTTGAGCGACCTTACGAACGACAATAATAGCCGTTATACGCTGATCCGGATGGATGGCACGGTGGTGGCTGATACGGAAGTAGCGCAGGTGAATCAGATGGAAAATCATCTGGAGCGCAAGGAAGTGAAGGATGCGCTGGCGACGGGCTATGGATATTCGGTGCGCCGTTCCGGAACGTTAGGAATGCAGATGGCGTACGCGGCGATCCGTTCATCGGACGGCAAATACATACTGCGCCTTTCTGCCTGTTCAACCGGTTTGGGTGAATATATCCTGATGTTGATTCCGGCCGCTTTTTTGAGCTTTGGAATAGCTTTTTTTGCATCGGCAATGGAGGCGGAACGGTTTTCCCAGTCCATCACGCGTCCTTTGCAGGAAATTTCCAGCGAAATGGTGCGGATGGATGACGACTACACGCGCTTTCAGTTTGAAAAATGCCCGTATGAGGAGATCAATGTCATCGCGGACACGACGACGCTGATGTCCCGGAATATGAAGAAATATCTGGAGCGCATCGAGAAAGAAAAACAGATCCGGCAGGAGTTTTTCAGCAATGCATCGCATGAGTTGAAAACACCGATCACTTCGATCCGCGGTTATGTCGAGCTTTTGGAAAGCGGCATGGCACAGGATCCGGACACGGCACGTGATTTTCTGGGACGCATAAAAAAAGAGGCAATGCGGATGACGAACCTGGTGGATGATATTTTGATGATCTCCCGTCTGGAATCGCGCGGTGCGAAAGCAGATATTGTGACAATCCGCACGGTGGAATTGCTGGAGGACAGCCTGTCTTCGATTGCCGCGCAGGCGGCGTCGCGCGGCATCACAGTCCATAAAGAGTGCGAGAATTTCACGATTTGTGCCGATCTGCGCCAGATGCAGGAGCTGTTTAACAATCTGTTGACAAACGCGGTCAAGTATAACAACGAGGGCGGTGAAATCTGGGTGCAGGTCAAGCACTGGGGCGCGGATATGATACTGACGGTCCGCGACACCGGCGTCGGCATCCCGGCGGAGAGCCAGAGCCGTATTTTTGAGCGGTTTTACCGGGTGGATAAAGGGCGCAGCCGCAAACAGGGCGGCACCGGGCTTGGTCTTTCGATCGTCAAGCATATCGTGAATTTTTATCATGGAAGCGTGAATGTAGAGTCGGAAGTCGGAAAAGGTTCAACGTTTACGGTAAAACTGCAGATCGCGGAAGCAAAATAAAAAAGAGTCAACCTAAATTCCCTATAAAATAGTGGAATTTTAGGTTGACTCTTTTTGGAGTTTGTAGTATGATTGCTTTAAAGCGTAACAGTTCAGCTCTTTAAAGTGAAAAATAAATCATGGTTTGATGCATAAGAGGAAAATCTGTTACATACGTTGAAAAGGTTCAGGAGGATGATATTATGAGAAAGACAAAGAAATTAGCAGCCCTGATGCTGGCTGGCGCGATGGCGGCATCCCTGGCAGCCTGCGGAGGACAGACAGCAAGTACGGACACGACAGCAGCGGAGTCCGCAGACGGAGAAGAAAGCAAAGAGGCAGAGCAGACAGCAGACGGCGAGACCTATAAGATTGGCGTATTACAGCTGACCCAGCATGTGGCACTGGATAAGACCAATGAGGGCTTCGTGGCAGCGCTGGACGATGCAGGCATCAAATACGAGATCGACCAGCAGAATGCAGCTGGCGAGCAGTCTGCATGCCAGACGATCGCAGAAAAACTGGTCAACGATAAAGATGATTTGATTTTTGCAATCGCAACCCCGGCAGCACAGGCAGTTGCAGGTGTGACGGATTCGATTCCGATTCTTGTCAGCGCTGTTACCGATCCGGCGGCTTCCGGTCTGGTAGAGAGCAACGAGGTTCCGGGCGGCAACGTATCGGGTACTTCTGATCTGACTCCGGTTAAAGAGCAGATTGATCTGATGCAGCAGATTATTCCAGATGTAAAAAAGGTCGGACTTCTGTATTGCAGCGCGGAGGCAAACTCCGTTCTTCAGATTGACATGGCGAAAGAAGCACTTGATACAGCTGGTATTGAGTATGAAGATTACACCGTTTCCAATTCCAATGAGATTCCTACCGTTGTAGAATCTATGGTTGGCAATGTAGACTGTGTATACACACCAACCGACAACATGATCGCAGCTGGTATGGCAACCGTAACGATGGTAACAAATGAGAATAAACTTCCGGTTATCTGCGGCGAGAAAGGCATGGTAGATGCAGGCGGTCTTGCTACTTACGGTATTGATTACTACCAGTTAGGCTACATGACCGGTGAGCAGGCCGTTAAAATCCTGACTGAGGGCGCCGATATTTCTAAGATGCCGATCGGTTATCTGGACGCTTCCAAGTGCGAGCTGAGTGTCAATGAAGAGACAGCAGAGACGCTGGGAATCGATGTATCTGGACTTGAGAAATAAAGAGTACCAGAAAGACCTAAACTTCAAATGAGATGGACTGTCAGATCAGAAGCATAAAATAAATATGCCGATCTGGCAGTCTTTACAGTTAATCAGATGAAGAAAATACGAAACACGGGGAGGTAAAAGATTGAGCGGTTTATTAGTATCCCTGCAGGGCGCGGTCGCACAGGGCGTTCTTTGGGGAATCATGGTATTGGGAGTTTATATTACATTCCGCCTGATGGATATCGCGGATATGACGGTAGACGGAAGCTTCGCGTTGGGCGCCTGCGTTTGTGCAGTCCTGGTAGTCAACAAAGGAGTAAATCCGGTGCTGGCACTTTTAGTTGCAGCGGCAGCCGGTGTCGTGGCTGGTGCGGTAACGGGTATTCTTCATACTGTATTTGAGATACCAGCGATTCTGGCAGGAATTCTGACTCAGATTTCCCTCTGGTCGATCAACCTCCGGATCATGGGAGGAAAGAGCAATCTGCCGCTTCTGAAAGTCAAGACACTTATCAGCGGTCTGGCTGCTTCCTTCGGGATGACCCAGGCACAGGCATCGATGATCGTTGGAATTGTGCTGGCTGTGGCGGCTATTCTGTTTCTTTACTGGTTCTTCGGAACCGAGATCGGAAGTGCGATGCGTGCAACCGGTAACAACGAAGATATGGTGCGCGCGCTGGGCGTGGACACCCGTATGACGAAGCTTTTATCCTTGATGGTCAGCAACGGCCTGGTCGGTCTCTCCGGCGCACTCGTCTGCCAGAGCCAGAAATATGGTGATGTTGGAAGTGGTACCGGTGCTATCGTCATCGGTCTGGCGGCGATCGTCATCGGCGAAGTCCTGATGGGACGATTGACCTCTTTCTATTGGAAACTGACCTCCGTGGTTGTCGGTTCGGTCATTTACTTTGTGATCCGTGCGGTTGTACTCCGCATGGGTATGGATGCAAACGACATGAAGCTGCTCTCTGCTGCCATTGTAGCACTGGCACTCTGTATTCCGGTAGCACTCGCTAAATACCGGCTGAGAAAAGATTATTCAGAAGGGGGCGAGGAGTAATGCTGACGATAACAAATGTAAAGAAAACTTTTAATAAAGGAACTGTTAATGAGAAAAAAGCCTTAAACGGTATCAACTTACACCTGGCACCGGGCGATTTCGTGACGATCATCGGCGGAAACGGTGCTGGAAAATCCACCATGTTAAATATGATCGCAGGCGTATATCCGATCGATTCCGGTAAAATCGAGATCGACGGCGTAAACATATCCAGAGAACCAGAATACAAACGCGCTAAATATATCGGCAGAGTCTTCCAGGATCCGATGCGCGGCACCGCCGCCAATATGGAGATACAGGAAAATCTTGCCATGGCACTGCGCCGCGGCAAATCCAGAGGACTCGGCTGGGGCATCAAAAAGAATGAAAAGGACTTCTACCGTGAGGCATTGGCACAGCTCGACCTGGGGCTTCAGACCCGTATGACCAGCAAAGTGGGCTTACTCTCCGGCGGACAGCGCCAGGCGCTCACCCTTCTGATGGCAACCCTCCAGAAGCCAAAGCTCCTTCTTTTAGACGAACATACCGCCGCCCTCGATCCCAAAACAGCCCGCAAAGTCCTCGATCTCACCGAAAAGATCGTAGACGAACAAAATCTGACCGCGCTTATGGTTACCCATAACATGAAAGATGCGATTCAGATCGGCAACCGTCTGATTATGATGCACGAAGGTCGGATTATCTACGATGTAGCAGGGGAAGAGAAGAAGAATCTGCAGCTAGAAGACCTGTTAGAGAGATTTGAAAAGGTAAGCGGAGAAGAATTTGCAAATGACCGTATGATGCTTGCCAAATAAGCAGGGGGTATAAGATTTGAAGGCTTTTATCAAAATCATTAACCTATAACAGACAAAAAATATACGGAATGAAAAGTGGGTCAACAAATTAAAAACCACGACTATAAGTGAGAAAGAATGTCCTCCGGCGGCGCGAGCGGTCGGAGGGCATTCTTTCTCACTTATAGTCGTGCATTCTCCTCTCCCATATTTCCAACTAATTCCCCCTTTCACGACTTAACCGTTTATCTACAACTTAACACTTCTGTAATAATTCATTTATAGAAAATTCATTTTTTCCTCCACATCCTTCCTTGGCAATTCCCTACGAATATGATAAAATAAAAATTACGTTTAAGATATTAAGTCATAATTTCAAGAAAAATCAGGAGCGATCCATATGTTAGAAGAAGAAAATAAAAAAGAAACGCAGGAGTCAGAACAGGTGCCAGCGGCGGAGCGGATTCAAGAGCCGGAAGCAGTTCAGAGTCAGGAATCAGAGCCAGCTCAGGATCAGACACCAAATCCGGTCCGGGAATCCGCGGGACATTCGCGCAGGCGCCAGGGCGAAGATAAGAGTCAGAACCTGCGCTTCGGAGTGATAGCAGCAGGAGTGGTAATTGTTCTTGCAGTTGCAGCATTTGCAGGAAAGTCCCTGCTCAGCCGTCAGGCGGGAGCCGGAACTGCAAAGAATGGGGCGGCGACAGCATCAGAGCTTTCGAAGGACGAGGCATCCGAAGAGTCCAGAGCGGAGGAGATCAAAGAGAAAGAAGCAGTGGTAGCTTCTTATAAAAATCTGGGTATCGTGCAGGTGTCCGGTTATCTGAATATGCGTGAGACGGCGAGCACGGACGGCAACATCATCGGCAAGCTGATGGGCGACAGTGCGTGTGAGATCGTGGATGATTCAACCGAAGGCTGGTATCAGGTCGAATCTGGCGGTATTTCTGGTTATATCAGCTCAGAGTTTGTTCTGACCGGGGATGAGGCGAAGAAAAAAGCGTTGGAACTGGTTGAAAAGCGGGCGCTCATCACGGCTGATTCCCTGAACATCCGAAAAGAGCCGAACACGGAGTCTGAGGTTGTCGGTCAGGCATTGAAAAATGAGCGCTATGTGGTCGAGGGTGAGCCGGAGAATGGCTGGATTCAGATTTCGAGCGGTTATATTTCCACGGATTATGCGGAGATCAAATACGCACTCAATGAGGCGCGGAAGCTGGATATGCGTGCGATGGTGCTGAATTTATACAAAAATCTGGGTATTTCCAGTGTGGATAATTACTTGAATGTGCGCGATCAGCCAAGTGAGGATGGCAATATCATCGGTAAGATGACGAGCAAGTCTGCCGGAGAGATTCTGGAGACGAGCGAGGACGGCGGCTGGTATAAGATCCAGTCGGGTCCCGTCACTGGATATGTGAAGGCGGAGTATATCCTGACAGGAGATGCGGCGAAGCAGGAGGCGATGGAGGTTGCAGAACTGATGGCGATCGTTTCAACCGACCGCCTGAATGCCCGCACGGAGCCGAGCACGGATGCGCCGATCTGGACGCAGATCTCTAACAATGAGCGTTACGACGTTATAAGCCAGCAGGATGGCTGGGTCGAGATTGCGCTCGATACGACGAGTGCGTATGTGGCGACTGATTTCGTAGATGTGCGTTATGCATTGCCGGAGGCGATCCCATTTACCCCATTAAAAGAAAAGGAATCCTTGCGGACCCAGATTGTCAACTATGCGCTTCAGTTTGTCGGAAACCGTTATGTCTGGGGCGGTAATGACCCGCATTCGGGTGTGGACTGTTCTGGTTTTACAAAGTATGTATACAGCCATGTGGCGGGCGTGTCCCTGCCGCGGGTGTCCCGGGAACAGGCGCGGACGGGTACGAAGATTGATTCTTCGAAGATGCGTCCGGGCGATCTGATTTTCTATACGAATCGCAAGGGAACGGTCAACCATGTGGCGATGTACATTGGCAATGGTCAGATCGTCCATGCGGCGAGCCGGAGAAGCGGCATCAAGATTTCTACCTGGAATTACCGGAATCCGTACCGGATTGTCAATATGCTGGGAGACTGATAGGGAGAGGATAAGATGGAAGAGCAAAAGACAGAAGATTATAAAGAACGCCTGCAGAAAGCACGTCAGAGACGAAATGGCAAAGATCCGATGCACTGGTTCATGATCGGGGGCTGTGCTGTCATTGTGGTGCTGGCTCTGGTTATCATCGTGAAGCTGGCACAGGGCGGCACGTTTGGAGGTTCTGGAAAGGCCCGGGTGGCATCGGCATCCGAGGCAGAGGCGCAGGAAACCGTGATCGGAGAGACGCTGCCGGAGGATGAGGAACAGGCAAAAGAGGACGAAGAAAAGAAGAATGTAGTCGAGTCCTACCAGAATCTGGGTATTGTGGATGTATCTGGTTATCTTAATATGCGTGAGAGCGCCAGCACGACCTCCGATGTCATCGGCAAGCTGATGGGCGGCAGTGCGTGCGAGATTCTGGACGATTCGCAGGAAGGCTGGTATCAGGTATCTTCCGGCGGTCTGGAGGGCTACATCAGTTCAGAATTTGTACAGACCGGCGAGGCGGCAAAAACAGAGGCATTTGAGCTGGTCAAGAAGATGGCGGTCATCACGACTGACAAGTTGAATATCCGGAGTGAGCCGAGTGAGGACGCGCAGGTGCTGGAACAGGCGCTGAAAAATGAGCGTTATTCCATTGTCAGCGAGCAGGACGGCTGGATTCAGATCAGTGAGGGCTATATTTCAGCGGATTATGTGGATGTGCGCTATGCGTTAAATGAAGCGCGTAAGCTGGATCTGCGGACGATGGTTCTCAATATGTATGACAATCTGGGTATTTCCAATGTCAATAACTACTTAAATATCCGCGTGGAGCCGAAGGAGGATGCGAAGATCATCGGTAAGATGACGAGCAAGTCCGGTGGTGAGATTCTGGAAACGACCGAGGATGGCGGCTGGTATAAGATCAAGTCCGGTCCGGTTACCGGCTATGTTAAATCCGAATTTATTCTGACTGGAGAGGCGGCGAAGCAGGAGGCACTGCAGGTTGCACAGCTGATGGCGATCGTATCAACTGACCGTCTGAATGCCCGTACGGAGCCGAACACGGACGCGCCGATCTGGACGCAGATTTCCAACAGCGAGCGGTATTCGGTTATGAGCCAGCAGGATGGCTGGGTGCAGATTGCACTGGATGAGACGAGTGCCTATGTAGCGACTGAATTTGTCGATGTCCGGTATGCGTTAAATGAGGCGATCG
>OMCD01001626.1_pt1 | contig 12884 bp, 10 predicted proteins | sample 1674171 | NCBI WGS metagenome assembly OMCD01 (sample SAMEA103958149, study PRJEB25191) | human gut metagenome | biome: human-associated habitat [ENVO:00009003]; feature: intestine environment [ENVO:2100002]; material: feces | place: Germany | collected 2013/2015
ATAACGCCAGAAATACATAAACATAATACATCCTCTGCACAAGCCAATAATGTAGTTTATCTCAATAAAGAGGCATATATTAAAATGGCTGCTTTTAATGCATTAAGAGCATCATCCACAGTGGAGGCAGCACTTGTTATACCTTTATTTATATATGCAGTTATGGCAGTAATGTATTTTATACAGGTTATGGCAGTGCGCTCACATGTGAATGATGCATTATATATAACTTTAAAGAAAAGTGCAGGTTACGCATATATATACGAAAATTTTAATGAGTATGCCGGACAGAAAGCTATAGAAGATGGAATTGCGGATGATTCTACAATAGACAGTGCAGGTGGTGGGATAAAAAAAGGCATGGTTGTTGAGACCATAAGGAGAATGTTTATAAAAGAACTTGGTAAAGATTATGCAAAAAATAATAACATTGAAAATGGTGATGCGGGCTTCATATTTATAAGTTCAAGAGTACTGCAGGGAAATTCAGTTATAGATATAAAGGTTTCATATTATATTAAAAATCCTTTTGATATATTTGGCAATACACGTATAAAAATCGCTGACAGGAAGAGGATTAATGCGTGGCTTGGTGAAGACATGGATGGATATAAAAAAGCTGATGGAATGTCAGAGGAATATGTATACATAACAGCAGGTGGGGAGGTATATCATACAGATTCAAAGTGTACACATTTGCTGCGTTATATAAAAAAATGTGATAAAGGTGATATAGAAGAAATACGTAATAATTATGGTTCAAAATATTATGAGTGTAAAATGTGCAAAAAAAATACAGATGATCAAGAAACAGATGATAAAGAAACAGGAGATACAAAGACAAACAGTGTGTATTATACAGAATATGGAACACGTTTTCATAGTAACAGTATGTGCACAGAGCTAAGACGCAATATCCAGAAAGTGAAAAAATCGGACATAAAAGATAGGAAATTGTGTGAAAAATGCAGTGGATGACTATAGATTGTAAATACAGGAGGTGTCACAGGAGGTGCCGCATGTTTAAAATAATATATTTGATAATATGTCTTGCTATACTTTCATATAAAGATATAAGAAGCCGTACAGTTCCTGTTATGTGGCTTATATTAATGGGAGCCGTAATACCGGTTATGTATGTGTGTGATTATAAAGCAGGTGGTGAAATAATACAGTACAGCCAGATAGTACTGTCAATAATTATAGCAATAATATTTATACTCTTGTCGGTGTTTACGCCGCTGATCGGCGAAGCAGACGGGATAATTATTGGTTATGTCTGTCTGCTCTCGGATGTGTATATAGCAGTTTTTACAGTGTTGATATCATTTATTATGCTGGCAGTTTCAGGTGGTATATGGGTAGCTGCTAAAAAAATGAAGATTAAAACAGCCGTACCATATATACCATTTTTACTATCAGCATATATGTTAACGTTGTTTTGTATATAGAAGGGAATGATGATGGTATGCATACAGTTGAGAATGCGGTGATTGTACCTGTATTTACGCTTATTATAGTGGCACTTATAAGTGTCAGCGGATATATGCATGATAAAGTTGTTATGCGAAATATTCTTAACCAGTTATCAATAGAATATTCAAGGAATATAACAAGTAATGAACAGAAAGCTCTGCTTGTAAAAAGTGAGGAATATATAAAAGACAAAACAATATTTGTAAAAAAAGTAAGTGTTAAGCCAGGTTCATATGCAGGAAAAGAAAATGCAGCAGACGGTATAAATCATATTACATGTACTGCAGAATGGCCATTTAAACTGGATTTTTTCGGAATCAATATTGGAAATATAAGTATGAGCAGGGAGGTATATAGAAACCATTCAGAACAGATTATAAGAAAGACTAATATAATGCTGCATAAATAGTGGCTCATTACGTTAAAAGAGAATGGAGAGTATTTATGGAAGATACATTGGAAAGAGAAGTGAATGTAAGATACGAAAGGGATAATAGTATTAACTATGCTGTTATAGATGCACAGAAGGAATGGAACTGTGAAGATGACTATGAAGTAAAGATGCTCATGTTTAACATGCCAGAGCATTTTCTTGCAATCACAATGAATGAAATTGATGGAAGAAATTGTATATATTATGATATTTCTTCAAAACAGCAGCTTAGTAAGCTGTTTGAATATGGGAAGGTTACAATGGAAGAGGTTAAGACAATGTTTAACAACATAAGTGAGATGGTACGTGTGGTTGATGAATATATGCTGGATCTTGACAGAGTTATACTAAAGCCGCAGCATATATATGTTTCACTAGCCAATAAAAAATACAGTTTCATGTATTCTCCCATAGCTGGTAATTCTGATTTCTATGATAATATGCGTTCGTTATTTGAATATATACTGGAAAGATTCGATCATTCTGTTGAGAAGTCAAGTCTTGTCCGCTTTTATGAAATATATCAGAGAATTCTTGTAAGAGATTATACACCACGCAATCTTATGTCTTTTTTTGAAAAAGATGATAATACACAGATAGACATAGAGGATGATGACAATAAGCATGTTGGTAAAACGTATCACGATGCTGTACAGACCTGGAATGGGGAAATCAACAGAATGAAAAGTGAAAGCGAAGCGGTTGATTATGGAAAAGACGGCACAGTAAAAGACAGCATCGTGAAAGATTACAATTGTAAAGACAGCACAGTAAAAGATTACAATCGCAAAGATGGCAGAGTAAAAGACCGTAACCGAAAAGAAAGAACAATAAAAGATATCACCTGCAAGACGGATGAAAATAGCCAGCATAAAGGGAAAATAATAAAAGATGTGCTTCCAGAAACAGCAGAGGATAACAAAAGTAATAAAAGCAGTAAAAAGGCAGTATTTGTCATGAAAGCAGTGGCCGCAGTTATTTTATTAAACGCATTCCTTAGCATGTTTTTAAAAACATATGCGGTAGTAAAGCTTAATACAGCTGCATCTGTAATATGCATAATAGCTGGCGTGCTTATATTCTATGTATCTGGAAAAGTGGCCGATATTATAGGAGAAATTGCCAGTGAAGACAAGGTTACAGAGGATGAACTTATACCATATAGAATGCATAACAATACAGATAAATCTTATGAACGTAAGCCGGAAGCTGAACATGAATACATGGAGGATGCAGAAAAAACTTCATATAGCAGTATGGTAACAGCAAGGGTGATGAAGGATGAAGAAGAGCAGGAAATAAAAGTCAGTCATACAATGCTTCTAAGCGATTATCTTAAGATGTTAAAGGATAATAAGCTTACACTAAGCCTTCTTGATAACAAAGATAACAGGTTATACATGAAAAATGAGGAGGCATATGAGCAGACATTGGAAAATATAGAACCAGTAAAATATCCATGCACAATAGGAAGCCTTGAGGGAAGTGCAGATATATTCATAGATTCACCAGTTATAAGTAAGATGCATGCATGTCTGCTTAAGGAGGATGATAAGTTCTATATAGAAGATATGAATTCTACTAACGGAACATATATAAATGATGAGAGAATAGCCATGCATAGCAAGACACGTATAGCTGATGGAGATATACTAAGAGTAGCAGCTTATAATTTTAAGGTGTGCATATCATAGTATAAAGAATAAATAAATATATGTACCAGTATATCGCCAAATTCCTTTTCATATGATACAATCTAGTTTACTGGTAAATCAGTATATGGAGGACTATTTTATGAATGTTAATATATACTATGGTGGACGTGGTATGGTCGATGATCCTACAATAGTTGTGATAAACAGAATACAGGAAGTGTTAGAAGAGCTTAATGTAACGGTAACAAGATATAACCTTTATGAGATGAAAAACACGATAACGACACTTTCCCAGTCGGTAGCAGATGCAGATGGTGTTATATTTGCAACAACAGTAGAGTGGGTTGGAATGGGCGGATATATGCAGACGCTTCTTGATTCTTGCTGGTTATATGCAGATAAAAGCAAGGCAGCATCTACATATATGTTTCCGGTTGTTATGTCAAGGGCATATGGAGAAAGAGAGGTTGTGACAGCACTCTGTAATTCGTGGGAGATAATAGGTGGTGTTATAGGAAGCTCACTTAGTGCATATGTTGATGATACGACTGATTTTGAATTCAATCAGGAATATAAAGATATTATAGAAAAATATGCTGAGAATATATACAGGACTATATCAAAGAAGGTTAAGAGCCTGCCTTCAAGCAGCCAGACTATAAGAAAGAATGTTATAAAGGAAGTTGTAAGCTTTACACCTCAGGAGAGTGAGCAGTTATCAAAGTATGCTTCTGATGATGAGTTTGTAAAGACACAGAAAGAAGACATTGAATCACTTGCAAGTATATACAAGGAACTTATGAATGACCAGGCAAATGGAGGCGATGATTATTATTTAAGTGTATTCAGAAACCATTTTAAACCTGAACTTAGTTATAATGGCAGATATATGTTCATGATAAGTGACAAGGATAAAAATATTGTGGTGAATGTTGCAGGTGGACAGCTTAACGCAGAGTTTGGTGAAGATATGACAGCAGATGTCATAGGTAAAATGTCCAAGGAGACCTTTGATAACATAGTACAGGGAAGAATTACCTTTCACAGGGCATTTATGACAGGAGATATGACTGCAAAAGGTAACTTCAGGACACTCAGGATGTTAGATGAAATATTTGATTTCGGAGCATAGAATGGTATGAGAAAAGGTCATGCTTTGTCATGACCTTTCAAGTGTAATGCAGGTTGTTGTAATATGCGAAGCGCTATTATAGGTCATGCTAAGTGAGGCTCCGCCAAGTATACACATCTGATAGACACTAGATAATCCAAGACCAACGTGGCTTTTCTTTGTCGTAAAGAAAGGGGTGCAGAGTCTGGATAAATCATAACTGTAGATGTCTGGTGTACCGGACTTATCAGCTGCATCTATCATGTCTTTTAAAAGGCTTTTGTCTGGTTCGCTGTCTGATGCATTTATTATAGACAGATGCATAAGCTGATTGTCGCATTGTATCTGCAGACAGATGGGTTTATTACTGCATGCTTCATATGCGTTATCTATAAGTTCATTAATACCAAGTGTAAGCAGATGTGAGGATATATAGAAGCTTGTTTTTTCGTCTGCATTTATAAGTTCAGTGTTTAACGGGAGATTTTCACTATGTGCTTCATTGCTGTATTTTTTTCCAATATATGTCTTAATACGCTCCAGCAGCTCTTTTACATTACATTCAATCATTTCGCTATCTTTAAAGCTGTATCTGTATAAAGAGGTGCGGTTCATATATCCAACCAGCTCATCTATAGTCGTTCCCATGTTGTTCCAGAATTTATTATCTTTAAGTTCAGAATTCTTATGGGAAATAAACTGATAAGATGTTTTAAGATAGGCTGCGTAGTTTTTTATTTCGTGGGAAACGACCGACAGCTCTTCCAGAGAGTCTTTTCTTAAATCAGATAATGCAGATGATAATTTGCTGTTTTTTTTACATTCCGATACGATAATATCATATTCCTCTTTATTAAACATATAAAACCTCATTTCTAAAATTATACATACATCAGAATAATTGTTGAATAATTATCTGCAAAAATATTGTAATCAACCTTGCTTTAAGTTATTATACGAGTATATACTTAAATATAAAATAAGTAAATGATGTATAAGGAGGAAGAAAGAGTTTATGAAAAAAGATGATTGCATTTTTTGTAAACTGGCTAATGGAGACATACCAACCAATTCAATATATGAAGATGAAGTAGTTAAGGTTATATTCGATGCAAGTCCGGCAGCACCAGGACACATACTTATATTACCTAAGAATCATTATGACGATATATACTCAATGGATGATGAAACAGCTGCACATGTATTTAAGGTTGCTGTTAAACTGTCTAAGGCATATAGAAAGGCACTGGATTTTGATGGGCTTAACATAGTCCAGAATAATGGTGAGGCAGCAGGTCAGACAGTATTCCACTTCCATATGCATATTATTCCAAGATATAAGAATGATACAGTTAATGTAACGTGGAAGCAGAATGAGGCAGATGCTTCAGTTATAGAGGATATTAAGAGTAAGGTTTCTGAATATCTTAAAGATTAACAGAATACTAACGTGATTGGTATAGTTATTTACGAAACGATGTACCAGAAATCACATTATAAAAACGGGAAAGGAAAAGAGTTTGTAATGATTAAGTTAAGCAAAGGTGGAGCATATCTCATTAACGGAACAGAGGTTATTGAGGATAGCCAGACAGCAGCACAGGAGGTCGCTGCAAAGACAGGTAAGAATGTAACTAAGGAAGAAGCAGCTAAGAATACTATAGCTTATGGCATATTAGATAAGCATAATACTTCTGGCAATATGGATAAGCTTAAGATTAAGTTTGATAAGATGACTTCCCATGATATTACATTTGTAGGTATTATACAGACAGCAAGAGCTTCAGGACTTGAAAAGTTCCCTATTCCTTATGTACTTACAAACTGTCATAACAGCCTGTGTGCTGTAGGTGGAACTATCAATGAGGATGACCATATGTTTGGACTTACATGCGCCAAGAAGTATGGTGGAATCTATGTGCCACCTCATCAGGCAGTTATTCATCAGTTTGCAAGAGAGATGCTTGCTGAGGGTGGAAAGATGATTCTTGGTTCAGACAGCCACACACGTTATGGTGCACTTGGTACTATGGCTATGGGTGAGGGTGGACCTGAGCTTGTAAAGCAGCTTCTCAACAAGACATATGATATCAATATGCCTGGTGTAGTTGCTATATATATGACAGGAGAACCTATGAAGGGTGTAGGTCCTCAGGACGTGGCACTTGCCATTATCGGTGAAGTATTTGCCAACGGTTATGTTAAGAATAAGGTTATGGAGTTCGTAGGACCAGGCGTTTCAAGCTTAAGTGCTGACTTTAGAATCGGTGTAGATGTTATGACAACAGAAACTACATGTCTTTCATCTATCTGGAGAACAGATGACAAGGTTAAGGAATTCTACGATATCCATGGAAGAAGTGAAAGCTATAAGGAACTGAATCCAGGCAGCGTTGCTTACTATGACGGCGTTGTATACGTTGACCTTAGTAAGATCAAGCCTATGATAGCTATGCCATTCCATCCAAGTAACACATATACTATTGATGAACTCAATGCAAACCTTGTTGATATTCTTCATGATGTAGAAAAGAAGGCACTTGTAAGTCTTGATGGACAGGTAGACTTTAAGCTTACTAACAAGATTAAAGATGGTAAGTTATATGTAGACCAGGGTATCATCGCTGGATGTGCAGGTGGTGGATTCGAGAATATATGTGCAGCTGCTGATATATTAAGAGGACACTCTATCGGTGCTGATGAATTCACATTAAGCGTATATCCTGCAAGTACACCTATATATATGGAGCTTGCAAGAAACGGAAGACTTGCAGACCTTATGGAAACAGGTGCTATAGTAAAAACAGCATTCTGCGGACCTTGCTTCGGTGCTGGTGACACACCTGCTAACAATGCATTTTCAATCAGACATTCAACAAGAAACTTCCCTAACAGAGAAGGTTCTAAGTTACAGAACGGTCAGATATCATCAGTTGCACTTATGGATGCAAGATCTATCGCAGCTACAGCAGCTAACAAGGGCTTCCTTACAGCAGCTACAGATTGTGATGTTGAGTTTACAGGCCCAACATATCATTTTGACAGTAACATATATGCCAACAGAGTATTTGACAGCAAGGGAGTAGCAGATCCTGACCAGGAAATCCAGTTTGGACCTAATATCAAGGATTGGCCAGAGATGGTAGCACTTCCAGAGAATCTTATAATAAAGGTTGTTTCAGAGATACATGATCCTGTAACAACAACAGATGAGCTGATACCTTCAGGTGAAACATCATCATTCCGTTCTAATCCTTTAGGACTTGCAGAGTTCGCACTTTCAAGAAAGGATCCAGCTTACGTTGGACGTGCAAAGGAAGTACAGAAGGCAGAAAAGGCAAGAGAAGCCGGAGAATGTATGGGAGAAGCACTTCCAGAGTTAAGAGATATTATGCATAAGATTAAAGAAACTTATGATGTAAGCAAAGAAAATGTTGGTGTTGGAAGCACAATATTTGCAGTTAAGCCAGGTGATGGTTCAGCCAGAGAGCAGGCAGCTTCATGTCAGAAGGTGCTTGGCGGATGGGCTAATATAGCTAATGAATATGCAACTAAGAGATATCGTTCTAATCTTATTAACTGGGGCATGCTTCCATTTATAGTAGATAAGGGAGAACTTCCTTTTGCTAACGGTGATTATATATTCATACCTCAGATAACAGAGGCAGTTAAGAATAAGGCAACATCTATGAAAGCATATGTTGTTAACAAGGACATGAAGGAATTCACACTTAAGATAGATGAACTTACAGATGATGAACGTCAGATTATTCTTGATGGATGCCTTATTAACTACTATAGAAACAATTAAGTAATAAACGGTTTTATGATGTCTGTATTCTGAGATTATATATATCAGGATAACATAGGAGTAGACAATGGCAGAACAGAATATATTAAGTGCAGACCAGAGTGTTTTAGAGCAGATTTTATCAGATATTAATGAATATGAAGAAAATCAGGAAAGACTTGAATACATATCTGCGAGCATTAAGGATATAACAAAAGAGACTGATAGTACTTCTAAAGCTATGCAGGATGAAATATCAGCCAGAATTAAGGAAAGTACTGATGCTATCTGTGCAGGATATGATAAGGCGATAGACTGCGATAAAGATAAGATAAAGCAGGTGCAGGCAGACAGAGATAAAGCAAAGCAGCAGGGAATGAAGGAGCGTATCCAGACAGAAACAGCTTCATTAAGGCAGGAGAATAAAGAACTCGCATCACAGATAGAGCGAGCCTTTATACAGGAAAATATTTCAAAGATTACGAATAATACATTTTTCCTTGCATTGTTTTTGTCAAGAAAGCTAAAGGATGTATTGGTATATATACTTTTCATGCTTATAATGTGTGGTGGTATTCCGGCGGTACTTTATGTGCTTCCTTTTGTACCAGTATGGGTTCCCGTTGTTTATACAGCAGTGATTGCTTTGCTTTTTCTTATCATAAGCAGATGTGTATACATTAATCTTATTATGCCGCATTACAATACTATAATAGCGGCAAGGGATACTAAGTACAGAATAAGGAACAACAAAAAGATCATTAAGAAAATCCGTCATTCTATAAAGAAGGACGATAATGATGCAATATATGGTCTTGAAAGCTTTGATCATAAGATTAATGATCTTCATGACAGCATAGAAAAAACAGAGAATGAAAAACAGGGGGCTCTTAAGGAGTTTGAAGAGACAGTAAAACCTGATATTCTTGAGGAAATACAAGGCAGATATGTTGATAAGCTCGAGCTTATGAACAGAGAGCTTACTAAGAAAAAGGATGAATATACAAAGCTTGATGATCTTGTAAAGCAGCAGCGTATATATATATCATCCAATTATGAAGCTTATATTGGCAAGGAGTTTGTAGATAAAGAAAAGCTTGCGGAGCTTTGTAATATCATGAAGAGTGGAGCCTGTACAACGATAGCACAGGCAATCGCGGAATATAAAAACCAGCATTAAGAGATTAATCTGATTGAAGCATTCCGAATGCACTTGTAATGACATCTGCAATCTGCATAATAACACATAGACGGGTTGTCTGGAGTGTGGAGTGGCTTTCATTACTGGATTCGTTTACGATACCAGTGATGTGGACATTTCCCACCTCAGGCAGCTTTTTTTTAACTCCGAGACCTGGCCGGAGTGGACCGGCTCCAAGAGTTATAAGTCCAACATGGTCTTTGCGTCCCAGTGATGCATCAACCGCAATAATATAAGGGTTGATGAATGTCTGGTTGATGCATTCAATATATTTTGACAGATTGGCGGCATGGACAGGATGCGTAAGGTCGCCATAGACATAGAAGTTACACTGCATATGTTTTTTAAGCTTGTACCCTACTATAGGTCCAAGGCTGTCACCCGTGGAACGGTCACTTCCTACACATAGAATGATAGTTTCCTGCCGGGAATCTTTAGAAGTCTTTATTATGTACTTTAGCTTTTCACTTAATAGCAAAGCTGCATCGTTACTGGTAGAATCGTAATAATAGTGCATAATAATCCTCATTTCATAATAATAAATTTATCAATCATAAACATAATCATTTTATTCAAAATCATAAAAAATATTCCTATATTTAAAAATATATTTTCTCCGACATTTTCTGATAAAATTCACAACTGTTTAATGATATTATTCAAGCATTATAAGTGGACATCCCTGTTTAGATGGGGTGGATACATCAGTCAGGAGCAAAATGCTTTTATATCCTGACAGTTTAATATAAATGATGCTTAGGATATGTTACAAGTGTGACTTATATGTAAAAGCAGAATGGAGGAGGATATGATAGAGATAATATGTAACAAAGATGATTCAGATAAATCAGAAGAGAATCCTAAAGATAATAACACATGTATAAGAAGACCTAAGAATATCAAGCAGATAGGTGATGTCAGCTCAGATAAGAAGATATACATAGAGGATTACGCGTTTACATATATTAACTCTATTGCATATAACAGTCCTCAGGAAGAACAGGCTGGTGTTCTTTTAGGCGAGCTTGCCAAAGAAGGAAATGAAAGGTGCGTATTTGTAAAAGGTGTTATAAAGGCAGCATTAGGTGATACATCAGATACAGGTATATATTTCAATGAAAATATATGGAATAAAATATATTCAGATACGGAAAAATATTTCCCGGATCTTTCAGTAGTAGGATGGTTTGCAGTAATGCCAGAGGTGACGGATGAACGCATGGCAAGACTTAAAAAACTGCATCTTGATAATTTTGCAGGGAATATGAAGACACTGTATCTTGTTGATACAGTAGAAAAAGAAGAGCATTTTTATCTGTATGAGAATGGAACATTAAAAAGACAGAAAGGATATGTATGTTTTTATGAGCGTAACTACGAGATGCAGGAATATATGCTTGAACGAAGCGAAAAAAAATCGTGTGAGGATGCATCAGATGACCGGGTTATAAGGAATATACGAAATGTGATACGTGAAAAGGAGGAACTAAAGGAACAAAGAAAAAGTGGCAGCTTTATGTATGGTGTAAGTGCTTTCCTTGTAGTTGTCATAATAGTGATAGGGATTAATCTTATGAATAACTACGAGAAAATGAAAAGACTGAATCAGTCGGTTGATAACCTTATGAATCAGCTTGAGGGAAATGAACGTGGTGGACAGGATGAAGATGACAATGGTGTTCATGATTCCGAAGCATCCGGGGATATAAGTGTTGATGGTAACGCTATAAAGGTAAACAGACTGTCTGGAGATGTGTATCCTTTGGAGGAAAACAGTACATCAGATAAAACAGAGAGGGAAACTGTGTCAGATAATAATGCAGCCTCTGAAACTACACAGGCAATATCAGAATCAGAAACAGATGCATCAGTCAGCAGTGTTAAGACTGATAGTTACAGCATGTATACAGTAAAGCAGGGTGATACACTTATGGGTATATGTAAGCGGTATTATGGGACAACAACCAAATATCAGGAGGTTATGCAGTATAACGGACTTGATGACAGTGATATGTTGTATATAGGACAGCAGATAAAACTGCCAGAATAATTAAAGCTAAAAACAACAATAAAGAACGACAATAAAGATAGAAAAACAAGCTGTTATGATAGTAACATTAAGACAAACTTTCTTGAATATTTATGGGTATTATGTATAATTAAAATGATACTAAACTATATCAGAAAATGGCAGAATGAGGGATGAATAATGGCTGACATAATATCAGGTGGTTCAAGATTCACAGGAGATAAGAAGGCTCCTGTAAGAAAAGTGATCAAGTTAAATACAGACAGCAGTATAGGAAATAATATAAATAACTATGATGACAGAAACATAGGACAGGCAGCGGTAACTAAAGAAGCTGATTATGAGGAAATAAGACAAAGAATAGTAAGACACAGGATAAGGATGGGACTGCTTATAGTACTTGTTATAGCACTTATAGCAGGAGCAGTTGTGCTTGCTATGCATCTTCTAGATGGTTATTCATATACATCTTATAGTGTTACTGGTTCAATAAACAGGGAAGATACGGCAACTTCACAATATATAGCCTACCAGGGAGGATATATCAAGTATAGCAATGATGGTGTATCATACTATACAGATAAGGGAAAGGCTATATGGAACCAGACATATTCCATGCAGAAGCCACAGGTAAAGATGTGTGAGGAATGTGTGGCTGTAGGCGATATCAATGGAAATACAGTATATGTTTTTAACAAGTCAGGACTTCTTGGAAAGATAGATACTTCACTTGTCATATCCCAGATAGAAGTGGCTGCCAACGGCGCTGTGGTGGCTGTTCTTGAAGACAATGAGGCTAATTATATAAATATGTACTCTAAGGAAGGTACTAAGATATATAGTATTAAAACAACAGTGTCAGGTGATGGATATCCTCTTGATGTGAGTATATCCAACGATGCAGCCAAGCTTATAGCATCATATGTATATGTGAGTGGTGAAGATATTAAGACTAATGTTGTGTTCTACAACTTCTCGGAAGTCGGACAGAATGAAACAGAGCGTGTGGTTGGTGGTTTCAATCATTACAATGACACACTTGTAGGAGATGTACAGTTTTTAAGTAACAACATAGCAGTAGCGGTAGGGGAGAATGTTATCAGCATATATAAGATAAAAGAATATCCAAGCCTTGAGAAAGAAATAAGTATAGACAGTGCAATAAGCAGGGTATTTTTCTCAGAGGATT
>OMCD01001632.1_pt1 | contig 12830 bp, 13 predicted proteins | sample 1674171 | NCBI WGS metagenome assembly OMCD01 (sample SAMEA103958149, study PRJEB25191) | human gut metagenome | biome: human-associated habitat [ENVO:00009003]; feature: intestine environment [ENVO:2100002]; material: feces | place: Germany | collected 2013/2015
TTTCCGACCTCGGCCTCCTCCCAGCCCTGCACCCGCAGAAGCTCTAATAGGCGGCTCTCGCGCTCTGTGGCGCGGCCCGGGGTGAAGGCCGGGAAGTATCCCTCCCCTGCCGCCGGAAGCGTCCGCAGGCGCTTGAAACCCGCTCTGCGTGCCGCCTGCACAGCGGCGGGCATCGCCTCCTCGGCGGCGACGATCACCCGCAGGCCCCGGCGGGCAAGCTCTGCCTGCAGGAGGGCCGCCCGGGCAGGCTCATCCTGCCCCGAGACGAGCCAGCTGCTGCGGGGCACCTGCCAGAGTTTCATCAGCTCATTTTCCATCGCACTGCTCCTTTTCGAAATAGACTTTTGCGGGGGCGTAGTCCCGCAGGCGGACGTAGGCCTCGCCCGCCTTCAGCGCCATCAACTGGCGGGCTGTCACCGGGCAGTCCTGCACTGCGGCCGCGTGGGGCGGCTCGTACCGGGAGAGCCCGAAGGTCGTCACTATCATATCTGTCTTGCCCAGCCGGTCCCGTGAGAACTCCACGTCCCGACTGCTGTTAGGGTGGAATGCCATCACGCTTGAAAACTGGGACAGGACGTTGTTGGCGTCGCTCTGCATGGAGGGCCGGCCGGCAAACATCGCCTCGACTTGATCTTGGTTCTGGAAGGCGCACAGCACCCGCGCCCCCTGCGCACGGCCGAGAGCCAGCAGCCGTTCGAGGCCGTAGTCGGCGGGGAGGCTGGCAGCTTCGTCGAGGATGAAAAACACCCGGCGGCGGCACCAGTCCTTGGAGAGGAGCTGTGCAATGGCCCGGTTGAGCAGGATGCTGCACCCGAGCTTCCCGCTCTCGGCCCGGGCGGCGTCGTATTGCAGGTAGAGCGCCCGGCCCGGGTGGGTGAGGAACTCCGCAACCGAGTCGCAGCCGTCCCCTGCGCCCCGGAAGAAGTCGTGGGCAAAGAGGTGCACTTCGCTCAAAATGCTCGCAGCTTCGCGGCCTTTGAGGAGAGATGTAACTCCACCGAGCTCATCCTTCTCGAAGTTCAGTCTGTCCTGCATTTGCTCCAGGGTGCATTTCTTCAGCCACTTTGCCATCTCGGCGTGAGTCGGGGCCGGACGGCCCGGGCGGCACTGCCGAAGGGCCACCAGCAGATATCCGTAAAAGACCTGCCGGGCAGCGTCCACAAAGAAACGATTCTGGCCAGCCGTGTTCACACGGCTGGAGAAGAGCACGGACGCCATCTCATCCAGCTCGTCCTCCGGGTGTGGCGACGCCCGGGCCTCCTCGAGGATATTCCACCGGAAGGCGTCCTCGCCGCTGCCGTAGAAGGAAAACACCTTATCGCCGGGTCGGCGGTATGGGATATAATCGCCCTTGACGTCCAGCACAATAAAGCTGGCCTCCGGCCAGATGTCCCGGCAGCGGGCTAGAAGCTGACGGATGACGGTGGTCTTGCCGTTGCCGGTGCCGCCGGTAACAAGGATGTGGCCCTGCCATATCTCATCGCCGAGGCCCAGCCGGAGGGGGCTGCCCCGGGCATCGCGGCATGGCAGGGTGAGCTCGGAGGGCGGAGAGATGGGCTTCACCTCCGGCTCGGTTATCTTGAACAGCATCTGTCTCTCCCCTTTCAGCGCATATGCTCTTCGCTGTGGTCCTGCCCCTGAGCAGCCTCAGCGCCGTGGCCGACGGTTTCCGCAGGGGCGGGGCCCTTCTCCTGCGCCGCGCCGACACTGCTGAGATCCACGGTGTCGTAGGTCTGGAGGATCTGGTTCGTCGCCTTGTGAGAGGCGTCATACTGGGCCAGCACCTGCTGGTCGTTGAGCAGTTGCTCCACGCCCGCCTTGCCTGTGGCCCGGGCGTTGACCTCGGCCGGGTGGTTCCAGTAACCGTTGAAATCCTTCTCGGCAGAGGGCACCGGCGTCATCCGGGCTTCGAGGGCCTGACGCTCCTCGTGAGAGAGGGTCGCCTGACGGTCAGAAAAGACGCTGTTCACCCAGTCCCGGGCGTGCGCATCCTCGTGGTAAAGGGTGTCCAGCACTTCGCGGAAGTCGTCCTTCTGGAGGCTCTGGGCGTCGATTATGAGGGTGTTGCCGTCCTGCGCGCCGTATTCGCCCGCCAGTTCCTTTGTGACGACCTCGGAGGGGATACGGCCAGCATCCATGGCCAATTTGTTCTCGACGTCCTGAAGGCTTGCTATTTTTTCGCTGTCCAGCATCGCGCTCCAGGCGCGGTCGTTCATGTTACGCACGGCGATCTGGTAATTGTGGTTGATTCGTTCGCATTCTTCGTCAGTGTATTTCATAGCATCGTTCCTTTTCTGAGGTGTTGACGGATAAAGTCCGGCGGACAGGGGCACCGCAGCCGCCCCGGCAGGGTGAGCCCCGGCTCCAGAGAGCGATCGGTCAGGGTCGTGACGCCCCAGAAGGCCAGCGGGTCGCGGGAGGTGACGGCGTCGGTGACGTCCAGATGAAACCACCCGCCGCAATAGATGAGGTTCCAGCCGTGACCGACGGTGTCACCCTCCCGGCGGTACCCGTGCAGATAGCGGCAGGGCACGCCCATCCGCTCCATCAGCAGCAGGGTGGCCAGGCTGATGCCCATGCACACCGCCGCGTGGTCCACCAGCGCTCCATAGGCCGTGTAGCTCCAGACGCCGTCCTCGCTGTAGCGCCAATGGCGCACCGCATAGTCCACCACGGCGTAGGCCCGGGCCCAGTCCGGGGCGCGGTGGCCTGCGGCGCCTCGGATGTCGGCAGCGGCGCGGCTGAGAGCGGCTTCCATAGCTGCCATCCGGCGTGCGCGTTCCGGCTCCGGGCTGAGGTATTCCAGCTCCGCCACCATGCCGCCGTAACGGCCCGGCAGCTGAAGATACCGGCAGCGGAGGGGCCGGATAAATTGGTTCAGCAGCAGCGGACGGGTGCCGTTGAGGCTGTCCCCCACCGCTTGATTGAGGGTTTCCTGCGCGTCCGCATAGTAGATGGCAGCCGCACGGCTGCTGCCCTGCCGGGCGCATTGCAGGAGGTGGCGGGTCAGCTCGTAGCCGTCCCGGACGAATACTGTTTCCTTAGCAGATACACCCAGACGGCGGCTTACAATGTCTGCCGTCCGGCGCTTTTCCAGTTCATCCCAACTCATAGTCACACCAGGAAGTAGTCGAGCACTGCGTACAGCGCGGTGAAGCCGAGGGTGGTGGTGAGCAGCTTCATGATCTCGCCGGTGTTGAAGCGGCTGCTGCCGCTGATGGCGTTCACCACGCTGCCCGCGATGAAAAACAGCAGCACAACCGCCGAGAAAAACAGCAGCCACGCAGACAGGGCTTTGAAGCCCGAGTTCAGTACGCTTTCCAACATGAAGTTCATCCTCTATCCTTTGTAAAAATGTTCAGCACGCGGCCCTGCAGCCGGACTGCCTGCCGCTCCACCTTGTTCATCTGATATTGGACGTAGTAAGGCGGGCGGATGGCGGGGCGCTCCTTGGCACCATACATCACGACGAGGAGGAGCAGGCCTGCGATGACCCCCACCCGCAGCATCTCTACGCCCCGATTGACCAGCGCCGCCAGCTCCCGCAGCACCCGGCCTCTGCCGATCTCCGGGCGGGCCCGGACAGGCCGGGGCTCGACCTGACGTGGCCGGGCAACAGGCCGGGGCTGGACAACGGGCCGTGGCGGCTCCGGCTCGAGGGACCGCACCAGCTGGTAATCGGAGCCGAACTGGGCCGTAAAGCAGCTCTGGCAGACGAAGAGCTCTGCCCCGCCCCGGCGCACCAGATACCCCGTCTTGGTCACTGCCGAGCAGGACGCGCACATGCGGCAGGTGCCCGTCACCTTCTGAGCCAGCACTCGGGCCATCAGGCCTCACCTCCCCCCTTAAACAGCGTCCGCAAAGGTGAGCTCCACCAAATACTCGCTGTCCTCGGTGAAAACCAAATAGACATGTCTCGGCGGAAGGCGGAAGAGCACCTCATCCACTATGTCCACGTCACAGACGTTGACAGAGGCGACGGGCTGATTGCAGTAGACTACCGGGAGGACCATTGCCAGACCCTCGAGATCCAGCTGATAGCTCTCGCTTTCATCGCCGAACTCACGGCGAAAGAGGCGGTAGAGCCCGCTCTTGGGCTCACGGCGGTCGAAGCGAATGAAGTGAGTGGGCAGCTTGCCCAAACGGGAGAAGAGCTCGCTACTGCCCTCTGCGGCCTCACTGGGCTCACGGTAAGTGACGAGCTGGAAGCTGGCGGCATCGGTCTCCACGGCCTCGCCTGCGCTCTTCAGGACGTACTTGCGCACGCTCTTCTTGTCGGCCATCCGGCCCAGCAGCCACTTGAGGGCGAGATCCGAGGCAAGACCCGCGATGCGGGAGCTGAACGCCAGCACCTGAGGCTGAGTGGTGTCCTCGTATTCGGCGCAGGAGCGTTTCTTTTCCTCATGGGCACGCCAGCCCGAGCCGAACATCTGCGCGTAGTCAATGTGGGTGCCCGGCGGGGAGAACATCACATTGCCGAAGAAGCCGCTCTGGAGCAGACCGGTTCCCGCAGAGATGTGGGCCGTCTTATAGACCTTGCAGCCCCTGTCCACGTACTGCCTGACTGCCATGCTGTCAACCACGCTGATGACGAGGTCGAAGCTCTCGAAGAAGCCGAAGCCCAGCTTGCAGATGTCGGCCTTGATGCCGGTGATGGTGAGCGGGAAGCATGCTTTCTCGGCAGCAGCCTTCGCCAGCGCAAATGCCTTTGGCTGGTTGAGGGCAGAGCGGCTTACCATGGGGCTGCGAGGGAGATTGACGATCTGGTAGGTGTCCGTATCCACGATGGTGATGCGGCCCACGCCGCTGAGCACGAGGCTTTCCAGCATCAAATTGCCGATGGTGCCAGCTCCTATCAGCAGGACGCGCTTGTCGTGGAGAGCGTCCACGCCGTAATCGAAACGCTTGGCCAGCTCTTTGGTCTGGCTGCTGGTGTAGTGAGGGATGGCGTTGTACTGAACGACTGCGGAGCCCTCCGGGCGGATGTAGGGAGACTCGATGAGCTCCTTGCCGATGGCGGTGTCCACATTGCCGCCGCTCGCGATGGTGACGCGGCAGTCGTCGCAGAAGTCGAACTCATCGTCCTTGAAACGGAAGAGCCAGCTGCCCTCACTGGGGGAAGCGACGATATATAGAGCCTCACCCTTCAGCTGGCGCATCATGGTATCATCGGTCTTGCTCCAGAACGCCGGAAAATTGGCGTGGCTGTGGAAATTTCCGATGATGTGGAGCTTGCCGCCATATTTCTGGCTGCACCAGAAATATGCATTCGACTGATAGCTCGGAAGAAAGGTGAAGCCGCTGCCGGTGCCTACCTGAGAGATCTCATGGTAAAGGTCGGCAACGTAAACAGTATAGCTTCCGGTGATGGCATCTTTGCCGATGCTGCCGATAAGCTGGCCGCCGGTCTCCATGTCCGGAAAGCGGTAAATGGCGGTGTTGATCTTGTCCACCACGGACTGCTCAATAATGACGTTGACATGCATAAAAATCACCTCCTCTCACATGAAATGACTTACTATCGTTATCCAGCGGTTGTTGATGTAGCGGGTGAGCTTAACGCGGTCCTTTACTATAGGAAGAGGGCGGAAAGCTGCGTAGACACGCTTCATCTGCATAGCCGAGTGGCAAATTGCATCCTGACCTACACCCAGCAAACCGGAGGCACACCGGCCATAGCTGACGCTCTTGGAGGTAACGTTGGAGAGGGTCAATGTTTCGATGAGAGTGGCGAGGAAATCCGCGACGCTGGCACGAGTTCCCTCGCTCCAACAGGGGTGCGCGCTGCCGCTGTAGATATGAGGGTGAGCCAGGGGCTTGTCGAGACTGCCTTGGCACAGCCGCACCTGGTCCTGCGCCATGGGGCAGTACTTGACATCCCCGGCGCGGACATAGAAGGTCTTGGCCGGGAAGACGATGTACACCTTGCCGGTGCCGTGGGTGCCATAAATCGGGTAGCCACTCAGCTCCCAGATTAGGTCATTGTGATCTTGGCTGTAGGAGGTGGTCACGACAGCACCTCCCAGACACTCACCCAGCAGGTGACCCGCCTTCTCGGCGAGGCGGAAGGACTTTTCCATCTCTCATCCCTCCTCAGGCCACAATAGCAACAACAGAGCAGACGAAGCAGATGGGCATATCCTCGGCCTCCAGCTCAGCAATGCCCTCCTTGATGTCGGGCTGCTGGCAGAGGGGCTCACCCCACTCCGCACGGACAGGGTGGCCTTCAACGTCACGAAGCTCAAAGACGGAGACGGCCTCATCGAGCTCGCCGTCGCGCAACAACTGCTGATGAGCCTTCTCGTTGCTGAAGATGTACTGGGCGTCGTCGGGGTTTTCCTCACAGAAGTTCTTGACGATCTCGAGGGGGGTGTCCTCCATGCTGATGTTGGCCTCATACTTGACGTCGGAGCTACTGATAATATACGTTTTCATCGTTTTTCCTTTCGTTATCGGTATTGATATTCTTTTCCCGAGGGGGTGTTCCCCCTCGGATTGATGCAAGTATACGCTTTCGCCCACAAGTAGGCGAGGGAATAAATTATCCGCCCCGTTACCAGCGGGGGCCGCGCTTGGGGTAGCCGGGCTCGGCCTTGACGCCGGGCTCACGCTTGACGCCGGGCTCACGCTTGACACCGGGTTCGGCTTTGACGCCCACCCGCTGCACCTCGATGCGCTGGATGGTGCCGGAGACGGCACCGCTGTTGCCGCAGTGGACGCAGACGAAGCTGCCGCTGCCGTCGTAGCAGGTGATGCCGTGGCACTTGCCGCAGCGGACGATGTCCTTGTTGCCGCAGTGGGGGCAGTGGTAGGTGCGGCCAGTGTCCATGCCATCGCTAAGGTCGAGGCTGGTCAGGGCGGGCTTCAGGCCGCCGCTGCCGCCGCCCGCACCCGCCTTTATGGGCTTGGCGCTCACCATGGTCAGACGGCCCTTGACGTGGGCCAGCTCGATGGCGAAGGGCTCGCCGGTCACAGCGCAGCCCGCCGCCAGCGTGCACTCGATCTCGGGTTTTACGAAGGGATGTTTGATGTTCATTTTCTTTCTCCTTTCCTGAAAAATCAAATGTTCGGTCTGCGCCCACCCTCCCGGTTCAGAGGGATTTGGTTGAGCACTGTAGTTAGTTTAGCAGTCATAACTTTTTCTTTCACTGGAATAAATTTTCAAGATTTTTGAGTTATATCCATCTAACCATTTTTCTTTACTGAACAGCCACGATCTTATCTATAACAGTCGGAACAGGCTCATTTTTTAGAAAAAAACGGGACTGTTACAAAAAAAAATGCGACAGCACCTTGCATAAAGAAATAGTGCTATCGCGTAGTCTACATCTAATAGGTGCAGTTTAACGGCCTTGGATTTTCTAGTACATACTTTTTCAATGCAGAATTTCAATTCGCATTTAAAAATCAGAATCTGTACCAGATTCCATTACTTGCCATCATATTGACAGCGGCTACGGCTTCCTCGCCGTTCCTGATATGATAAACGCCTTCACGATTACAGTGCTAAGTGCTATCTTCCATTAAAAAAAAGAGTACCAAGTTCTTTTTTTAGCCTGCACCGAAACGGTGCAGTTCAAGGGCTTGGGTATTCCCAGCAAGCATTTTGCAACGCAAAAGTGTTTTTGTATAGACGAAAACATTGCTTGCAACAACTATGAAGCCTCTCAATGCGCTTTCCAAATTTGAAAATCATTTTGTAGTCAAGACCGTCCGTTTTTAAGTTCAACTTGAAGCGGACGGTTATTTTTCTTCTTAGAAAATTTTCGTGTTTGCATCCGCAGCAAGCAGGGCAAGCCGGTACCAACTCGCAATTTTTGAATCAGATTTTACAAATCCGAATTCAAAAACGCTTGTTGGGCTTCTCCCAAACCCGACATTCAGCACAAAATTGCGCTGACCGTGCATCTTATCCTCTAAAGGCATTATGACCCACAAGGGGGCCGGTACCGTCCAGCCCTCTCTCTTTTTGCCAAAGTTTTCATCGCCTTTTCTTGCAACCCGCCGAAAGTGGCGTATTTTCAAATCTTTTTGTTGACACAGCTCGATTTTTGTGGTAGTCTATTCCAACAATTTAATATAACATATTTACTTAGAGTTCCAGCTCGGCTCCTGAAGGAGCCGGAGCAAGTTTTTGACTTTCTTATCGCTACATAACGAACCCGAACCAAGGCCATCCCGGAAGGGATGGTCAGGTTTCGGTTGTTGTGTGGCGATTTTTTATTGCCAGATCCAGCACCGCACCTTGAAAATCGAAAGACCGTCTGCATGGGATACCCGGCGAAGACCTCGCAAGAGCGAGCCGGAAAACGCCGCCGGAAGGGGGCAGGAAATCCATGCAGGGAGAACGGCACACCCAATATCAACTGGTCAAAATGGCCAGTTGATGTGGTGAATGACACAAAGCGTCATTCACCAGAAACATCTTCTACGTTACAGCTCGTTCAATGTGTTCAAATTGAACACTATCCATGTTACGCTTAACCTCGACTTGACATTTTGTCAAGCCACGGTGAAATCTGGTAAGTGCTGCTTTTCAGTACTTACCAAATTACCGTAACACGGTCACTCTGTGGTGGGTTACGAAAACCGTAACTCACCACTTGGAAGTGGTAAATAGACAAATTGTCCACTTACCACCCGGCCATAACGCACAGATTTTAGTTGGTGATCATTTTGATCACCAACCAGACAATCGTAACGCTTTATTGTGTGAAAGTGGTGGTTACCATTTTGATAACCACCATATACCCGTAACATTTGGGGCAAATAATGCTTTTCATTATCCACCACACACCTGTAACAGCCAAAGGAGGATGCCTATGACAACAGAACAATGGGAACGTGAAAATCAGGACACCCTGATGGAATATTTCATTGACGGTGACCCCAGTGTGCACAGAATCCAGTGTGAATGCTGCCGCAAGGTCATCTACACCCAGACCCGGAACCGCAAATATTGCAGCTTCCAGACCTGCGGTCACCGGATGCTGAACTTGCGAAAAAGTCTTAAAAAGCGCATTGAACGCGGAGCCTACACCTGCCCTTGCTGTGGTGAGCAGTTCTTGCCGATTCGGGCGGATGCCAGATATTGCAGCAACGCCTGTCGGCAGAAAGACTACCGCAAGCGTAAAGTAACGGCTCACGCTTCTCTTTGAGGAGCTTGATAAAGTTTGTCAAGTTCCTTATCTACGCTTGCTTTTGTTCAGTAAAGTGGCACTTTCCATTCTGGGAAGTGCCAAAAAACCGTAATGCTTAAATTGCTCACTCCCAAATCCCCAAAGTGGGGATTTGGGCTGTCATCTGAAATCAGGTTACGCTTTCCGTAACTTGATTTGCAACTCCTGCCGAATCAAGTTCCCACTTCGGGAACTTGATTGTAGCCGTATCAAAATCAAGTTATCAAAATGATAACTTGATTGCATCCGTGGCAGAGCCACCGGAGTTCCCATTTTGATAACTCCGGTTTTATCTGTAACACGTCACTCCCACTCCGTAAAAATCAGTTGGCCAAAATGACCAACTGATTCCATCTGTAACGCATCAAGGTCATTGAAAATCAGGTGCCGCCACCCGGCACTTGTTTTTACCCGTAACGGAATCAGTGGGTCAAAATGGCCCACTGAAAAAAACGAGCGAGCTGCGGGCAGAAATTCACAAATCTTTGTCTGTCAGCTTGCCCGGAGCAGGAGTGCAAACCTTTGCGCCATTTTTTGATATAAAACGCTGGAGGTGAATTCTATTTCCGACTACCTGACTGTCACTACGCCCTTACCGCGATATCTACCCTATGCCCGCTTTCTGCTGGATACAGACCTGAGCCACACAGCAAAGCTGCTCTACACCCTGCTGCTGGACCGGGCAACGCTTTCTCAAAAGAACAACTGGATCGATGCACAGGGTCGCATTTATGTACTCTATCCACTTTCCAGTCTTGCAAAAGATTTGGGATGCAGCATTTCCAGCATAACACGCTCTTTTACTGAACTAGAAAATGCACAACTCGTGGAACGTATTCGCAGTGGATTTTCCAAGCCCAGCCGTATTCTGCTCAAGGTTCCACATACTACGCAAAATTGCACTGTCATAGTAAGCAAAAATGCCGAGCATGACTGTGCAGAAATGAGCAACATGATTGCGCAAAAATGCACACCTAACCAACGTAATAAGAACGACCTGAAAGATAACCACCTGATAAAAACAACAGATGCTCATTTGACCTTTGGAGAATATCGCAATGTCTTTCTGACGGAAAAAGAGTATAAGCGGCTCAAATCCGACTTTTCCGGGCTGGATGATCTGATCGAGCAGCTTTCAGCTTATATCCAGTCCACCGGCAGAAAGTACGCCGACCATGCCGCTACCCTGCGCATCTGGGCAAAACGGCAGAAAACAGAACAAAAATCGACACCGGGCATCCCGGACTACACATTCAAGGAAGGAGAAAGCCTATAAAGACGATTGAGAAAATTCTAGAACAGTCCGTTTCCAGTATTCCCGAAAACACTGAGGATTATTATGGCAAGGACGGTCTGCTTTATTGCGGAAAATGTCATACCCCAAAAGAAGCGTTCTTCGCAAAAGGCGTCGCTCTGATGAACAAGAACAAACACCCTGTCGAATGCAGCTGCCAGCGCACGGAAAGAGAAAAGCAGGAAGCCCTTATCAACCAGCAAAAACACCTTGACCGTGTACGGCGGCTGAAAGCAGAGGGTTTTTCAGACCCGGCAATGCTGGACTGGAAGTTTGAAAACGACAATGGCCGCAACCCTCAGATGCACCATGCACACCGCTATGTAGAACAGTGGCAGACCATGCGCTCAGAGAACCTTGGATTGCTTCTTTGGGGTGGTGTAGGCACCGGAAAGAGTTTCCTTGCCGGGTGCATTGCGAACGCTCTGATGGAACAGGAGGTGCCTGTGCGGATGACGAACTTTGCCCGAATCCTGAACGAGTTGAACAACAGCTTTTCCGGGCGGAACGAAGCCATCGACAAACTCTGCCGCTATCCCCTGCTTATCATTGACGATTTCGGCATGGAACGTGGCACCGACTACGCACTGGAACAGATCTACAACATCGTAGACAGCCGATACCGCAGCCGGAAGCCGCTGATCGTCACCACCAACCTGACGCTGGACGAGATACGCCACCCACAGGATACCGCCCATGCCCGCATCTATGACCGCCTGTTGGAAATGTGCATTCCTGTTTCCTGCATTGGGGTCAGCTTCCGGAAGGAGAACGCGCAGGAAAAGCTGGAACGCATGAAACTTTTGATCGGATAACCCGAAAATGTCGGAAAACCAAAATTGCCGGGTGTAGAAGTCACCCGGCTACAAGGAATTGGAGGTCTGCCTATGAATTTGAATCGGCCTGACATGACCGAAACTGTGAAATCTTACAATTATACGAATAATTCCTTGCAAAAGGACTCGAATCACACTACAATGGAAGTGGTCACTCAACCCAATGCCGTCAAGTCTCCAACTGACAGCCCGGCAACCACGAAACTGGTGTACACGGTGGAAGAGATCGCGCGAATGCTGGCCATCAGCCTGCGCTCTGCTTACAACCTGTGCAACAGCACCACCGAATTCCGTGTCCTGCGGGTAGGCGGAAGCATCCGTGTGCCGAAGGACAGCTTCGATGCGTGGCTCTACCGGGCAGCTTGATAAGGAGGCAAACAGTATGGCATATATTACGAAGCGCGGCAACTCTTACAGCGTCCGCTACACCTACGAAGATGAGCACGGCAAGAGCTGCGACAAATGGGAGAGCTTTCCCACAAAAGAGGAGGCAACGAACCGAAAGAAGCAGATCGAACATGAACTGGCAGCTGGCACTTTCCTGATTCCGTCCTCGGTGACGGTGGCAGAGTTCCTCATGGATTGGCTGCCCAAGCAGTGCAGCAAGCACAAGTGGGCACCCAAAACCTACGAATCCAACCTTTCCACCATTCAGAATCTCATTATCCCCTATATCGGCAGCATGGAGATGCAGAAGCTCAAGCCCTACCACATGGAGAACCTCTATACGACCCTGAGCAAAACGCCCTGCGGTTCGTATATCGAGGGAAAGAAGCAGGAGCTGACCGAAAAGCAGAAGCAGCGGTTTCTTTCCGGCACCACCATCCATGAGGTGCACCGGCTGCTGGGAACAGCGTTCCAGTATGCCGTGGAATGGGGTATTCTTGTCAAAAGCCCTGTTCCTGTGGACAGCCCCAAGAAGTCCACGCAGGAGCGCACCATCTGGACGGTAGAGGAAATGAGGGCGGCTCTGGACAGCATGGAGGACCCCATCCTGCATCTGGCAGTCCACCTCACACTGGTGGGCGCACTGCGAGAGGGCGAGATCGTAGGTCTGACCCCGGAAGATCTTGATTTTGACGCCGCAGATGGCATCGGAATCTTCCGTATCAACAAGTCCATGCAGCGGGTGCGGAAAGAAGCCCTGAATCAAGTGGACGATGGCTGCATCATCAAGGTATTCCCGGACAAGCTGGAGCGCAGCACCACTTCCCTCATCCTGAAAAGCACCAAAACCGCATCCTCCTGCCGTACCATCTTCATGACCTCTGCACTGAAAGAGGAATTGAAGAAGTGGCTGAATCAGTTGGCGGCAGACGAGATGAAAGACCCGGCACGCTACCATGATAGCGGAATGCTGTTCCGTCTACCCAATGGTCTGGCAGTGGAGCCGGTGCTGATCCGCAAGAAGTTCCTCAAATGGCAGGATGCCCACCCGGAATTCCCCCGCATTGTGTTCCACGGTTTGCGGCATTCCAGTGCCACCTATCAACTGATGATCTCCGGCGGCGATGTGAAAGC
>OMCD01001634.1_pt1 | contig 12822 bp, 3 predicted proteins | sample 1674171 | NCBI WGS metagenome assembly OMCD01 (sample SAMEA103958149, study PRJEB25191) | human gut metagenome | biome: human-associated habitat [ENVO:00009003]; feature: intestine environment [ENVO:2100002]; material: feces | place: Germany | collected 2013/2015
GAACAAGAAAAAAGGGCGGCAACCGGGTGGTTGCCGCCCCTCGCGTGGCTAGTTGGTTTTCGTCTCATGGCGAATGCCCTCGGTGTTGATGCGCGCTAGCGTGTACGTCACGTAGTCGGAGTTCGCATAGCCGGCGAGGCTGCTGACGTTAACCGGCGTGTCGTTGACACCGACGCCGGACATATGAGCCGTAAGCACCAAGCGGTAGTTGGCATAAGTTTGGTCCTTGCCCTCAACATCCGTGTTCACCTTAACGCGGAAAGCATGCTTAAAGGCAAGGCTGTTGCCGTCGCGCGTGGCGAACGCGCCGCCAGTCCCCTTGCTATCAGTAAATACGTAGTTCTTGCCATCGGCGCTCAAAGAGCCGTTAGCCAACTTATCGCTACCGAGCACCGTAATGTAGCTTGAGATGTTGTTGACCGCATCATAACTGCCATCATCTTGGTGGCGCTTCTGCAAGCTCAGCGTGTACGTCACCGTGCTGGCATTGGAGATCATGGCCTCGGCACCCGCGAGCTTGGACAAATCATACGTTCCCACCAGAGCGATTTCGCCGTCGGCGGACTTGAGGTCATCGATGTTGATGCCCAGCTGCGACTTCTTTGAAGCCTCGAGCGCAATAGTCGAGGAGCCCACGTCCATGCGGTAGTATCCAGCTTTGCCGTCGCTGTATGCCGAGTTACTACTGGTGCTGAGCGTTTCATCATTCGTAGAGAGGTACGCACGGTAGTTGGGCTTTGTGTACTTATCTGTGCCGCCATTCTGCGAAGCGATAATACCAGCCTGGCACGCAGGCTCCGTCATGGCGAGATTCGCCTTCATGGTAATGGTGAACTTGTTGTCATGGCTCTTGGCAATCTCACGAATGCCAGAAAGGTCGATGGCCTTGCCACTGGTATCGGCAAGTACAAGCGACATGTCGCCGCCCGTTGCAGACCAGTCTTTGGCAGCAATCGCCGGCGTTTCCGTCGTGCCGGCATCAGTCCACTTAGAACCAGCCCACGTGTAGTAGTTGTTCCCCACCTTCACGTAGAACGAATACGTACCTTGGGTTCCAGTCGGGTAGCCATGCGCGCCCGCGGCACTGCCGTTCTTCCCGTAGTTCACGAGCGAAGAATCCAGCTGGTAGTACAGCGCGTCGGAGCTCGTGTATTGCTGGTTCGAGTCGAACTTCACGGTGTCGCTTACCTTCATGGTAAGCGGATAGGTGACATCGTGAAGCACCATCTGTTTGATGCCGCCCTCGTTGTTATCGATGAGGTCGTGCGTGTAGTTGGATGTCACGCTGTAGGTCGAGGCCGTATTCTGGTGCCCATCCTCGGCAGCCTTGCCGTCGGCTGCTATCTTGCCTCGCAGCAGGTAGTTGATGTGCTCGTTGAGGCTCGTGTCCACCGTGGTGGCGGTGTAGCCGTTGACGCCCGCGGACCCCGCCGGCGTGCGCACCACCAAGTAGAAGTTTTCGCTCTTGGGCTCTTCCTTATCAACGGAGAGGGTATAGAACGTGCCCGTCGCGTCGGAAGAAGTGCGCGCGCGGTAGTACGCGCCATCGACCTTGGCGCCAGCCATCTTCGCGAGTTCGGCCTGGCTCTTGTCCTTGACCTCGTCATCGGCGAGCTTGACCCAAGCGCCGTCCTTGTCCTCCTTGGCCTCATCGGCCTTCACGCCCACGGTTTCACTCAGCCACGGCTCGACGTAGGCCTTCTTGTTAGCGTCCACAAACTCGGTGAGTTTGACCGACGCCGCTCCGCCCGCGCCCACCGTGCAGTGGTATTCACGGTTGTTGTGAGCAGTGTCCACGAGTGTGAGCTGCGTGCCCTCGGGCAGCGTGGCGCCGAAGGTGATGCTTTTGTTGAGCGGGCCCATGGAGCCACCGGCTTCGAGCAGCGTGTTCCAGCCGTAAGCGACTGCCTCGCCCCGGGCGCTGCCATAGGTCCAGGTAAGGTAACCGGTCATGGTATCGCCGCTGCTCACAAGCACGTGATTGTCGTATTGAGTCGCAAAGTCGGCAGCCTTGAAGTTCGCGCCCTCGGAGTAGGTGGCAGTGAAGTCGATCTCGAGCATGCGCTTAACGATGATGGGCACCTGCACACGGTAGCTCTGGCCGGCCTCGCTAAAAGTGACCGTGAGCAGCGTGAAGCGGCCCCGCTCGTTGTCCCAGTCGGTGCTTGCGCGGAAAACCATGGAGCTCGTGCCGTTGTTGAGCACCTTGAGCGTGGGCGTTTGCGAGGCGGTTGCGTCCTTGACGAAGGCGCCGTTATCGGCAAGCTTGAAGACCTCAGCGGTGGCGGTCACGTGCTTGGCGCTGCCGTTGAGGCGGCGGGCATCGGAAAAGCCGCCGTTAGTCACGATGTTCAGATACTTCTCGACCGTCGTCGTGTCGTTGCCGGGAATCATGAGTACAGGGAAGTCGGTTGCAGCCTTCTTGCCCGAAGTAACGTTGTTGGTGTTGAAAGTGCTCTTTGCGCTGTCCGCGCTATAGGTTTTCTTGTTTTGGTACGCGCCGGCATCATTGATGCCGCAGATATTGGTATAGGTGTAGCGGCCGGCAACACTGGTGTCTGCCTCGCTCTGGATGGTCGTCGCGGTGTCAATGGCGGCACCGTCGCCAAACAGATAGCGATCAGTGGTGTCGTCGTTGGAGGCACGCACCGCCAGCGTGCTCACGGGGCTCGTAGTCACGTACGGGCTTGCCGCCGTGGTGGCGGTATCGTCCGCACCGTAGAGTGTGGTGTCCTTGCCGGGTACGTCGAGCCTGTCGTTGTAGTCTCCGAACGCGATGTAGGTTTTCTTGTTTACGGCGGTCGTATTGTCCGTGTAAACCATCGACGGCAGGTCGCTCGTGGTCTTGCCGTCGCCAGGCTTAACGTCCACGCCCGCTGCGGAGAGGCTGTACTGATTATCTCTTGTGTCAACCTCGCCCAAGAGCACGCCCTGCTTAACCCCCGATTTGTAGGTGTTGCTGTCCATGAGCACGTTTACCAGATGGAACTGACCGCGTCCATCGCCCGCAATGCCGCCGTTGGAGGTTCCGCCAAACGTGGTGTTGGAAACCTTTGTGTTGGTGACGTTGATGACATCGGACCCGCTGTTAATCGCGCCAAGTAGACCGCCGCTCCAGCTGCCCTTGATCGCAGCGTTCTCAATTGCGATGTTGTTGCAGGTTATGTTCACATTGCTGAAGTAGTAGCCAATAAGCCCGCCCGAGCATTGGTCGGTACCGGCGACGTTGACATTCTTTACGCTGCAGTCCTTGAACCAATACTTGTTGGGGCTGCCGCTGCTCGTGACCTCGCCAATCAGTCCGCCCGCATTGCGGATTTTGAAGTTCTTTCCGGTACCATCGCCGATGATGGCGTTCTTGGTGCCGGTCCCGGCATCAATGCGCACGTTGCTCATAGAAATAACGCCGCCATCGGCGCGTCCGACCACGCCGCCAGCGCCCATATACTTATCGGTATTCGACCCAGTGGCAAGCACATTTACCCCAGAGATGACTGCCGTGCTCGACCGGACCGCTGTGGTGGTGCCGATGTTGGTATTGACCGAGAGGTTGCTTGATTTAGCAAAGCCGAGCACACCGCCCACGTAGGGTGTTGCCCCCGTGGCGGTTATGGTCGAGCTTTTGCCAACAGCCTTTTCACTCACCCCTTTGGCCGCACTTGTCCACACGCCGCAAGCCGAGGCGACCGTACCCACGTAGCCGCCGACGTACTTCTCGCCCGTGACGTTAAGGTCGGTATATGAGCAGTCATAGAGATACGCGGCCGCTCGTGCGTCGCTGAACGCAACCATATAGGTTCTGTCCTTGCTTAAACTTCGGCTGGCGCGGCCCGAGCTGCCAAGAAGCCCTCCCACGCTCTTTGCGCCCGACACGGTGCAGTTATTCATCTGCACGTTGCGGTAGACGCCGCACGTGTTGCCATCGTAGTTAGCCGTTGCGCCCGCCAAAAGACCGGTGCCGATCAGGTCGTTCGATGCCGTTCCCGTTGTGGCGCCGCCGTTGGCGGCGATATAGGTGAGCGCTACATTGCAGCTGCTAAAGGTAAGGTCTTTGACCTGCGCTCCACCGTTCGCGGTGACGCTCTGCCCCACATTAGTGGAGGTAAACATCACGGTGTTGAATAGTCCGCCCACGCCCGAGACCTTATAGTCGTCATCGGCGTATTCGACGGCGCCGTAGGCAGCGTCTTTGGTGCCCACCGTGATGGTGGCTCCGTTGCCGTCGATCGTGGCCACGTGCGGCGTGATGCGGTCGCGATCGGTGGTCGTCTCGTTCGAGTTGCAGGCATTGGAATAGTAGCGGCCGTTGAGGCCCACATATCCTGTGCCGTAGCCGGTCATATCGTAGGTGGTGTCCTGCTTGAACTCCAAGCTCATGCCGATCGATTTCGACGCGCACACATAGCCCGTTTGGTAGTCGGCAGCATAGGACGCCACCAGGTAGGGCGAGTTCACATCGTCATCAGGGTCAAGCGGGCCGTGCCAGCCCTGCTTGCCGGGAGCTTTCTGGTCGTCGTTTTTGGCAGTCTCGAAATCGCCGGCAGCGCTCATAGGCTTGCCCACGCAGTCGTAGCTGGCATTTCGCACCTTGCCATATTCCTTGTTGCCAAACAGGTAGCCTTCTATCGCCGGATCTTGCGTATCGCTGCCCCAGTACGCCTTGGAGCCACGGAACACACCGTAATCGGCGTAGTTGGTATGTGCCGCGCCAGCGCCCGCGCCCGAACTAATGATGGCCGAGAGCACCAAAAGGCCTTGGGCATTTTTCACTGTAGTCACGGGCGCCTCGGCGTTAGTGCCGATGTACTTGTTGTCGGTGCCCGTGGTGGTGACACAGGGGGTTCCCTTGTCTTTAAGCTCGTTAATCTTGTAGTTAGCGTCACCGTTATCAACGTTACAGCCCTCGCTAAAGGCATAGCCATCAATCACACGACCGACGTAGGGATTGTTGTAGAGATCAAAGTTGCCCTTTCCCAGACCACGAGATTTGTCACCAGTTCCAGCACGCCAGGAAGATTTCCCGCTTTTGTCCATATTGCGGAAGATCACGCCGCCACCCGCAATGGCACCGACGTAGCCGCCGATGGGAACAAGATGCGACTTGTCGCCACCGCCCGTGACGGTAAATCCCGTTGTAGGGTTTTCGGTCGTCGTTCTATTAACGACCACGCCATCAATAATGTTATCGCCGCCAAGAATGCAGCCGATAACGCCGCCGAAAAACGCCGTCGGGACGCCGTCCGCATCTTTCTCAGAATAAGTAATAGTCGCCCGCGCATTCACATAGTTGATGTTGAGATTGCGCACCACGCTGCCATAGCTATAGGGAATGAGGCCGCGAAGCTCACCCTTGTTATTTTCAATCTCAATTGTTGCAGGCTCAGAGGACTTAGGGTCACCAACAATAACGCCGCGGAACGGGTTGGCCTTATTGCCAAAGCCGCCAAATGAAGCCGCATCGACGGTAATCTTATTGCCCTCAGGAGGCTCAATGCTGTAATACGCACTTTGCACATAGCGGTGCACGGTTTCGTCTTTCAGCGTCTGCGAGGGATCAGTCGTTGCATCGCCGTTCTTCTTCTCCCATTTGTTATCAGCACCGTTCGCCTGCTTATAGACGTACACGACCTCGTTGTCGGTCCTCGCGCTGTCGGTCTTCGTTTTGTTACGCCGCTCGCACAGGCTGGACTGATCGACGGCAATAGTGACTTCCCAACCATCCAACGCCACGCTGTTGTTGATGTAGTTAGCGATGGCGTTCATTTCCGTCGCGTCCGTAACGGCGTACGGATCGCCATACGTACCGCATCCCGTCATCAGGTTAGGGATGCGCTGGTTAACCTTGATTTCGTGATACTGGATGCCATCCTCAGTGGCTTTTCCCTTGTAAACATAAGGAAGATAGTCACCAAACCGAGGATTCACAGCACTTGCCGGCTTCTTATCAACCGTCACCAAACCGCTATCGGTGCCATACGTCGTTTCGTCGTAATACCAAAGCTGTTTGCCAGAGTATTCCTTGTCCTTGGCATCGATTTCGCTTCCATAGGTCGCCTTGCCCTCATCGGCATCAGCCCTAGTAAAGGTGTAGTCCGCAGAGCCCGTGCCCGTACTTTTGTAGCCAAAACTCTCCAGCAGGCTCGCATGGGTGAAAATCGTATTGCTATTTTGGCTGGGCAAGCTGATTCGCTCAAACTTCGCCGTCACCTGGTCGGAATTTTTTCCCACGCCGAGTCTGCCGAAGAGCGAGGTTGCCGCCTTGGCCCCTTTCGCGTACCCAAAGGTTGAAATATTCTTAGCGCTCAGGTTCACGCATGTCTGCATCTCGTTGATAAGCAGAGGAGCGTAACTGGTATTGTCGTTCACACCGTCGACCTTCAAGCCGTCGAGTGTCAGACCATCTATCTCGAGCTGCGCCACATTAGTCTCATTGATGGGCCCATAGATACAGCTGCACACCAAAGCGCCAGACGAGCTTCCCGCATCGTTCACAACAGAGCCCACGGTGCCAGCAAGCGTGACGTTTTCGACATTAAGGTCGCCCGTATGGGTTCCGATGAGAGCGCAGTGCATATTTTCGTGCTGCGTGGCTTCGCCATTCTTTTTGTTACCTTCTTGCTCAGCTTTAATGTCGGAATAATGGAACGTAATCGTTGCATTATTCACAGTAACCGTTGAGCCCTTCGCGGGGTCAGTAGGATAGAAACTGTATCCATCTAAATTGATTTCCGCGCCCGCGCTGTCGCTCGTGCCAATATTGTTTCCTTGGAAAATAGCCTGATTTCCCGGAATGATATAGTCCTGGATCGCGCTAGGAGCATACAGGTACGCACACCAAAGTAATAAGTACTCTGCGGAGTTCATCCAATTGTCTTTGCTAGCGTTTTCCGGTTTGTAGCCTACCTCCGCATATGCTTTGTCAAGATTGTAGTAGTAGCGAACAGAACCATTTGTTTGTGGAAAGCTATCAGAAGGATTAGCGGGGGCGATGCGATTTCGATAACTATTATCTCTAGCGGGATCTCCGCTCATGTCCAGCTTTTGGTCCTCGGTATGAAGCGAGACAACCGCATTGCAGCCGTTATCGATCAGATTACTTTCGGGCTTCACGCCATTTGCAAGCCATTCGTCGTATGTCTTTACCTTTGGGGCGGTTATAGACACGCCATTCACAGCATAAGCGGTACCCCACCAAGCCCTGTCCTCCAGATATAGACCGTTATAGTTGGCCTCGGCACCAAAGCTATTTGAATCGGATGTACTGCCGCGAGTAATAAGAACGCCAAGCGTGGTTGCGCTATTAGCGGTGAAGGAAGCGTTGGCCAAATTGATAGCATAATTATTGATAATCCAGTGGCCGCTTGCGGCGTATACAAGACCGCCGATCTCGGTAGAGCTATTTGCGGTCACGGTCGTGTTGTTGGAAGTTTTTAGGGCGTAGGTGCTGTCGCTGGTATTCGCAGCAGTATCGCCAATGGTGACGATGGCGTTGCCCCAGCTGTAGCCCAGAAGACCACCGGCGCCGTTGAGCTTGTCGCCGTTCTTGCCCACGGTCATAGCGAATTCACTAAAGCTAAGACCGGTAATGTTAACGTTCTTCTCGTTCGATCCCTGCACAATGCAGCCGATAAGACCACCGACTTGGGCAATCTTGCCGCCGGCGCAATCGCCGGTTTTGATTTTGCCGCCGACTTCGAGGCCCGTAACATTGAATGTCGAGGTATAGTCGCCCACGTAGCCGATGGCGCCGCCAATGCGCATATTGCCATTAAGCGTTTGAGCTTTAGTGATGGTCGCCTGGGCCTTGCTGTTGCCCTCAAACACAACCGTAGAAGCCGCCGACACGCTGCCCGCAATACCGCCAATGTTCACGTCATTGGCAAACGTATCATCGCACGCAATATTCGTTTTGCACGTTACGCCAGACAATGACAGGTTGCCGACGATGGCACCCGCAAGCGACCCGGCATCGATAGCCGAACCGTTATCGAACTTCATGGAGCCAGCGATTGTGACGTTGGAGATGGTTGCGCCGTTGACGGCCGCGAACAAGCCCAAGCGGCCGTGGCGGTAGATTTTGCCGTTGCCGGCACTGGTATCATCGGAAACAATCTTGCTATCGCCACGCATGCCGTAAGGCTCGCCCACTGCCAGGCTTATGGCGTGACCGTTGCCGTTAAGTGTGGCGGTAAAGCTATGGCTGTTTTCATCAACGCCGTTGATGTTAAGGGGAATCCGGTCTTTGGTAAGGCCGGTAAGACCTGTGCCGGAAAGGTTGATGTCTGCAGAGAGTGTGATGTTCGCCGAAGGAACCTGGGAGGCGAAATTGCTATTCGTAACGCCCTCCACGGCGGAGAAGTACCCGCTCGTTTGCCAGGTAATCGCCAATTTTGCGAAATCGTTGATGTTTGCCAGCGCAAAGGCTTCGCCAGTTTTTACGAGGTTCGAATCAAAGCTCCACTGGTGAGAATCGTTGATGGTGATGAGATTATCGCCCAGCTTGCTGCCCAGGCGAATGACCTGACCGTAGCTGTAGACGTCATCAATATTGACCGGAGTGGTGGGGCGCTTGTATTGCCATTTCGTGATATCGCCTGCGGTGGCACCGCCGTCGCTTCCGCTGCCCGCGGCAAAAATGAGTGAGTTGAAGTTCTCATAGACTAGCTGCGCGGTGTGATCATTTTCCACGAAGGTGGCATGCGACAGGTCAGTGATACCGCTGAACTTGACGATGCCGAGCCACGACGACCCAACGACTCCGGCAAAGCCGCCGTTTGCGCCGCCGATAGTAGCGCCGCTGGCGGTTTTGACCGTTAGGCCGCGCACTTCTAGAACGTTGTTTGTGTCCACGACGCCCACGGCGCCGCCGTATTTGCCATTTGCACTGGCGTAGCCCGAGGTTGAGCATGTCACTGTTGCATCACTGATGACCACAGCGGACACGTTGACACTCCCGCCGCCTTCGCCAAGGTAGCCTACTAGGCCGCCTGCGTAGGTGAGTTTGCCGTTGGAGCCCACGCCGAACGACACCGCAGTATCACCCTGCACCGTAAAGGCATGCAGCGCGTCGCCGTTCTTCTTCCCCCACAGCTTGCCCACCAAGCCGCCGTAGTTGCCGTGCTTGTTGTCGTCCTTGCCGTTTTGCAGCGTGCTTGTATACGAACCGCCATTGACGGCCACGTCGCCGTTCGATATGTCGAGCACGCCGAACAGTCCGCCGGCAGAAGGGGCAGCGCTCGTGTTGGACACACTGAGCGCCACGCCCTTGCCAAAGTCGAAGATGCCGCTGTTGATGGTGAATGCGTCGGCAAACGAGGCGTCGCCGATAAGGCCGCCTGCATACGTCCCGGCAGATGACGATCCAACCGCATACGCGGGCTTGATGACAATGGCGTTGCCCGAGGCGTCTTTTCCGCTGTTATCCTTGCCCACGGTGAGCGTGAGCTCAGTCGCCTTACCAATAAGACCGCCCGCCGCGTTTTTACCTGCGACGCTCAGCGCCGAGACATCGATGCCAGTTGGTAGGGCGACGGTAGCACCCTCCCGCGCCTCGCCGATAAGACCCCCCGCGTTGGCGTCAGCGGCTGTCGCGTTGATAGTGGGGGTACCGTCGAGTTTGTCCGGCAGGGTAAGGCCCGCAAGCGTAAGCGATGCTCCTTCGGCAAGGGTGTTCACAAGCAAGCCCATGTTGCCTGCGCTCGATTGCATATCGACTGCCAGGGGGCCGTTCGCGCTTGTCGTGTAGGTGGCATTAAGTGTAAGCGCGCCCGTGACCTCACCCACAAGCGGCGAGGTGAGCTTGCAGATGTCCTTTTCGGTCTCGCTTTTGGGCGTGCCCACGGTAACGGTGGCAGCAAGCGTCTTGTCCGCGCCCGTGACCTTTGCGGCCACGATGGGCTGGGCATCGGCACCCTTCCAGGTGAGCTTTACGGTGCTGTTGGCGTCGCTGAGCTCAATGTTGTTGAAGAGCGTCTTGTTGACGGTCAGGGCCCTGTCGCCGAGGTTGAGCGCGCCTTTGAAAGGGTAGACATCGCTGCCGAAGCCCTGGAACGTGAGGCTACCCAGGCCGTCCACGATCTCCGCGCCGCACACGTCGAAGTCGATGCCGGTCGAGCCACCTTTGGAGATGTTCGCGTTCTGGTAGATGGCGGGATCGGTGTTGGAGATGGCGATAAGGTCGGCGTTGGACTCAAAGGTAATGGCCGTGACGGCGCCCGAGTCGTCAGTGATGACATCGCCGTCACCCAACGCGTGCCTGAGAGCCTCGACAGTAGTGATGGTGGGGTCGGTGTTTGCCTGATCAGCAGCATCCGCGTCCGCGTCATCCGCTTGTTCTTCGTCAGCAGCACCCTCATCGGCAGCCGCATTGTCTTGGGACGCGTCGCCCTCCGCTGGAGCATCGCCGCTGGTGGTTCCATCGGTCGTGGAGTCCTGCGATTCGCCAGCGTTGGTAGAACCGTCGCCGCCCTCGGTGGCGCCAGCATCGGTGCCCGGAGTCGTCGCGGCATCATCAGATGCAGCCTGATCGACATCTTGCAGCGCAGTAGCCACGGCATCCTGTACGGAGAGGGCAGTATTGCCCGCGGCGCGCGCGGCGGAGACGGATGCCTCCATAACGGCGTCGAGCTCTTGCGCGAACACCTCTGTGGAAGGCGCGAGCGCCTGGAAAATCATGATCGCAGTCAGGCATGCGGTTGTTATGCGCTTTGCCGTTCTCATCTGGTCCTACCTCGTTCTATCTCATGCCCCGTGCGGGGTCTCAAAATCTATGCTTGCGGCTCGTTTCGGTTAGCCCTACGCGGCCGAACACGTAACGCCAATGGCTTCCCAGCTGGTCGGCTTCGAATCGCCCTTCCGGTAAAAGGTGATGATTTCCGAGCCAGGAGATGCATCGTATGTGATCGAGTTGCCGCTGACGGCTGCTTGCCCATTACCGTTCTTGTGATTCGCCTCAAAGAACGGATCGAGCTCGACCCCGTCTCCCCACATGAGCTTCACCTTGGTCGTAGCACCCGTAACCGTCACGCGATAGTTGTAGGCATCAAAAGCGTTGATGCCCAAGTTCTTATCGGTATCCGAGTTCTTGTCGACCCACTCGCCCGAAACGCCCGAAGCCGTCACCTCTGCACGCTCGGAAGGCGCAATCTTGGCGGCGAGCCATTTAAGGTTGGTGCCGGGGCTATTGGAGCCGACCTGGGCCTTAACGGTGAAGGATGCTTTGTTGAGGTCCGCCTTGGAAAACGTAACCCTATAGGTATACATGGTTGCCTTGTTGGCAGGGAAGGAAAGGCCGACCGTGCCGCCCGCCGTCAGCGTGGGCGAACCGCTTATGCTCCAAGCTTTCGTCGTTCCCGTCGCCTTCACGCTCAGCGTCGCGTTAACGTCCTTGTCGTTGACCTTGTTCTTGTCGCCCAGCAGATGGTTGTAAATGCGAAAAGTAAAAGAGCAGTCTTCCCCACTCGTGTCGGCGATGACGCTTCGGACGGCAATACCCTCCTCATTCAGCGTTTCATTCGTGTAGCCCGTAAGCATGTCCGAGGCAAACAGCGCCTGTGACGTGCCCGAAACGGCGACCGACTTAAGGAAGTCGCCCGCCAAAAAGGCCGTGTAGGTAAGGTAGGTGCCCGCCACAATCGCGACGGCGCATAGTAGCACCGCAACTGCCCACAGGCGTTTGCGCACTTTGGAATTAGGGGCAGCAGACTCCGCCAAGGCAGACTTCGCCGCATGATCGTCAACCTGTGCAAAGTGCTTGCCGGCAGGCCTTGCGATTTCATTTTGTGCGTTCTTGTCTTTCCTCATCTGGCGCCCCTCCCTTCCTGCTATTAGTTGCCGCTCGTGCCGCGAGCGATTAGGTAGACCATGTCGGTCTCTTTGACGTTTGAGACTGTCTTTCCGTTTACGGCCACAACGCCCGGATTCCACGTGCACTCGATGATGAAGTTCGTGGCGGCGTTGGCCCTTTTGTTCTTATCGCTGTAACCGTCGAGCTGACTCTTTGTGAACTCGTGATACCGGTAGAGCGGGCGCGCGTTTTTCTGGACATTCACGTACGAGCCGTACGTCGGGTCGTTTGCCTCAAGCTCTTTAGCTAACGTACTTGTCCCGTCCGCGGAGTTGATAAAAGCGAACTTAATCGGGGTGCTGCTCTTCTTGCTCCATGAGTAGGTGCGGTTGAGCCCGTCGAGGCCGACCACATCTCCCTTCGTTGCCGACGATTCGTTGACCGTCACGTGGTACACATTGATTGTCAGCCCCGTGATATTCGTGGTATTTGCCACCTGCAGCTCAAACGCTTGACCGCCGGCAGCGGGATCGCCATTGTCGCTCCGCACACAAAACGCGCGACGAACGGTCACGGTACCGTTGGAGTTTTTCACATCATCGCGCGACTCGTCATACGAAATCTCGATGGGCTCGATGCTCGTCTGGTTGGGACCCATGATCTTGAGCTGCGCGGGCGTTTGGATCTTGCCCACCGTGGACAAACTTTTGCTGCTTACGAACCATGTCATGGTAAGGCCGATGATAAAAATGATGGCCGCGAGCAGCACCAAGACCGCGAGGGTCTGTGCGCGGTGGTTTTCTATCCAATTGCGGGCATCGCCGAGGCGCGTTTGCATGGTACTCATGAGCTCACGCCCTCCTGAGCGCTAATTCTAAGTTGGATGTATTTGACCCTATTACCGATCTGCTCGTCGGCATTGTTGTACAGCGCCGAGCAGATGGCGGTGTCGCTGGAGGACATGACGGCTGAAACCGTGGGGACTTCGGCAGCACTCGTGCTACCTGCCGAGCCATAGAAATAGTTCACTTTGTTCG
>OMCD01001648.1_pt1 | contig 12728 bp, 8 predicted proteins | sample 1674171 | NCBI WGS metagenome assembly OMCD01 (sample SAMEA103958149, study PRJEB25191) | human gut metagenome | biome: human-associated habitat [ENVO:00009003]; feature: intestine environment [ENVO:2100002]; material: feces | place: Germany | collected 2013/2015
TCACAAGCTCTACAACTCAATGTGTCCCGCGAGTCAGCTTTGATATAATATCATCCCGGCACACATATGTCAACGGATTTACTGCAATTAATTAAAGTAGTAAAACTATCTTAAAAAACACAAATTTTCTAAATTGTCTGTTTATTATATACAATTCTCACAATTACTATCTGACAGCCTCTATCGCTTCCTTGATATTTGCCACACCGACAATCTCAATTCCACTAATATGCGACACTCCTGCAAGACACACTTTGGGAACAATACACTTTTTAAAGCCAAGCTTCTTTGCCTCAGCAACACGCTGCTCGGACATGGTAACTCCGCGCACCTCTCCGCTTAAGCCCACCTCTCCAAAGCATATGGTATCCTCACGCACTATAATATCCTTTTTGCTTGATGCGATTGCAAGCACTATCCCAAGGTCTATCGCCGGTTCGTTCATCCTTATACCGCCTGCTATATTCACATAAGCGTCACAGTCTGACAGTGACAGGTTGGCTCTTTTTTCAAGGACCGCCATGAGTAGATTTACTTTATTATAATCTGTACCATTTGCTGTACGCCTTGGATTATTAAAAAAGCTGTGACATACAAGAGCCTGTATCTCGAGAAGTATCGGACGGCTTCCCTCTATGGAACATGTGACAATTGATCCTGATGCTCCCTCGGGCTTACCGCTAAGCATATACTCCGACGGATTTTCCACCTCAACAAGTCCCTCCGCCTTCATTTCAAATACGCCTATCTCATTGGTCGAACCAAATCTGTTCTTAACGCCTCTAAGTATCCTGTACGACTCATACCTGTCACCCTCAAAATAAAGCACAGTATCAACCATATGCTCTAATGTCCTAGGTCCCGCAACCGCACCATCCTTTGTCACATGTCCTACTATAAAAACAGAAATACCCAGAGTCTTTGCAAGCTGCATAAGCACTCCGGTTGTCTCCCTGACCTGTGAGACACTGCCCGGTGCCGACGCTATCTCCTCATTGTACATAGTCTGGATGGAATCTATTACAACAACCTCCGGTTTTTTTCGCTGAATCACGTCCTTTGCTATATCAAGACTTGTCTCACATAAAAGCTCCAGTGAATCCGTAAAATCGCCAAGTCTGTCGGCACGCATCTTTATCTGATGCAGGGATTCCTCACCTGACACATAAAGTAATGGCACCTTTTTTTGTGAAAGTTCCCTGCATACCTGAAGTAGAAGTGTGGATTTTCCTATACCCGGATCTCCTCCCACAAGCACAAGTGACCCCCTCACAATTCCTCCACCAAGCACTCTGTCAAACTCGGCTATACCTGTCACTATACGCTCCTCTTTCTCGCTTTTTACTGCCGAAAGAGGCAGAACCTGTGCCGCCTTTGATTCTTTTTTTACTTTTCCCGACGAGCTTATCGACTTTTTATCTACGGTTTCCTCTACAAATGTATTCCATTCCTTACAGGCCGGGCACTGTCCCATCCATTTTGCCGATTCATAACCACATTCCTGGCAGAAAAATACAGAGGTCTTTCCTTTTGCCATATTGTTCTCCTTTATAAAATACAAAAAGCCCGGCTTTCACCGGGCTAAAAATATGCTCTATTTTCTTGATACTTTGATATCGACTGAATCAACACCCTCAAGCTCTACGCTTAAGCTGAGCTTGCCGCCGAGATTTGTCTTCATAGTACCTGCAACAGCTCCAGCTATATCAATTTCGTACTCTGTCTCCTCTTCAAGGCCAAGAGTAATCTGAGCATCCTCAGGTCCCTCCACAGTAAATGTCACTGTATCAGCAGTCTCCTCGAAATCCATAACCGCTGTTCCCGGAACAGACTCGTATACAAAGAGTCCGTTTCTTTCGAGCTTTGTAATCTCCTTAAAGGTCTTTACCTTGTAGATATCTCCATCCTTCTCAAAATTGTCAAGCTTTGCCTTTGCAGCCAATGTATAATCTCCGAAGCTGAGCTTTCCGTTTTCCTCAGTACGGATTAATTCACTTATTACAGCCATTTTTATCCTCCCGTAGCTATATTGATATATTAATTATAAATCCAATTCTACTCAACAGTCAATGAAATTTGTTTGTTTTTCGTAGAAATTATTACCTTATTGCCGCGCTTAATTTTGCCGGTAATAATATCCTCTGACATACGGTCTTCAATCTCCTCCTGAAGTTTTCGTTTAAGAGGTCTTGCGCCATATTTTCTGTCATAGGCTTTGTCCACGATAAAGGATTTTGCACTGTCACGCACTGTGAGCTCTATATCAAGCTGTTCTTTACAGCGTTTCTTAAGCTCCTTTACAAGAAGTGTCACTATATGCTTCATGTCATCCTTGTTGAGAGCTCTAAATACAATAGTCTCGTCGATTCGGTTCAAAAACTCAGGTTTAAATATACGGCGGACCTCCTCCATGACACTGTTCTTCATACGCTCATGATCCTGCTTTTCATCCTCACCAGCGCCAAAGCCAAGGCGCTTTGGTTCTATAATAGAAGAAGCTCCTGCATTTGATGTCATGATGATTATTGTATTCTTGAAATCAACCGTGCGTCCCTGTGAATCAGTGATTCTGCCATCATCAAGCACCTGTAAAAGTATATTGAACACATCAGGATGTGCTTTTTCTATCTCATCAAACAGTATAACAGAAAAAGGATTGCGTCTGACCTTCTCTGAGAGCTGTCCGCCCTCCTCATGGCCCACATATCCCGGTGGTGAACCAATCATCTTTGAAACACTATGCTTTTCCATGTACTCTGACATGTCAACACGTATCATGGCATCTTCTTTGCCAAAGACAGCCTCAGCAAGCGCCTTTGATACCTCCGTCTTACCTACTCCTGTCGGTCCCAAAAACAGGAATGAGCCAATCGGCTTCTTAGGATCCTTTAAACCAACACGGCCTCGTCTGACTGCCTTTGCGACAGCCGAAACAGCCTCCTCCTGTCCTATTACACGCTTGTGAAGTATCTGTTCAAGCTTTGCAAGTCGTCCTGCCTCTGACTCTGTAAGCTTATTTACAGGTATTTTGGTCCATCCCGATACTACATCCGCTATCTCATTTTCGCCGACTACAGGCTGGTTTTTGGCTCCTGCGCGACGGTTCTTTCTGATAAGCTTCTGCTGTTTATTTTCAAGCACTTCCTTTTCTGACATAAGCGCGCCGGCAGCTGCGAGATCTCCTTTCGATAAAGCATTTTCCAACCGGTTCTGCTTATCTGTTATCTCTTTTTTCAGAGCAAGCAACTCGTCAGATGATGTCAGATTCTTAAGCCTTATCCTGGCTGCCGCTTCATCCATCAGGTCTATCGCCTTATCAGGTAAAAATCTGTCATTTATATATCGTGCAGAAAGGTTTACTGCTGCTTTCACACCCTCATCTGTTATGATGACACCATGATGCTTTTCATAGAGTCCCTTTAATCCTGTGAGTATCTCTATTGTCTCATCCACACCAGGCTCTTCAACCATCACCGGCTGGAAACGGCGCTCAAGCGCAGCATCCTTTTCCACGTATTTGCGGTACTCTTCTATGGTAGTGGCGCCGATTACCTGTACCTCGCCTCTGGCAAGTGCCGGCTTTAATATGTTAGATGCATCTAACGACCCTTCTGCTCCTCCTGCACCTATTATAGTGTGAAGCTCATCAATGAAAAGCAGTACATTTTTGGCATTTGAAACCTCGCTTATCACCTTCTTGATACGCTCCTCAAACTCACCACGATACTTTGATTTGGCTACAAGCCCGGACATATCAAGGGAAACCAGTCTCTTTCCCAAAAGAATATCCGGAACATTGCCACTGACTATATCCTGCGCAAGTCCTTCTACTATAGCGGTCTTGCCCACTCCCGGCTCTCCAATCAGACATGGATTGTTTTTGCCACGGCGGCAAAGTATCTGGATAACGCGCTCCATCTCCTTTTTTCTGCCTATAACAGGGTCAAGAAGCCCTGCCTCTGCCATATCTGTCAAATCTCTGGAATACTGATCTAATACAGGAGTCGCAGAATTGTATGATGTACTGTAGCTTTTCATCAGATCCCTGTATGCAGACGGATCCTCACCCATCGCACCAAGAATATCTATAAACATCTTCTGACTGTTAACACCCATGGTGTTTAAAAGTCTTGCAGCTGCACAGTCTCCCTGCAGTACTATAGCCATTAGCAAGTGTTCTGTACCTATCTCATTGCACTCAAATCTATCGGCTTCCTCCGATGCACGCTCCAATACTCTCTGTGTCCTTGGTGAATAGCCATCCCTGTCCATCACTTCGATGTTATCCCCCGGTGAAATCAGGTCTTCAATCATCGAAATAAGCTTATCATATTCCACATTGCAGGCTGTTAGAACCTCAGCTGCCACACCGGTGCCCTCTTTTATAAGGCCAGCCAGTATGTGCTCTGTTCCAACATAGCTGTAATTCATTTTCTTTGATATACGTGCAGCCAAATCTATTGCTTTTTTAGCCTTACTTGTATATGGTTTCAAGTCATATCCTCCAGTCATATTCACTAATTTAAGTCGATGAACTGCAAATCATCATCCTCGCTGTCATCCTCATTGTCATCCTTTGCACTGCTGTCTATAGTCTCAGACGGCTTATTTCCCTCATTGACAAATCCATCAAGTGCCCTTTGAAGCTGATTCTTTAAAGCATCCTCATCAGCATCGTTTTCTGTGTCAGAAACGTTTTCCTGCCTTGAATCGTCTTTTAAATCAAACTCAGAGTTTTCATTCTCAACAGCTTTCTTAGAATCAGGTGTAATTTCTACGGTTCTTCCGACATAGGATGCATTTGATATATTTTCATCCGTAGCCATCTTTTGCTCATCTGCAGCACCTTCCGCTGTTTCTTCTGCGACTTCATCTGCCGGCTCTTCTACAGCTTCATCTGCTGTTTCTTCTGCAGCTTCATCCACCGACTCTTCTGCAGCTTCTTCTTCCACTTCATCTAACGACTCTTCTGTAACCTCTTCTTCCGGCTCATCTGCTATCTCGTCCGCAGTTTCATCAGTTGTTTCTTCCAAAGCTTCATTTGATACATCTTCTGCTGCATCATCTACATCATCATCGTCATCATGATAGTCCATTGCCTTATATTTTCTGTTTTTCACAGCTGATACAATAAGCAACAGTAACAGAATAATGATAATAAGAACCAGTATTGCAGCTAAAACAAGATATTTATTGGCAATTCCCGGAACAAGCTCACTCTTTACCGCATCGTTTTCCTCCTGTGCCACTGTAGGTGTGCTGAGCTCAGTTCTCATATATGTGCCATCTACGCTATCATATGTGTACCAGCCACTCTCACCATTGTCATTCATAGCGTATACGAGGTAAAAATCCTTTGTCTGATCATCGGTTTTTTCGGCTTTGGTCTGGTAGGCTGTTGCCACACCCTTGCCCTCTATGGAGAGCGATATCTCATTATATCCCTCAGGTACATCATCCACCTTAGGCAGTAAAACCACTATAAAATGCGACTCTGAATTGATACGGACAAACTCATATGCTGCATTCTGTGCTGCATCATATACAAAAAGTCCATTGCCGCTTTCAGACTGTAAATACACAAGCGTGATATCACCGAAGGTGCCATGAAGGGTATTGTATTCAAGTCCGTCAATCACTGTCTTTGAGTGCTCAAAGCCTTCAGGAACAACATCCTCCGGAATGTCATTTACCATAGTCCACTCTGTGCCATTTATATCAAACTTCTTCCAGTTATCCTGCTTATCTGCATTCTCCGGATCATCCTCGGCTCTTCTGGTAACAACTATATTGTATGTGCTTGTGCTGCCATCCTCTGCTGTCACAACAACGCTGACCGTATTCTCTCCAACCTCAAGTGAATCATTTCCTGTGACGGATGTCACACTCGCCTTGGAATCAGCCGGATTTGCTGTAACCGCAAGGCTTGAACAGCTGTAATCTACTGTAGCTGTGTAATCCTTTGTCGCAGCAGAAAACTCAGGGGAAAGCGTACCTGCTGAGATAACAAGCGAACCAAGAGATGCATTTGAGGATTTCTTTTCCTCTTTGTTTTCATTATCTTTATTTGCATTGCTGTCATTGCCGGTATTGCTGCCGGAATTGTCCTTGTTATCCTTGTTGCTGTTTGAATCGTTGTTTGATGAAGCACTTGTTACCGTCACCTTCGTGCTGGCACCGGTAATTGTACCTCCGGCATCGTTGCCCTCTGCATCTCCTACAACTGTACAATATGCCTTTATAGTGCAGCTTCCTGCAGCCTTCGCCGTAAATGAAAATGACTGCGATGTGGGATATCCTGCGGCGTCACCAATATTGGCCACACCATCTCCTCCGTTACTCAGTACTCCCTCGTCAGAGCTTGAGATAACTACAGTACCAAAATATCCAGACGGCATGGAAACAGTCACCTTAACTGTTTTTCCAACAGCTACAGAGCTTGAGCTGACACTGAGACCAAGTCCCTGCGCATATACATGCTCGGCAGGTGTGAAAACAAGCATCACCGCCACAACAAGTGATAATATACATCCAAATAATTTCTTCATATCTTTCCTCACATTTCTAATTCTGCGATATCTTTGATTTGCCCAGTATGTGTCTGTTCATGATTATCATATCAAGGGCATTTCCACCATCACGCTTTCTGTTAGCATCAGCTGCCTCCAGATAAGCACCTGTGAGTGTTCCCTTTCCTAAAATATGTCTGTTGAGCTTAATCATATCAAGAGCATTTACAGCACCATCACCATTGATATCTCCATATATAACAATATCATATGTCTTTTTCAGATTACCTGAAGCATCATAAACAGCCACTTTATTGCCTGTTGCAATCTTTCCGCCGTTTTCTGAGCCTGAGCTTGTCAGAAGCTTTACAGTACCTGATGCTGATACTGCTATATTCTTCACAAAATCAGCTGCACCGGTTCCAGGCTCAATGCCTGTAATATAAGTACCTATACTGTATTTACCTGATGTTATGTTTACATCTGTATTATTTTGGTTATTATTGTTCTGATTATTATTGCCACCTGCATTATTTGCAGATGCCGCCTGCCTGTTTATATTGATAGTGTATGTTCTTGTATCACCGCTTTGCGACTTGCATTTTACCTTAATTGTATTATTTCCGACAGCAAGCGAATAGCTTCCTGTGCCTGAAACACCACTGTTTCCTGAAACTGCATCTGCCGAAACAGTCACTGAGCTTATAGCATTTGAAACAACTGCTGAATAGCTTGTTGTCGCTCCATTAAAGGCCGGTGTGAGTGTTACACCACTTATCGCAAGCGACTGCAGATAGTTATTGGTATCGCCAGCTTTATCGAAGCCCACTGCTGACGATGGCATATTGTTGTATACAGGTATTTTAAATACAAAAGCCTGATTCTTGTCTGAATATCCTTTAGCCAGACTCTGTCCCTCAGTAAGAGCCGCTGTGGCATTGCCCATGTACTGATGGAAATACAGCGAGCTTGTATTTACTACATTAAACTTCTCAAAATACAGTGTATTTTGACCCTTATTTATATAATTGCTGCCCACCTTTACAGCTCCGCCGTTTATGGACTTTACTCTTGTATTCCAGCCCTGCTTCTTGGCAAAAGACAGACCATTTTTATAAATCTTATCCTTCGTGTTTCCGGTTGCACTAAAATTAAAATAATTATAATATCCTTCATATCCGGAATATGTACCCGAAATAAGAGGGCTCGTTCCCTTTTTTCCCTGCTCCTGCTTTATACGCGATGCTATATGGTATGCACTTACTCCACTGCTCTTTGCCACATCCATGAATGTGCTTGCATAATTGATTTTCTCGCCATTGTTGGAATAGGTCTTTGTTCCCTCCATAAATGTACCTTTTACTATGGACTTGACACCTTCAAGTGCCTCATTCGGACTGTATGCCAGACTCTGAAACTGAAAAATATTGGTCTCATCAAGAAAATTCCTTGGATCCATGAGATAAGCAATATAGGCACTGCTTGCTGACACCCATCCCGGTTCGTACTCAACCCACGTATTTGTTGACCAGTTATATGCTCCGGCAGCTGTGGATTTCTTGGCATTGTCTGCTGATTTGGATACCAGATTAAGTCCGTTTACACTTTCATTTTCAATCACCGTATCCCAATTCAAACCTGTATTTACAGCCTCAAATGTCCAGCTTGGATACTTATTGTGAAGAGCTGTAAGGTTTGGAATATAGCTGTCTGGAAAGCCTGCATTCTTCATAGCCGTGACAAAATCAGTATTGTCTCCGCTATTATTGTATGTCACCTTTATGTATGTACTGATAGTCCAGCCCGTAAATGCCTTGCCGTTTAAAGTACCCTTGACATTGTACCAGACCACACCGTTTACCCTGGTCTCTCCAATTATGTCAACCTGATGGTTCCAGTTGAGTGAGACAACCTTGGTAGTGCCGGATGTGCCTGCTGCATTGCGGACATACACATTGCCACCTGTAATCGTACCTGTAGCATATGCTCCCGATGCGGTTGCAAGGGCAAGCTGCTCCTCATTATTCTGCTGTATGGCATCCGCATTGCCGGTGTCTGCTGAAGCATCCCATGTCTGCGCATTGTCTGATGCAGCTGTGCCGGTACCTGCTGATACAAAATCAGACCTGATATAGCTGACACACTCCTCGTTATTTGCTGCCAGATTGTACTTTGCCTTGTACCACACCTTGCCGTCTGCACCTGTGGTCTGCTCAAGAATAGTAATATCCTTGCCGTTTGAAAGCTTGTGCTCCAGCTCATACTCTGTGCCCGGTCCGCTTCTCGCCGCTACCCAGTATCTCTCATCACACACAACCTTAGCCGCCTGATCCGCATAGACTGCTATGCTGCTGTATGGTGCCAGGTCACATGCGGCTAATGACAATGTTACGACAGAGGCTGCCAGAAATTTATTTATCTTTATCATCAAATCCCATCTTTCTTATGTGCATTGTTTACATTAATCCATTATCCATTTAATTATAATAGAATATGACCTTTGTATCAATGTATTCGGCAGAAATTTATTATTTTTTTATTAATGATAAAAAACTCCCTGAAACGTGCAGCTCATGCTTACGTTTCAGGGAGTTGCCTGATTCATATTCTGCTTATTCTTACTGTCTCCTGTAGCTTTTCTAGCTGAACAGGGATTTTATCTTATCCCATAAATCCATGAAAAAGTTACCAAGCTTTTCCCAGAAGCCCGGGTCGTTTATCTTATCGCCAAGCTTTGATGCCCAGTCCTGTGCCTGGTTGATGACTGAATCCCAGTCGATATTGGCATCCTTAAGCTTCATAAGAAGCGATGTCAGCTTTGCAATATCATCATCAGAAAGCTTCAGGTCGTAATCCTTTGCAGCCTCCTTTATCGCATCCTTTATCTGGCTCTCATCCTTGAGCCTTCCATCGGCAAGCTGCTTCTTTAGGTCTGCAATCATTGCCTCGATATCCTGTGAATCGCCGTCAATGCTCTTGTTTAGCTCTCCTGTTGTGACAAGCTCATCCATCGCTGCGTCTGTCACCTTGTCGTCAAGCTTCTTGCCTGTCATCTCCTCGTATGCCTTTAGTGTGCCTACAAGTGCTGCCGTTCCGGAAATAGGGAAAGGTCCTGCGACTATGATTTTAGCATCAGCTATGCCTGCTGTGGCAAGCGCATTCTTGTACATTCCTACCGTACAGTAATTGATATTGTGCGTGGAAACACTAAGACCCGCACCCTTTTTATCCTCTGTAATGAGTACTGAGGAAAGTGACCTTGTGCCAATCTCGCTCTTGCTGATGTATGAATCGAGGTACTTGTGCTCCTCATCATTATTTACATAGACCACATCGTATTTGTCCAGATCAGTGAGCTCGATTCCCATAAATCCAAGCACTGTCGCTCTCTGATCCGGTGTGAGGTCTGCTCCAAGACTTAAGTATGGCTTATCATTTTTGCTGATGGTTACCTTGTCGTTTGTCTCACTGCCGGCTGGCGTTGTGCTGTCTGCAGTACTGTCTGTGTTACTCTTATCAGCTGCGTCACTGCTGTCACTGCCTGATACATCAACGCTTGAAACTGTATCAGTCTGCGTAGCTGTCTCTGTTGCAAATACAGCCGGATTCATTGTAAACAGTGTCACCGCAGCAAGCACGCTACATACAATACTCTTTGCTTTTTTCTTTATTGATCTAATCATTTTTCCTCCAATCTACTGCTCTATATCATACGAAATTGTAAAGTTGCTTCCGTCGAAGCTGACATCTGCCATGCTTCCGCATACCACAGGCATCATCGGCGACATATGACCTATATCCAGATCCATGATGATTGGCACATTAAACTCTCTAAGCAGTGATGAAAGCGCCTGTCTGTGGTCTATGCCAAACATTTCCTCTCCGAAGTGCGCCGGGCGTCCGATAAGAAATCCCTTTACATTTGAAAACCATCCTGCATTTTTCATCTGCCACATAGCCCTTCTCATGCCCATAACATTAAGGTCACAAGCCTCAAGGAACCATATGATACCATCATCACTGTAGCGCTCATTAAATTCCCTTACATGGTCATACGATGTACCAAGCAGATTGATAAGACAATCCATGCAGCCACCAAGCAGCCTGCCTCTCATAGAAAGCATGCTTTCCTTTGCCACCGCAGGAATAGAGCTGATGCACGACTTTTCAGTCAGGTTGTAGCCCACAAACGGAGCATTCTCATCCTTTATCGATTCCTTCTCCCACATAGGGTAATTGGTAAATGAAAGCTTCCTGCCACAAAGCAGATTAAATGCATCGGTAAGTGACTCATGCCACACCTCCATGCCAAAGCTGCCCGCACACGGCCCGTAAATACCTGCTGTATCTGCAATAGTAGCCTCCAAAAATGTGAAATTCGTGTTGTCGGAATAGCCCATGTACCATTTCGGCTTTGACTGCTTCACGCGCTCAAAATCAATATAAGGCACTACCTCGCACATCAGCTCGCCGCCACCACAGGATATAAGCACATCACTGTCAACAGAAGCATAGCTCTCGTTCAGCTCTTCTGCGCACTTCTTAGGTGTATTGCTGATGCCTATGCCACTGTCGCACCTGCAGTTAGGTTCCTCTATCGTCTTATAACCCATGCTGTGAAACCTTTTAATGGCATTGTCAAAGGCACTCCTGTACGGCTCTGTTGTACAGCCCATCGAAGGCGCCACAAAGCCTATTGTTCCTCTATCCTTTAGAAATTCAGGGTATCTCATGTTTCTATCATCCTATCACTATTATTTACATATCTAAGCTTCTGTCTGAAGTAAAATATGTAGGATTTTATCATTTCTGTCAAGGTCATTTTACTGTCATAATTAAATGTCGTCGTGTACTGCACATGCTGTCTGTTGCACCAGTTGTATATATCATGCAGACTTATCGAATCAACATTCTTCATATTGTTCATAAACACCTTAACCTTTGAAAGCTCATCCTCACTGTCAATGTATAGATGAAAGATAGTATTCGGACATTCAATTATTATCTGCTGTTCTTCTATATTTTTCATCACTGTATCCTCTATTGAATGATGTATCCTGTGTGATTAAAAACATTATCGTCTGTCACACCGGGATGTGAGTAATAACATAATATCGTAACTGTTCAGTACCTTCACAGTTAAAAAATATCACATAACCATAGTACTACACCGGCGTCACAAAATCCAGTCATTTTTGCCTGCCAATTCTTACTATTTTATTAAGAAAAACGGTAAATATTATACTCCCTCACAGTCAAATGCCGGGATGAAGCTGTCCTTTGCCACGTCACCCTCCTGTATAAATGCATTCGTGATTCCTATTTCGAGGGCATAGTTAACAAGTCTTTCATACTCTCTCTTTGTCACTGTGCGGTTTATCTCAGGATAATCCTTTAGTGCAATCGGCGTAAACTGGCTCATCATGCTTATATATACGTGATCATGATATGTATCATACAGGTACTTAAGTACAGCCTTTGCATCATTCACATGTCCCGGCAGTAGAAGCTGTCGCACAATAACTCCCTTTTGTATGAGTCCTGTCGCATCGTCAATCACTACATCCGGCTGCTGCCTGACCATCTCTGAAAGCGCCTGCTTTGCGACAGACGGATAATCCTTTGCCCTTGAATACCTTGCCGAAAGCGTACTATCCATATATTTAAAATCAGGAAGATACACATCCACTATGCCCTCAAGCAGCTTTAGCTCTGTCACATTTTCATATCCGCTCGTATTGTATATAATAGGAAGCTTCATGCCACGGCTTTTTGCATCGTTTACCGCCCACACTATATCAGGGATATACTGCCCCGGTGTGACCAGATTAATATTATTTGCGCCTTTGCCCGCCAGTTCCATGAAGATATCACTCAGCCTCTCTTTACTGATTACCTTTCCCTCTTTTCCGTCAGAAATCTCCCTGTTCTGGCAGAACACGCAGTGCAGGCTGCAGCCTGAGAAAAAAACTGCCCCGCTTCCTCTTTTTCCTGATATGCATGGCTCCTCCCAGTAATGAAGTGCTGCTCGCGCCACCTTTATTTCAGATGAAACGCCACATACACCTGTTTGTCCGGTTCTTCTGTTTATGCCACATTTTCTGGGACACAATAAGCAATTTTCGTATTTATTCATATTTTTCATTTTAACCCTTGCTAAAAATAATGTTTGATACTACAATCTATATGATTAAAGGGTCAAAAGGTATCATCGATGCA
>OMCD01001650.1_pt1 | contig 12714 bp, 10 predicted proteins | sample 1674171 | NCBI WGS metagenome assembly OMCD01 (sample SAMEA103958149, study PRJEB25191) | human gut metagenome | biome: human-associated habitat [ENVO:00009003]; feature: intestine environment [ENVO:2100002]; material: feces | place: Germany | collected 2013/2015
TCGGTCTCGGCATTCCTGCTGAACCGCTCTTCCGATCTGCTCATTCTTAATAATATTATTATTTTATGAATATATTTTTTATTGATATTATTCCTGAAATTCCACTGTATTTCTCATTAACATCATCTTTATATGTATTTGTATTGGTATATTCTTCCTGTACTGTGTTATTTATATCATTATCTAAATCCAATAGTTTTGATAATGGTAAATTATTATCCATTTCTAATTGTCCACTAATAGTCGTTTCTCCATATTTATGACCATCTTTGTCAATACAAGTTTTTTGTATTACAGAATAGTCATGATAACTAAGTGTTCTGATAAAAAGATTAATTTCATTTTTCATTTTATTATAAAATATATCATTTACTGCCATATCTTCTAATGCATTTATAGTATATTCTTTATTATCAATTACTATATTAAATGTATCAACTAATGTCCCTGTACAAGCTATATTTGGGCTAGATATTTTGGCATATTGATTTATTTTGTCTTCATATTTTGATATAATTTTTCTAAGTTCATTTGCAATTTTAGGACAATTTATTATGTTAGTTATATTTCTATTCCAATATACTTTTATGTTATTTCCTTCACCAAGAAAAGCCTCCTGTGCATCATACACAGGAGACTATATTCATTGCTTTACATCATCGTTTATTTTTTATTTCTACAGTTATCTCTGTACCATCTAGTAAAATAAAGCAAATCCTGTCATCGTATAAAATACAATGATCTAAAACCTTCCCCACTAATGAAAGGCTAATCCGTTTCATCGGTTTGCTATTTGTAAGTTCCATCATCTGTTTTGACCTGAATGCTAAAAGTGCATTTTCACCCTTCATGTTTTCTTTCCATTCCTGGATATATTCATCACGGTTCTCTACTATTTGATTCCATGCTTTTACAAAAGCCTCATGTATACTCTTTTCATATACTGATTTGCTTTTACATCCCAGGACTCCCTTTTGCCTATACCGTTGTCCGCACATCCAGACTTTAAATTTCCCATTACTTCTGGTTAAGGTTCTTCGCCAGGAAACATGTCCGCAGGTTCCACAAATCACCCTGTTAGAAAAAGGCTGTTCATCCGTATATCTGCCTAATGTACGAAGATTATACTTTTCCATAAATGCTCTTCTCCGTGCAATCTCTAACTGGACTGCATTCCAGAATTTCTTATCAATAATCGCATCATGATCATTTTCTATATAATACTGCGTAATCTGACCGTTATTTTTTGTTGTTTTCTTCGTAAGAAAATCTTCGGTATACGTTTTTTGTAAACATGCGTCACCCATATATTTTTCATTTTTGAGAATTCCCCAAATCGTACCGCACGTCCATTTAGCTTCCCCTGTTACTCCCGGAATCTGTTCCTCATTCAATCTCATAGATATAATATCTGGATTGATTCCATTCATAAATTCCTCATAAATCCGCCTCACGGTGGCAGCCTGATCTTTATTTATAACAAGTTCCCCATTTGTGTCTTTATCATATCCTAAAAATCTATTTGTATTTAAATGCAATTTTCCATCACTAAACCCTTTCCTGATCCCCCATTTGCAGTTTTCAGAAATGGATCTGCTTTCTTCCTGTGCAAGTGAACTCAATATCGTAAAAAGTAATTCCCCAGTACCATCCAATGAATTGATACCTTCTTTTTCAAAGAAAACCCCTATCCCCATATTTTTAAGTTTTCTGGCATAGCTCAAACAATCCTGTGTATTTCTAGCAAATCGACTGATGCTTTTAGTAATAACAAGATCGATCTTCCCATCTTCACAATCCTCTATCATCCGATTAAATTCGTTTCTTCTGCGTGTTGATGTACCGGAAATTCCTTCATCCGCATAAATCCCGGCCATTTCATATTCTTCTTTGCTGTTAATATATTCCGTATAGTAACTCACCTGATTTTCAAAACTATTGAGCTGCTCATCTGCATCCGTTGACACACGGCAATATGCAGCCACTCGTAATTTTTTAACCTTTGTTGCCGTTTTCATGGTGGGTCTGCGCTCTGCTTTGATAACTGTAACTTTTTTCGCCATTCTCATCGACTCCTTCCATAACTGTAATTGTTCCTTCAAACTCCCAACTATCTGCGATTTCTGCCGGAACTTTGATTCCCTCGCACGCATTCTTCTTAATCCGCTTGGAACACCACCAGAATTCTTTGCCATTCCACGCAATCTGATGGTGCATTAAACTTCCGCATAATCCGCAGTACATTTTTCCACTTAACGGATAAATGCTGTGGGAATCCCTACCTTTTTTCTCCGTCGGTTCATAAGGACATTTTCGTGATTTTTCATATTCTTTTTTAGGCATAAAGGAAAAATGCTGTCTGCCAAATTCATCCTTCTCTTCAAACACCGTGACTTCTTCAGTAATTTTCCATTCTCGTGTTAGATCTTCTGGTACAGTAATTCCTATACATGCATCTTTTCCTTTCTTAATTTTCTTTCCGCAACACCAATACGGGTATTTTCCACCTGAATTCACCCTGTGATGAAGCGGGCTGCCGCAATGAGGACAATATAACATTCTTGTCAGAGAATACTTGTTATGCGAATTTCCTCCCATACTCCGTTTTGGAAGTTTCTGTTTGAATTGCATAGACCTGATATCAAGTACCTCCTGTACCTCATTCCACACAAACCTATCAACAATAGCTGGATGGTGATCCTCAATATAAAACCTGTCTTTTTGTCCGGTATTTCTATGGCGAACCCGATCTGCGTCAATATAAGTTTTTTGCATCATCACATCGCCTTTATAAATTTCATTCCGAAGAATACGATTTACAGCAGTATCATTCCACCGTTTTTCTTGAGGAGAGGGAATCCCGTTCTTATCCAAATATGCTCTGATTTTAGATACCCATATTCCCTGAAGTGCAAGATCAAACATCGTTTTTACTACTTGTGACTGAATTTCATCCAACACAATTTCCCCATCAGAATTCAGCCTGTACCCATAACACTCATATACCCTGATTGCCGGAATACCCTTTTTAAACCTTCGCTGATGTGCCATGTACATGTTCATACTGCTGTCTTCACTTTCTGCCTGTGCAAACGCAGCATAGATAGAAAGCATCAGTTCACCTTCATTTGACAGGGTATGAAGATTTTGAAGTTCAAAAAAAATACCGACACCTGCACTTTTCAGTTTCCTTACAACCTTTAGTGTGGTAACGGTATTTCTTGCAAATCTCGATATAGACTTTGTCAAAATCAGATCGATTTTTCCATTCATAGCATCTGCAATCATCTGCTGAAATCCTGGTCTTTTTTCCTTAAAACCCGAAATTCCCAAATCATAATAGATACCTGCAAACTCGTAACTTTTATTAGAACGAATATGCTTTTCATAAAAATCCTTCTGATTATTCAAGGAATTTTCCTGTTCATCTGCTTCTGTTGATACCCTGCAATAAGCAGCAACTTTCAATTTTTTCCTGCTGTTATCCTTAGGAGCAATCGCCGTAATCTTCATTTAATAGTCTGCCTCCTTCCTGTTTTGGTAGTCTATATATCACTCTTAATCGGTAATAAGTCCAGTAAAATATCCACCAAAAGAGGGTTTTATTTTTTGATGAATCTCTCATGTCCAAAAGAAAAAGGCTGACATTTCAGCCAGCCAAATTCCCACACTCCTATGCTTTCACAATATAGTCCGAAGAAACAAATCCATAGTATTTTCCCGCAATGCGAACATAATACCACGCTTTTCCGTCTGCCGCCTTTACTGTATCACAGACATCTACCAGATTCCCTCTGTACAGATATGGATAAGATTTGATCCTGCCATATTCCTTTCCTGCCCATTTGCGGACATTTAAGGATGAAGCCATAACCTTCCCTACCCATTTCGGTGTTTTATTGATACCACCAGAACTGCTGCTCCCACCAGCATTCCCAGAAGAAGTATTCTGTGAAGATCCACTGTTGTATTTCGGCACTCCATATCCACGGATATATTTTCCATTTACCTGCAGGGTTCTCCTCCCTACTGCATTTCCTTTATTTCCTTCGATTACCGTAATCGTACTGCCGGATACCTTTTCTACAATTCCGACATGATCCGGCCATCCGGTGTTATCACCTTTACCGGAATCATCCCAGTCATAAAAAACAATATCCCCCGGTCTTGGAACTCTTGCATCATTTTCGTCCCATTCCCCCAGCTTCTGGAACAGGGCGATCATCTGACCGCATCCACACTCTGTCGGGATAATATCCGTCATACCTGTCTTAATGGCACATGCTGATACAAACGTGGCACACCACGCATCGGTATATTTTACCGAATAATTTCTTGCCAATGGTCTGTGTACATTATAAGTATCAATGATCTTTTTATGGGATCCGTCTGCCTCACGGCATCCGACCCATGCCTTTGCCTGTGCAATCAATGTTGCTGCTATTTTTGCCATAGTCTCTCGCTCCTTTGCATTGTCATATTTTCTCAGCCCATACTGCTCTACCAGAGCCATACAGTTCTTCACATAATCAGAACTGGTCGCAAAACCGTCTTTCCTGATAGTTTCCAGGTACTTCCTTGGATCCGTAATGCCTTTCAGGTTCTGATATCTGGAAAGCTGGATAAATTCGAAATATCCCTTTACTCCTTCTTCCATCGAAGAATAGGTACGGAAGTTGTCACGAATTGACGTCAGTGTTCCGGGTGTGTATTCTTCTTTAGTTGAAAGATTGACTAAACCACCATTCCACTTTGTTCCGCATTTCAATCCAAAATAGTTATGATATTTCGCAGCCAGGGTGCTTTTCCCCCAGCCGGATTCCAAAATTGCCTGTGCAATAACAGAAGAATGGACAAGAATGCCATACGCTGAAGCATACTTGTCCACATATCCTGCAACCGCTGTGATAAATTCTTTCTTGTTCATAGCGGTTATTCTCCTTTCTCTGAACGGTCATGGAGCTGCTCCAAAACCTCCTTGATCTTTTCCGGCACAGGAAGTCCCAGATGCGATGCATTTTCCAACAGGCTCACGCCTTCATTGGAAAGATAGAAGAAGACCACCGCTGTCCGTAACACACTGCCCGTACCGATCACCTGCACATCCAGGATGTTTGCAATTCCGACAAGCAGAAAGATCAGGACCTTTCTGCAGATTCCACGGAAACCTACTGCACTGGATAACTTCCTATCGCTGACCGCACACATCACTCCCGTGAGATAATCGATCACAACGAATGCAAGCAGTGCATAGATCAGGCCATCGCATCCGCCAAGGAAATATCCAAGCCATCCTCCTACTGCTGTAAAAACAAACTGTACCGTGTTCCAAAATTCCTTCATAATGAGTTCCTCCTTTGATTTTTGGGTATAAAAAAAAGCACCTCCTAAGAGATACCAGTTACTAAAATTATGCAATACGCTTCCACATATAGCAGGTGATATAAGGCGGGAGGTTCTGACCGTTTCCTGTTCCGGTTGAACTAAGTGTACCTTTTGCCGTAAAAGTATGGCTGTGGGTTTCTGAATCTGTCTCCTCTATCAGTTCACTCTGCGGACTATAAGTACCAAAAGGAGCATTATAAGATTCTCCTTCGTAATCATAACCCGGTTCTGAAGGAACAGGATATGGAAGCGTATGGGAATGTGATCCACCTGTCACCGTGACCGCTGTTCCGGTAAAAGTATGGGTATGACTCTGCAGATACTTACTTCCACCTGTCTTTTCCACTGTAGAGAATTCTGAATCCGATGTGTTTACGCCAATCGGAACACGTCCGCTTCCCCATGACTGCCATGTGCCGCCAAACAAGGATGCCGGACTGGTATTATTCACGGACATATAAATGCTGCCCACAGGATAAATCGCAGAAAATGTAATTTTCCCCTCTGCCACATTCTTCAATTCATCCAGCATATCAGCTACCTGAGAGCACAGATCATCATATATCTCCAGCCTTTCTGCTTCATTCGTTAAACGTTCCTCTTCAGCGGCTTCCCTATCGTTCTCGTTTGATACCCTGATTTTTTCAGCACTATTTCTATTAGCTTCCGCTGTCACACGGCTTTTCTCAGCAGATACATACCCTTCCACCTGTGTATTGATTGCATTGATGGAATCATAAATACTCTGCCTGACATCTTTTCCATATACCGCAGACAGGATCTTATTCAGATACGTTGTGACATTTGCCATCTTTTTCTCCCTCCTTCAGCTGCCTGTACTCCATACACTTCATTTCCCGTACTTCTGACAGCACGCCTGTCAGAATCACATCAAGAAGACTTGCCGGAAGCCCGTATTTCTGTTGCAGTGCAACCACTGATTTCGTCATGTCCTCCCTTGCATGATCCAGAATCATGCCAAGAGGCATGGGATTCTGTTCTGTTTTATTCTTTTCCTGCTTTTCCACTAAATGCACCTCCCTCAAACAATGCTGTCATTTTTGTCATAGCTGATTCCATAGCAGTAACCTTACCTAAAACTTCTTCCAGCTTCATTTCAAGCGGTGAGCCAGACATCAGTTCCACTGTTTTTTCTGCCATTTCTGTTTTTCCTTCCTTTGACTTTTCCCCACGGGGAAGTTCCAGTTCGATTTCTTTTTCCACTTTATACCTCCTTAATTCCAGTATCCGACTATGATGCCGTTTTTTACCTGAAGCTTACTGTAAGTCCAGCTGATTGCCCCATTTCCTTTATCCGTAATATTCATGATGATTGGGATCGTTCCAGTAAATGCACTGTATCCGCCAGAAGAAACACCCGAAAGTTTAATGTTGTAGAGCGTATTCCACTCCCCATAAAAATCACAGCCCAGATGCAGCCCCTGTTCCGTGTAGATACTATTTCCCTGTGAAAAACACAGCATCGTGGTATAGGATGAAGCTCCGCTTGTTTTCTGATAACACCATGCCATATACTTTCCGGTATATTCCAGATCAAACACCAGCCCTTTGTGTGCTGCATTGCTTGACCACTTGTTAGTTCCAATCTTACCTACATAAGTGCCGTCCCTGTAAAAATGCTCCCCATTATAATTGAACTTTGACACCAGCTGATCAGAAGTATTAAATACCTGCAGTTCCCCGTTCTTTAGCTGGATATAATCCGTGATTCCATTCCACGCAGTCTGTAGTTCTCCTGCAATAAAGGAATCTGCATAAATGCTTCTGGCAGCAATATATTTACCTACGATCTTTCCATCCATCGTAATGGCTGTTCCAAACGTCCCGTTATATCCCGTACTGGAATATCCCAGACCATTTAAATTCCATCGCCACACTTTTTTTGCGGTATCCTTATCTGCAGTATCCATGATCAGGATCTCTTCCGGTCTTGTCACCACATGCCCCGTGGTTGCTGCCGTGACCAGGGCTGTTGCATTTTCTATCGCCATCCGCAGGGTATCAGACTGTGGCGGCAGTGACTGGATTTTCTGCACAAGCGAGTCGTTCTGATTTGTTATACGTTCTGAAATTCCTGCCTTTACACTTGTTCCAAGCGTTACCGTGTTATTCTGTGGATTTTGCAGGTCAATGGTAAGTGCAGTAACCGGAAAATACCGGTCCATTCCGTGTGGTTTTGACACGACCCGGATGGAATCCCCCAGTTTGATCCGTTCGATATCCACATCCACCATATTCAGGTCCACGACATTGCAGGTCAAAGACAGGTTCTCAAACTGAATATCTGCCAGATATTTCTCTGCTTTCTTCTTCAAATTGGCCGGCTCTCCGACATCCTCAAAACTTACAGTCCTTGTCACCACGCCATATTCTTTTATGGCATCCGTGGATTCAATATACGGAACATCCTTATTCACACTCCTGATCGTGGTATATTCTTCCAGCCCTTCGATCGAACTTTCCTCCAATCGTTTACCAAGCGGGATCACTCTGGTTGCAATTTCAGATGCATCCGCATTTTCTGTATAATCAAGAAGGTTACTGCCAAACTCAATGACCTGTGTATTGGTATTATCATAATCTGCGATATAATCCAGATAACGGGTCGTGCCGGAATGCCGAATCCGTAAATGTCCTCCAAGTCTGTCTACCAGCTTATCCTGAATATCATCCAGCGTGTTTTCCCAATTTGTATAGCGGTAGATGCTGTCATTGCTGTCTTCCACCGTAACCATCCCTGTAACAAACATTTTTGGATACAGGTCTTTCCTGTCGAACGTATGGGTATAATGCCACAAAAGATTGGAACTGTTATCATACGGATTATGTGCACTCTGCATATCAGAAACTTTCTTTGTTTCCACTGCCGTATAAGATGGGAGTGCTGATACAACTGCCGTGTCCGGAACTCCCGCTGTGAACTCTACGCTGTCTATGGAAAATCCATAATATTTATTAACCGATGCGTCCGTATGCCAGTACACATAAAAGTCTCCGGCAGGTACAATAAATGTTTTTCCAGCCACATCATCCGCCCTTTTTTTCGTAAAAACAGCATATGTGGCACTTCCCGACTGATAGTAAAGGGAAAGATTATCATAAGATCCGCTTTCCCCCGCACATTTGGAGTTAAATGTGACAGCAAGCCGTTTTTCCATTATTGTCTGCCTGTTATGCACAGTCAGCAGGGTATTCAAGAAACTCCTCACGGTATAGCCGTGGTATGCCTTCGGCTCCTGTATCGAATCCAGAAGATAGGCAAGTTCCCCTTCGCACACCACTGTCTGGGTATTATAAAAGTTCTTCTCCATACTAAGGATGCGTCCGTAGAAAATACTGTCCCCATCCTTTTCTACCCGGATAACGGAAGTCAGCTTTTTCATCCTGTCATACATCGGGTTTACTGCCGGGATATCAAACTCAAATGAACCGGATTTGTTATCTGCCAGTTCCAGCTTGGTATTAAAAATGACCAGCTCCTGATCTCCTGGAAGATACAAAAGCTGATCGTCACAAAATACTTTATACATTTACAGACTCCCTCCCCGGAACTCAATATTTACTGTATACTTTCCGTAAAAATAGAGTCTTCCGCCTCCTGCCGGAATGATCAGATCTGCAAAGCGATTCTGGCCTTCCTGCAAAGTGTACCTCGTCCCATTAAAAGTAATATAGTTCGAAACGCTTTCATCAAGGTTGCTGACAAGAAATGCAGGAACAACCGGAATACCGCTTCCTTCCAAAAATTTACTGCTGCTTCCAGAAACACTGATTCCACGGTAATCACGGATGATCCCTGTTTCAAAATTCAATATGTCCCACAGCCAATCCTCACTTGACACATTAAGTTCGTATTTATACGCATCCGCATCTACCGTCAGGGTAAATGTACCGAGCCTTCCATTTCTGGAAAACCCCGAAACCTCTGCACGTCCGTGATAATACACATCCGGCTCCTGATCCAGAACAACCCGTACTTCTTTGCCCTGATATGCCTTCAGAAATGTCCGGTAAAACACCGGCCACAAATCTTCCCTTTCCATTTTTCCTAAAGAGAACTTAAGCTGCCTGGACTCATATTCCACCTGTCCTGTCAGCGTTTCCGTAAGGTCAATTCTGACACTGCTTCCGGGCACTTCGATATAATTAGTTTTCGGGGATGGCTCACTTACGATATCCGTATTGCCGATCACAAGGCCATAATCTTTCCATGTGTGCTTTCCATTGATCGTTGCCCCAAATCCTGCGGTTGTATATTCGCTCATCAGACCATGCCCCTTTCTGCTTTAAATTTCTGCATGCCCAGTTTCTGATTGATCCCGGGTGCCAGTTTTCCTATCAGCGTTCCGTCATCCAGATAGATGCCTTTTCCGCTGTTTTCTGCTATCACAGCCAGATACTGCTCCATTGCCGAAGTATTCAGCCTGTTTGTCAGGATATTTTCCAGCTGTTCATAAAAACCTTTCAGTGGAAGAACCGCTTCTTTTCCGGCTTCCCCTCCTGCCATAAGACTCGACCCGTTCATGCCAAAGATGGTTGGTCCTGTCATGATACCGCCTTCCTTGTACCAATCGATATTCAGATGCGGTACACTTGGCGGAGCAAGTGACAATTTCCCACTGATACTGAAATGCGGTAACTTGATATGCGGGAGCGACAGGTGCATGCCATTAAAGAATCCCGTGATCTTCTCCACGATTCCTTTAATGGTATCCCTTGCTGCCTCAATCGGTGTAACAATTGCACTCTTGATTCCATTCCACACAGACACAGCTGTTGATTTGATTCCATTGAAAATAGAAGAAAGTGTACTCTTCAAAGCCTCAAATACGGAAGAAACCTTGCTTTTAATGCTGTCAACGACCGTGCTGATTGCGGTTTTGATTCCATTCCATACCGTAACCGCTACCGTTTTCACAGCATTGAATACCGTAGTTACCACCGTCTTGATGGCATTCAGCACGGTAGATATCTTTGTACTGACCACATCCCAAATGGTACTGATCACGGTCTTTATGGTATTCATGACGGTTGAAATTACCGATGCCACGGCATTGATTACAGTCGAAACGGTGCTCTTTATCGTGTTCCATACGGAAATAATGGTCTCCTTACAGTTCTCCCATACAAAGCGGAACGGCAATGTAATGACATTAAATGCTGCTTCCAAAAGCGAACCAATAAACAGGATTCCTACCTGTACCACATTCTTGATGCTCTCCCATACTCCGGTAAAGAATGACGTAATCCCGTTCCAGATATTTGTAAAGAATGTAGATACGGAAGTCCATACTGCATTCCAGCTTGTCCCAAACCATCCAAGGACTGTATCCGCAATCCCACGGATAAGATTCAATGCTGCCGTAAAGATTCCAGTGATTCCATTCCAGATGCCGGAGAATATCTCCTTGATTCCCGACCACATCTGCTCCCAGTTTCCCGTGAAAAGTCCGATAAACACATCTAGCAGTCCCGTCAGTGCATCAAGTACTGTACCAAGAACTGTTGAAATGATACTGAATGCTGCTTCAAACACAGGTGCCAGAAGTTCACAGAAATCATTCCAGATTTTTTTCAGTGTATTTACCACTGCAGTAAAATCAATATTAAGGGCTGCCAGCCTTTCCTTGATCCCTTCAACAAATGCCTGTATCTTCTTGACAATACCTTCCCAGATCGCTGTCATGGCATTTCTGAATTCCTCGTTGGTATCCCACAGATGTTTAAATGCAGCCACTAAAACGGCCACCACGGCAATAACCGCCAGCACAGGTCCTGCTACCGCCCCAAGTGCGCTTGCAAGCCCGGTTACCGAACCGCTGCTTCCTGCGATCTTTACTCCAAGACTTGCGATCCCTTTGGCAAGGGAAGAAAAGCCTTTCATCGCTGTCCCTACGGTTGAGATCGTTTTTCCAAGAATGATCAGGAACGGTCCGATGGCTGCAACCACCGCTGCAACACGGATGATCAGGTTTCTCTGGGATTCATCCATGCTGTTCAGCTTATCTACAAATCCCTGTATCTTTGAGACAAGACTCCGGATCACAGGCATAAGCGCCTCTCCAAAAGAAATGGCCAGACCTTCCACCGCTGATTTTAAGATGGTGATCTGACCGGACAGGTTATCAAGCTGTGTATCTGCCATCTGCTGTGCAGCACCACCGGATTCCATAATGGACTTTTGAAGGCTGTCCCAGGTATCCCCGGTATTTGCAAGCAGGGAATTTACGGATGACAGATCCGTTTTATTAAAGATTGTACTGATGATATTATTCTTCTCTGCAGAGGTCATGCCGTCCATAGACTTATTAAGGTCAGAAAGGATATCGTTCAGACTCCGCATGTTCCCCTGCGAATCATAAACCTGAAGGCCGAGACTCTCCATACAGGCAGCTGCCTTATCGGTCGGACTCTGTAATGCAAGGATCACGTTTCTAAGATGTGTACCGCCCTCTGCTCCCTTGATACCATTATTGGCCAGAATACCAAGGGCTGTATTTAATTCTGCCGTACCGCCTTTTACGGATTTAGCAGTTGCACCAATGGTAAGGATTCCTTCCCCTAGCTGCGCCACGGATGTGTTCGTGGTCGATGCTGTTTTTGCCATCTGATCGACCATTGTATTGGCTTCATCCGTCTGCATGCCAAGGGCTGACATGGCATCCGTTACCATATCCGATGCAGATGCAAGATCGATATCTCCTGCGGCTGCCAGATTCAGTACCGTTGGAAGCGTATCACACATCTGCTGTGTATCATAACCCGCCAAAGCAAGGTAATTAAGTGCCTGTGCACACTCACTTGCAGAAAAGGCTGTTTTCTCTCCCATCTGCTTCGCCAGAGTACGCAGGGTATCCATCGTATTTACGGACTGTCCATCCACCTTTGACATGGAATCAGCCGTAATTCCCATCGTGGCCTGTACCTGGCTCATAGAAGAATCAAAATCTGCCGTAGTCTTCACTGCTGCCGTACCAAGACCTGCAACTGCCGCCGTTACGGGAAGCATTTTTGTTCCGACACCGGATATCTTATTTCCGACTGACTCCAGCTTCCCACCAACCTCTTCGATTTTTGCAAGGGCAGCATTGGAATTTACTGCTTCCTGTGCCAGCTTTTGGAGTTCCTGTTCCGTTTCGATGATTTCCCTCTGAAGGGCATCATATTTGTCCTGTCCCAGATCCCCGTTCTCCATCTGCTGCTTTGCCTGTTCCTGTGCTGTTTTCAAAGCATCCAGTTTTTCTTTGGTAGAACCGATGGCATCCTTTAAAAGTTTCTGCTTCTGTGCAAGCAGCTCTGTATTTGCCG
>OMCD01001655.1_pt1 | contig 12664 bp, 6 predicted proteins | sample 1674171 | NCBI WGS metagenome assembly OMCD01 (sample SAMEA103958149, study PRJEB25191) | human gut metagenome | biome: human-associated habitat [ENVO:00009003]; feature: intestine environment [ENVO:2100002]; material: feces | place: Germany | collected 2013/2015
CTTTGCCAGCTGGGTGAGCGCGATATAGGCGGTAACGATGCCAATGAGCAGCCCAAAAAAGCTCGTGGGCAGCGGCATGAGGCCGAGCACATCGGCGATGGGGCTTGCCGGCAGCCAGGTGACGAGCGCCAGGCCCAGCACAGTAAGAACGCACAATGCGGGCGCGGCGTGGTCGCGCGGGCTCGGCAGATGCGGGGAGCGCAACATGTGGACCACGAGTGTCTGCGACCACATGGACTCGACAAACCAGCCGCTCTGGAAGAGCGCAGCAAAGGTCGCCATACCCGCGACGTCGCCCGCGGCGGCAAGCTCGGACCAGCTTGCGTCCACGGCGGTGGGGCACACGACAAAGAAGAGCGCGGCGAAGGTCACGATGTCAAACAGCGAGCTCACGGGGCCCAGCTCGAGCATAAAGCCCTTGATGGACGCGGCGTCCCAGGAGCGCGGACGGGCGGTCCAGACGTCATCGACGGTGTCCCACGGTAGCGTGATGCACACGATCTCGTAGACGAGCGACAGCAGCACCAGCTGTAGGGCACTCATGGGCAAAAACGGCAAGAACAGGCTCGCGACGGTCACGGACAGCACGTTGCCAAAGTTGGAGCTCACTGTGGTCTTGAGGTACTTGAGCAGGTTGCCGTAGGTGCGGCGGCCTTCGATGATTCCGCGTTCGAGCACGCCCAGGTCCTTCTGAAGCAAGATGATATCGGCGGATTCCTTGGCAATGTCGACGGCCGAATCGACTGAGATGCCGCAATCGCTCGCACGCATGGCGGCGGCGTCGTTGATGCCGTCGCCCATAAAGCCCACGGTGTGGCCGAGTAGCTCGCGCATGACGCGCACCAGGCGCGCCTTCTGCAACGGCGAGAGCTTGGCGAAGAGGTGGGTTTTCTCGGCGCGCTTGGCAAGTTCGGCGTCATCGAGCGCATCGATCTCGGAGCCGAGCAAGACGTTGCTCGCATCGATGCCAATCTGCTCGCAGACGGTGGCGGCGACGCGGTCGTTGTCGCCGGTTAGGACCTTGACCGCCACGCCCTTGGCCTCGAGGGTGGCGACGGCGCCCGCGGCACTTGCTTTGGGCGGATCGAGGAAGGCCAAAAAGCCCATCAGCACCATGTCGCACTCGTCGGCGATGCCAAACTCGCCCACGCAGCGCGGATTGGTCTTCTGCGCCACGGCAATTACGCGTAGGCCCTCGGCGTTAAGTCCGGCGATCTGCTTGCGAATCTGGGCGAGCTTCTCGTCGGTGAGCGGCTGAGCGATGCCATCGATCTCGACAAAGGAGCAGATCTCGAGCATTTCCTCGGCAGCGCCCTTGGTAACCATCTGGGTTTTGCCTTGGGCGTCGGCGACAACTACGCTCAGGCGACGGCGCGAGAAATCGAAGGGAACCTCGTCGACCTTGGTGTAGCGGTCGCGCAGGCTCTGGCCCAGCATGGAATCGGGTGCGACGGTCGAGGGCGTCACATCGGCACGGTCGATTACGGCCAGGTCGATAAGATTTTTGAGGCCGGTCTGGAAGAAGCTGTTCAAAAACGCATGGCGCAGCACGCGCGCGTCCTCGTTGCCATCGGTGTTGAGGTAGCGCTCGAGCACGATGCGGTCTTCGGTGAGGGTGCCGGTCTTGTCGCAGCACAGGACGTCCATCGCTCCGAGGTTTTGAATCGCCGGCAGCTCCTTGACGATAACCTGGCGACGGGCGAGGTCCTTGGCGCCCTGCGACAGGCTCGTGGTCACGATGACGGGAAGCATCTGCGGCGTGATGCCCACGGCCACGCTCGTGGCGAACAGCAGCGCGTCGATGACGTTGCCCTTGGTGGCGGCGTTGATGGCAAAGACGGCCGGCGCCATAACGAGCATCAGGCGCACCAGCAGCATGGAGACGCTCGAGACGCCGCGGTCAAACGCGCTCTTTTCGCCGCGCCCGTTGAGCATCTTGGCGATGCCGCCCAGGTAGGTGTCCGAGCCGGTGGCAACGACAAGCGCCATGGCGGCGCCGTTTTGCACGGAGGTGCCGGTAAAGACGATGCTCTTGCAGGCAGAGAGTGGCAGTGCGGAGCCGTCGGCGCCCTCGACGACGGTGACGGCGGTGGTCTTCTCGACGGCCTCGCTCTCGCCGGTGAGTGCGGACTCGATGACAAACAGGTCGCGCGCGGTGATGACGCGGGCATCTGCCGGCACCATATCGCCGGCAGAGAGACGGATTACATCGCCGGGGACGAGCTCGTCGAAGGGGATCTCGATGCGCTCGCCGTCGCGCAGGGCGGTGCAAGTGTTGGAGACCAGGTCCTTGAGGGCCTCGGCCGCATTGCCGCTGCGGGCTTCCTGGATAAACTTCATGCCGCCCGATACCAGCAGCATGGTGCCGATGACGATGACCGTGGAGGGGTCGCGCTGCGGTTCGGGCACGGCGAGCACGTCGATGTAGAGCGAGACCAGTGCGAGCGCGGCGAGGATGCCGGCGAAGGGATCGATGAACGCGTCGGCGATGCGGCGGGCGAGCGTTTTGGTCGTTGCCTCGATGGTGTTGGGGCCGACGGCGTTCAGGCGCTCAGTTGCCTGCTCGACGGTGAGGCCGTTTGCCGTGGCGTCAAGCAGTACGAGGGCGTCCTCGGCACTATGGGTGGCGGCGAATATGGTGTTCTTGGACAGGCCGGTATGAGCGGCAGGGCGCGCCGTGCGGCGGCGCTTGGAGATGGCTTCGAGTACCGTGACGGTTTTGAGCATCAGCATAGGGTCCTCCTTGTTGAGGGGAGTTAGCGTACGTGTCGTATTTGCTTCAAAAAACCTAGATGTCGCTCACGTCAAGCTCTTGAGCCCACAAAGGGTGCAGCGCGCCTTTGCGGTGGTTTTGGCGATCTGCCGGTGGCGTTTATGCGTGTGCGGAGTCCTCGCGGCGTGCCGAGGGCGACATGCAGGTTTTTCGACTAGGACTGCCTTCCATGGCACACCTCCTAAAGGCTGAGCGCAGCGCGCTTTGGGTATCTCGTACCCCTTTTTAATCCGCCCGTATTCTTGATGAGGGGGTTTGACATGTCAACCCCATTGTTCGGAAAACCATTCCCCCTGACAAAGCCTTTACAGAATGCCGTGGCCCCAAAGCGCGCCCGCATCGACGCTTCGCCTGCGCTAAACTGGAAGGCACGTACGCGATTACGAGAGGAGCCCGCATGGAGGCTTACAAGCAAGAGTTCATCAAGTTTATGGTCGAGTCCGACGTCCTTAAGTTCGGCAGCTTTACGCTCAAGAGCGGCCGTCAGTCCCCGTTCTTTATGAACGCCGGCGCTTACGTGACGGGCTATCAGCTCAAGAAGCTGGGCGAGTATTACGCCCAGGCCATCCACGATAACTTTGGCGACGACTTTGATGTGCTGTTTGGACCGGCCTACAAGGGTATTCCGCTGGCCGTCGTGACCGCAATTGCCTACCACGAGCTGTACGGCAAGGAGGTCAAGTACTGCTGCGACCGCAAGGAGGCCAAGGACCACGGTGCCGATAAGGGCAACCTGCTGGGTTATGAGCCCAAGGACGGCGACCGTGTGGTCATGGTCGAGGACGTCACCACCAGCGGCAAGTCCATCGACGAAACCTACCCCAAGGTCAAGGCTGCTGCCGATGTCGAGATTAAGGGCCTGATCGTGTCCCTCAACCGCATGGAGGTCGGCAAGGGTGGCGTGACCACCGCGCAGAAGGAGATCGAGGCCAAGTACGGTTTCCCCGTCGCGAGCATCGTCTCCATGGCCGAGGTCGTCGAGACCCTCTACAACCACGAGATCGACGGCAAGGTCGTCATCGATGACGAGCTCAAGGCCGCCATCGACGCCTATTACGAGCAGTACGGAGTCAAGTAGGTTCCGCCGTTCTGCCGAACGGCGGACCGGTCGACGCTGTGCGGGCCGCATTTGGACAATCTGACGTTCAACTTCAAGGGCGCGACCAGAAGGTCAGCGCCCTTTCGTTTCACGTCACCTTGTCACAAATGCGACCCGCTCGCTGACTTATGCTCAACCTGCGGCGCCATTTTTCTTGAAGGCACCTTGCTCGCTCTGGCGGGCTTTCGCTGACTTTTGCTCTACCTGCGGTGTTGGCGGGGTAGCTAATTTAGGATGGGGCTCTTTTAACTACCCGCAAAGTAGTCATTGGGGACGTTCTTAAATAACTAGTCGTTTAAGAACGTCCCCAGCGACTACAAGCTCTCCAACCGCGAGGCCGAGGTTTTGCGTCTGGTTGTACTGGGCAAATCGAACCAAGAGATCGCTGACGAGCTATTCCTTGCCGTGGGCACCGTCAAGACCCACATCCTCAACATCCTGGTCAAAACTGAGCAGCAAAACCGCACGACGCTCATCCTCCACTTCTGAAAGCGCTAACCTGCCAAAAAGAGACAGGTTTATTTTGGCAAGTTTTATCTGGGCAAACGCCAACCGCCGCGGGGAAGTTGTCTCCCTTCGCGGCGGTTTTTGGTTCATGATTTCATTCGCCTCAATCTGTAACGCGTAGAGGACAAATCGCCGTCTTACTGTTACAGATCGAGACGAGTTATAGAGTGCGCGTCGAATAGTCTCAATCTGTAACAGGTAGAGACGTTTTTGCCAGCCAGGTGTTACAGATTGAGATGAACGAAGGGGCAGCAGCGTTAAACAAGTCCGCCGCAAAGTAATTCGGAGAGATCCGATCCTAGAGTTATCTACCAGGTACGATATGTGCACTGATATTTTGTCTCAAACCCGGGCATCCCGTTGCCGCGCGGGCTTAACGCTGCACCCGTATAGAGAATCGTTTGCCCCGTACGAGAATACGAAGTTTTAAAAGACAGCCTCTTGTATGTCTGATCGAAGCAATCAATATTCTCGCTCGGGTGGTTTGCAGTGGAGAACGATTTGTAGGTGTCCAAGACATCCGCCGTCACAAGACGACAAGGTGCAACAGAACCTGCATCTGGTTGCGCCGACGCATAAGTGGGAATTACGGCCATCGACAGAGCGAACATAATACATGCGCACATTGCCTTCACATAGTTCTTCGCTACATTTCGCTTCATGGTCATCTTCCTTTCCTAGTTTTTGTTATCGTTCGTCTTGAAAAGTTGCGCGTACACATTACCGATCCATTTCGAATCACCTCCCATTTCTCGGGTAACGACACGAGAGCCATCTCGTGTGAACAATACGGAAGCATCGCAAAGCGATTCGAGATTTCCGATTAGATGAGAAGAGATAATGACATGCGCCCCCCTACCCGCATCGTCTCTAAGAGCATTCGAAACGATTGCGACGTGTCTCACATCAAGTGCATTCATGGGCTCATCCAAAAGGACGACTTCGCAATAGGACATATACGCCATCGCCACATTGAGTAATTGTCTATTTCCATCAGACAGCCTAGATACGGGCGTATTCTTCAACCCAGTCAAGTCAAAGCGATCAAGCACTTGGTCCAAAGTGCGAGGTGAATGCCAAATTCGCCTGCATCGGTCGAGATGGAAAGCGACTGTCATGTATGGAATCAATAGAGACGGCCCATTCGGAACCAAGAAGAATTCCTTTCTCATTTCCTCACAGTCGACACATGCTTTTGCATGAAAACAGAGAGAACCTGACACGCGCACTGATGGCCCAGCGTCTCCCCAAAGAGCATTAAGTAACGTAGTCTTGCCATATCCATTTGGCGCGACAAGACCCCATATCTGGCCAGCGGGCATATCAAACTGCAATCCCTTTGCCAGCTGGTTTTTTCCAACCGTCAACACATCCAACGACAGAGAGAGCAAGCTTTTCTCGCCCAAACTATCCGGACTAATATGGTTCCAGGCCCAGCGATTCTTGCTTTTTAGGCGCGAAAACGAGATGATTCCCAACGCACAGACAACAAGCGTGCCCATTACGGCAAAGAAACAGTGCAGCGCACTGGCTTCAGGAACGAGTGATACCTCAGCTCCATTGGCGTAAGAAGCGCCGCCGAGTGCAAGCGAAGAGACAGAATAGCTCGGCACCATATACGGCAGCAACGCATGCCATGGAGCATCTTTGCTCGCATAAAACGGAAGCTGGCTTATGCCCCCCACAAGAGCGACCACCATGGACGAAATGGCCCTGTTTCTGCTTCCTGCGTATACGCACACGCCCAAACAAGCAAACATCATAGACAACGCAACCTCAAAGACAGCAAATAGCCTAAGCTGAACTAACACAGTTCTTTCGACCACGTCACCATACTGAATGAATACGACTGGGTACTCCGTCTGACCGGCACCGTTAAGCACCGTTGCCAATACAAAACAGGGAGCCAACGCCAGAACCAAAACCGTCATCGATGCAATGCCAGAGACGAGAACGCGGCATGCATTCATCTCTAACTTTGACAACAAAGCCCGATCGTAGAACCGCTTTCCATCCCCCTCAAGCGACATATAGAGGACGAGAACCGGAACTAAAAGCCACGCTATTGCAGGAACAGCGCCGCAATAATATGCAAGAAGAATCATCCCAGGCATTTTTGTTGTTGAGCCGTACGATTCCGGATGGGGCAGCATTGCTATGGCTCGGGGAAGACGCTCTTGGGCCTCAAGCGATAGCTCCGAATCAACGCCATTCAAATAACCGAGTCGGTATTCCTTGAGCAATAGATTGTCATAATCGGCAATCGCATCGTAATACCCTCTGGAGTCTGTCTTACTTTTAAGCGCTCTATCAAGACACGCCCTTTCGTCGGCAATGATACTGTTAAGCTCCTGTGGGGCAGTGTCATAAACGCCGTCAGAGACTTGAGAGACCAACAATGCCCTCTGCTCCTTGATGGAACCTCTGCCATATAGATAATCTGCTCCCGTTGGAACGGATAGAAAAACCGGGATGCAGAATACGAGCGCGAGCAGCGCCGTCAGCAACATAATTCCCCGGTTTCGCGCAAGAACTTCTAAATTAAGTCGTACATATGCGAGGCAATCACAAGTCTTCACGGCAAGCACCTCCGGTTCGCAACGTACGGATCGTCGGACCCGTTGTCCGGAAGTATCGCCTTCATCGTCTGAACTGTCTGTAGACGTATGGGATGGACTTGTGACCTTGTTTGTCTACAGGCTTCTACCTGCCATTTTCTAAAACATCAGCTATAAGACAAAATACCTTATCTCTAAGTTCACGCTCCGAGTGAACTCCAAGCAAGGCATAGCTCTTGCTCTTAGCCTCTTTGACGGTTCCCCGAGCAACGTTAAGATGTGCGCAAATCTCGGTGGATCCACTGCCATCAAGAACGCATGCCATGATGTCAGCATAAAGTGGCGTAAAGCCAAGCTTCAAGAAAACCTCGCGTGCGGCATCGCGTCGATTACCCGCCGGGACTGCATCTTTCGCACGCAAGGATAGCAGCGAATAAGTCAGAAGGATAAGTACGACAAGGAACGCGGTCACGCGTAAAGCAGGCAAAAGGCCGTCAACGGCCTCACCGCTCCCAACGGACTCAAAGAAAATGTACAGAAGACTTACCACATCGTGAACCCAGAACGTTGCCCCAGCACCCACAGACACCGAAGAAAGAGTAAGTTCGGGCGAAAGGCACAAATGCATTTCAGACATCCACCGTATAGCCGCATGGCAACACAGGGCCAAAAGCACTATAGCTATCGACAGGATTATCACATCATGCTCAAAGCCGAAGCATATGAGGATTTCCTCGATGCCCATTCCAGACGCATACATAAACAGGAAGCAGGCGAAGACTATCCTGCAGCTCCGATTGGACGATAAGGACCTCAGTGATTCTGAACGGTGATCATGGCCTTTTGTTGCGTCGAAATGCCACGTATCCTTTAACAAAAGAAGTCCAGCTGTCGCCTCTGAAATGCTTTTATATCCGGTTTTAGTCAAGGCCCGCGACAAATAGGTACGGGCGGTAGACGGGGAAATATCCAAGGCAGAAGCAATCTCCTCGTACGTTTTTCCCTCTATCCTCATAGAGAAAACCGCGGACTCCCTTTGAGAAAAACCCAAAGTCGCAGGGATATCGGCAACTGCAGAGCGTTTTCCTCCTAATTTGGCATCCGCAGAAAAAGCGCTCGTTAAGTCGGGTAAGGATCGCATTATGGCCCTGACAAGGATGCTGCCCAAGACAGTCACCAGAAGCAGTGCGATCTCTTGATGCCCACCAAAGCTCAGGAGCACAGCACCGATGTTTATATTGCGCGAAAACAAACAATCCAAATCAAGAACAACGGCAGCATTACCAAACGCAAGAGGTTCGACGAGCGAGGCAGCAACCCCCATCTCGGCGTTAACGGAAAGGAAAGAACCGACGGACTCCATCAACGGGGCGAGAAGAAACTGAAGGCCAACAAGCAAAGCAATCAAGAGTACAACGGGGCTGTAAAGGGCGAGCTCAGGATACCCATGGAGAACAGGGCCATCGACTACATGTTTCCCCGTTGATCCCGCACGCATGTTTGCGAATTCACCGCCAAGCGCCCAAGAACAGCAAGCGACAAGCAAGGGGGCTAGCAACAACAAAATGAACGCGAGCGCCGAAACCACACCATGAAATTGATGAAACACATTAAGAGATACCGTGAACATCGCAAGAAGTGCAATATCTACGAGCATAAGTCCAAAAAGCCGTTTGGAAATACCCGGTCTCACGGGGCGAGAGATGAGACCCACACAGAAGCCCGAAAGCAGATGCAGGCCGATAAGAACGGTGCCAGAAAGGCCCGCATAAATACTTGGCGCCATACAATACAGACCAGCCGCCCCTATAAACAACATAAATGAATGCCAGAGGAACGAGCGCTTCACGTTTTGTAGATTAGCCGCCTCGATTGCCATAAATTCAAAGCTCCTAGATAGCATTTTGGCTATTTTAACATCGTCCCCAGCGTTAAAAAACTGTTACCCGAATTAATCAATATGCCCCCTCCGCTAAAAGGCACCACGCTCATCCTCCACTTCTGGGAGCGCTAACCTGCCAAAAAGGAACAGGTTTATTTTGGCAGGTTTTATCTGGGCAAACGTCCAAACCGCCGTAAGGGAGTTGCCTTCCCTCGTGGCGGTCTTCTAGCAGAAAAACCAAGTGAGTAGACTTTTTGCAGGAGACCAAGCACGCCCAAAACGACGCGGCTCTGACCTGCGGTTTTATTGAGCATTTGTCGCGATGTGCTCGGCAGGTTCAAAAAAGTCTACTCACTTGCATCCGAAACACCCCCAGATAGGCAAAAACCGCCGCGAAAGGGCCCTGGTCCCTTCGCGGCGGTCATACGCCTCTGATTTTGCGACGGTTTTGCCCGCTTGTTACTCGCTGTAGCGGGTGGCGATGGCAGTTTGCACCATGCCAGTGCTCATAAGGTAGGTCACCAGGAAGTAGCCACCGTATGCTGCCAGGAAGATTGCACAGGTGAGGCCCACGGTGCCGCCGATGCTCATATTTCCGAAAATGCTCACCAGCTCGATGATCACCTTAAGTGCCACAAAGGAGTGCGCCAGGCCCACTGCCAGCGGGAACAGGAAGAATACCGCTTGCTGCGCCATCACCGAATGGCGAATCTGGCGGTCGTCACAGCCAATCTGCGCCAGCACACGATAGCTGCGGCTGCCGTCGGCCACGTTGGAGAGTTGCTGGATCGACAGAATCGCCGCGCATGCAACGACCAATACAAAGCCGATGTAGATGGCTAGGTAGCTAATAAGACCGTTCATTTGCGCTGCCTGCGTGTACATCTCGGAGCGTGTGATGAAGGTTCCCCACGACCCCGGCTCCTTGCCGTCAACGAGCAGATTGTCGAGCAGAGTGTATTTAATGCTCTCGTCTGCCTCGGTTGTATCCATCCCCTGTTTGTAGTTAACGAGCAGGCTACTGGAATACGGCTGCAGATTAAGTTGGGACAACAGCTCGTCGGCAACGACGACGGTGCCCGGATTACTACCCGTCGCCGAGTTGGCGATGGCCGCCGTATCTTCGTCCGACTTATCGGTTGCGGGCTTGAGCGTATGCCCGCCCAAGGTAAGGGCATGGCCGCCAGCCATATACTTGGTGTACAGGTCGACCAGCTCGCCGCCCATATCACACGTGAGCAGATACTGGTCGCGACCGATGTGCACCGGCTCCTCGCCCATCATCTGGCGCAGTTTGTTGTACTGGCTCGCCGGCGTCACAAACAGACCCATCGCATCGGCATTGCTACCCCCGAACGCCTTGGGAAGCTTTTCGCCCATGGTCTTGCACATCTCACTTGGGGTCACCGAAGGATTCGAGCCGCCAACTGGGTAACTCAGATACGAATCGATCTGCACATGCTCACCGGCAACATCGGCGATATTGACCTTCTTGCCGGTCTCGTCGTTGTTGTCCGCCGACTTGCCGTGCCATGCGGGGTACAAATCGACCGTTGTATCGGCCAACACCATGCGATCGGCCTCATCAGATGGGTTGACATACTCTTTGTAGTAGTCGAACGTATCGGGCGTGTAATAGACATACGTCTGAGACACGTCTACAGGGTTATAGCGCTCCAGGTTTTCGTTCATCACGTTGGCAATCGACATACCGCACGTCACCGAGGTGATGGCCAAAAACAGGAGCATCGCGATGACGCCCATCGAAAAGCACACCGTGTTGACCTTGGCCGCAAGCTGGCGCACGGTAAACATGTTGAGGCCGCGCCAATACACGCCGCGCAGGCTCTGCAGCAGCTTGATGAGCATGCCCGAGAGTCCCCAGAACAGGGCAAAGGTGCCCACTGTAACCATAGCGGTCGTAATGCCAAACTGGTTCATGGCCTCTTGCAGCTTGCTGTCCGTCGCGGTTAGCGGGAACCCATCACGTAGCAGACGGTAATAGGCCACGCCCACAAGCACCACGCCCACGGCAAAGATGGCAATCGCGATCCAGGGGTTGCGTGTCTTGATGCTCTCGTTGCGACGCTCGGCACCCATAAGCTCGATGAGTTTGGTACGACGCACGGCGCGAAGGTTCAGCAGTAGCGTGAGCACAAACATTACGAGCATGCAGGCAAGGGTCAGATTGAACGCATGCACCGAGAAAAAGAAGTGGAAATTGGCGATCTGTGTCTTAAAGAGCGAGGCCGTAAAGAACGTCATGAGCTGGGAGAGTCCCACACCCAGCACAATGCCGGCGACAAAGGCCACGACCGATACTATCACCGTCTCGAGCGCCATGATCGTGGCGACACGCCCACGCCCCATGCCGAGCACCTGGTACAGGCCAAACTCCTTTTTGCGGCGTTTCATGATGAAGTTATTGGCATACACCATCAAAAAGGCCATGACACCGGCCAAAAAGTACGTCAGGTTGCCGAGCATGCTGCCCATAACCTGCGCCAAGCCCTTTTCATCGATGCCGGCGATGTCGACTTGCATCGAGATGGTGTTAAAGGCATAGAAGACCGTGACGCCCAGGGTGAGCGTCAAAAGGTAGACGAGGTAGTCGCGGCCGGCGCGGCGGACGTTACCCCAAGCGAGTTTACAGAGCATCGGAGCCCTCACCGCCCATCATGGCAACGACCTCCATAATGCGGTCGAAGAACTCTCGGCGGTCGGTGTCGCCGCGGCGCAGCTCGGTGAAAATCTTGCCGTCGCGGATAAACAGCACGCGGCGCGTATAGCTGGCAGCAAAGCTGTCATGCGTGACCATGAGCACGGTGGCGCGCAGGCGGCGATTGAGGGCCCCCAGGCTCTCGAGCAGCAGGCGAGCGCTCTTGGAATCGAGGGCGCCGGTGGGCTCGTCGGCCATGATCATGGTGGGGTCGGTGACGAGCGCGCGAGCCGCGGCGACGCGCTGCTGCTGACCGCCGGACATTTGGTAGGGATACTTGTCGAGCACCTGACTGATGGACAGACGCGCGGCCACATCCTGCACGCGGGTCGAAATCTCTGCCGAGTTTGTGCGGGCGATGGTGAGCGGCAAGGCGATGTTCTCGCGTGCCGTGAGCGTATCGAGCAGGTTGGAGTCCTGGAAGATAAAGCCGAGCTCCTCGCGGCGGAACTGCGAGAGCTTGGCCTGCTTCATGCGCGTAACGTCCTGCCCGTTTATGCGAATGGTGCCACTTGTGGCGCTATCGATGGTCGACACGCAGTTGAGCAACGTTGACTTGCCCGAGCCCGAAGCGCCCATGATGCCAACAAATTCGCCGCGGTTGACGGTAAAGCTGACGTCGTTGAGCGCGCGGGTCACGTTGCCCAGCGCTCCATATACCTTTTCGAGATGCGCGACCTCCAGTACCGGGGTCGCCATGTGCGTGCTTTGCATACCGAGTCCTTTCTTGCGATTAGTCTACGGCATCTATAGTCGCAAGAAGACGAGTCGGCTACCATCGATATGGCTTACGCTTGCCTTACCGTTGTGTAAGGTACGGGTAGCTACCCTGCCACGTGTTGATGTTGAGAGAGGACTCCTGTTGAAGACTGTTCATGTTGCCGCTGGGATCATTCGCAAGGAAGGATCCGATGAGCTGCTTGCCGTGCAGCGCGGCTATGGCGACATGCAGGGACTTTGGGAGTTCCCCGGTGGCAAGCTCATGCGCGGCGAGACGCCCGAGGACGCTGTACGCCGCGAGCTCATGGAAGAGCTACGGGTCAAAGTCACCAACCTGCGCGATTTTTACACCGTTGAGTACGACTACCCCGATTTTCATCTCTCCATGGAGTGCTACTACTGCTCG
>OMCD01001670.1_pt1 | contig 12595 bp, 9 predicted proteins | sample 1674171 | NCBI WGS metagenome assembly OMCD01 (sample SAMEA103958149, study PRJEB25191) | human gut metagenome | biome: human-associated habitat [ENVO:00009003]; feature: intestine environment [ENVO:2100002]; material: feces | place: Germany | collected 2013/2015
CCGCGACATGCCGAGCAGGTAAACCGAACCTGAAGCTCGAATTCACGCAGCTTTTTCCGGATATCTGCCGATAAAAACTCCTCACTCATGATAATCTCCTTTTCTTCTCGCGCAGTGCTGCCCGGTTCATCAGGATTACGGAAAGGAAGGCAATGACAACGATGATGGCAACATAGCGGTATGCCGCGTCCATATTTCCTGCTGCCACCTCGGAATATACCGCCATCGGCAGGGTTCTGGTTTTTCCTGCGATATTGCCTGCGATCATGGCCGTTGCGCCAAATTCTCCCAGGCCTCTCGCAAAGGCCAGGACACCGCCGCTGACAATACCCGGCATGGCATTGGCAATCAGCACCTTATGGAAGATGCTCCACTCACTCATGCCAAGGGTGCGGGCCGCTGCCATGAGGTTCGGATCCACCTGCTCAAACGCTCCCCTTGCAGAGCGGTACATGAGCGGAAAGGACATCACCACCGATGCCAGCACTGTGGCTGTCCAGGAGAAAGCGATCTTAACACCGAAATACTGCAAAAAGAAGATGCCGATGGGCCGTTTCACCCCAAACAGATATAAGAGAAAAAAGCCCGCCACCGTAGGCGGCAGCACCAGCGGCAGCGTCAGCACGCCGTCCAGGATGATCTTCATCCGCTCGTTTTTCATGCTGACCACCCACCAGGCTGCCAGGATTCCGAGGAAAAAGGTAATCACGATGGAGACACTGGCTGTCTTCATGGAAATCAGGATCGGGGACCAGTCCATCTTTTGCTCCTTTCTCTTTACTCTGCTGCTACAAAGCCGTAGGACTCAAATACCGCAATTGCTTCCGGAGTCTGTAAGAAGTCAACGAATGCCTTTGCAGCATCCTCGTGAGCAGTCGCCTTTACCACGGCTACCGGGTAGATGACTTTCTTTTCCAGGCTTCCCTCCGGTGCCTCTGCAACAACAGTAACCTGATCAGCCTTGCTTGCCGCGTCGGTTGCGTATACGATACCCGCGTCAGCACTTGCTGCTGCAACCTGGTTTAATACCTCCGTTACGTTGGTACCAAAGCTTACCTTATCCTGAATGCTGTCCCATACGTTTAAATTGGTCAGAGCTTCTTTTGCGTACTGGCCGGCCGGAACACTCTCCGGATCGCCCAGAGCGATGGATGCTGCATCGCCGATCTTCTCGAAGGAATCAATCTTACTGTCACTGCCGGCCGGAACGATCAGAACGATCTTATTCTCTAACAGGTTCACAATGCTATCGGAAGCAATCATGCCTTCATCATCCAGAGCCTTCATCTGCTTGGTCGCTGCGGACATGAATACGTCTGCCTCAAGTCCTTCCTCGATCTGGGTCTGCAGCTTTCCTGAACTGTCAAAGGTAAAGCTCAGCTTGATGTCCGGATTCTCTTTCTCAAATGCCGGCTGAATCTTGTCTTCCATAACGTACTGAAGGCTGGCTGCTGCCGCTACCAGAATCTCCTGTTGGTCGCCGGTTGCCTCTGCTTCTGCTTCGGTCTCTTCTGTCTCAGCTGCCTCTGCCTCCGTTTCCGGTGCTGCTGTCTCAGCCGGTTTGCTGGATGAACATGCGGTCAGGGATGCTGCCGCCATCGCTGCTGCCATTACAAGTGCCCACGTTTTTCTCATATCTTGGTTTCTCCCTCATTTCACGCACATGTTTCCGGCATCCTCCTCGTTTCGATTCCTCACGCCATAGCAATGTGGTTTTTACCCTTCCGTTATTTTTGGAAAATTATAATGATATTTGCTAATCAAATAGTAGCACGTAGCACTTTTTTTGTCAATCTTTACAATGATTCTTATTGAATGCGCATGGTCGTTATGTGCTTCAAAAAATAACGCGTCCTTTTTCTGCATTTTCCCTTTATTCTTATGAATTTTCCAGTTTTTCTTTCCAAACCTTTCCGTCTATTTTCGTGAAATTGTTATGATGATTTTTTCATGTATTTTATTTTTATCTTTTTATTTTTCATGTATTTGAAATTTTTTATTCAAATACGCCGGTGCTTCGGTTTCCTTACCGGTCACACGGTTCCCGATCCGTGGCAAAGTCTTCCACCAGCACATCCATAATTCCGCCGCAGACCATTCCTTCATCTTCCGCCGCCTCGCCGGTCAGATCTACATGAACTACTTTGTACCTGCCGCTTCCGATCAGAGAACGTGCCTCGCCCAGCACGGCCGCCTCGCTACAGCCGCCGCCGATGCTGCCGAGAATCCGTCCGTCCCGGTAGACAATCATCTTCGCGCCTGCCCCGCGCGGGGAGGAACCCTTTGATTCAATCACCGTGACCACTGCTTTCGGCTCATCCGGCTCATCCGCCAGGCGTTTCAGCACATCAAAATCCAGATCGGAACGGTTTTTCACACGTTTGTCTTCCCGATCCATGCGCTTTACCTGTATGATCTCCGCCAGAATCGAGATCGCGATCTCCTCCGGTGTCACACCGCCGATCTTTAAACCGATCGGGCTCTTTAAACGGCTCATCCGCTCTGGATCGTAACCTTCTTCCAGAAGCTCCTGTTTCACGATACCGACGCGGCGTCTCGAACCAATCATGCCGAGATACGCCGGTTCTTTTCCTTTTCCAATCATCCGCAGGCAGTCCGCATCGTGGCGGTGTCCGCGCGTAACGATACAGATATAGTCGCTCTCCTGAATCTTGAGTTCTTTGATCGCATGCCCAAAGTCATCACAGATCACCTTCTCTGCCATCGGGAAACGTCCCGGATTCGCGAAGGAAAGGCGGTCGTCCACCACAGTTACCAGGAATCCGACGCGCGCGCCAAATTCTGCCACCGGAAGAGCCACATGGCCGCCTCCGAGAATAATCAGGCGCTCTTTCGGGAAAAATGGTTCCGCCACATTCCAACTGCTTCCGGCGCGCCCACAGACCGGCTGCCCCTGTGTCAGGGCTTCTTTTCCAATCTCTGACGCCTCTGCGCCTTCTCTCAGTTCACAGCGCATATCTGCTAGATTTCCCTCTTCTCCCACAAAGCTTCTCTCGAGCGCCAGACACGGCGTCCCTTCCAGTTTTTTCAGAATCTCCCCATACAGATTCATATCACGCACTTCCTCTCTTTTATACTGCATGAGCCATCCATTTCTCATTTCGCAGTTGCACCATCGCGGTTGCTGCCTCATCGCCTCTCTCTGGCTCGATTATTTACCAAAACCGCAGTTCGGGAAAATACAGGTTGGACAATTTAAGCACAGACCACCTGCGCCCATTTTCGCCAGATCCGCTTTTGTCACTGGCACATCTGCCATCACACGCGGCAGCACCAGATCAAAGATGGTCCTCTTCGCATACATCACGCAGCCCGGAAGTCCCATGATCGGCTTTCCGTCCTTCGTATATGCCAGCAAGAACATCGCTCCCGGAAGTACCGGCGCGCCGTAGGAGACAACCTCCGCCCCGGTCTGCTTGATCGCGCTCGGTGTCGTATCATCCGGATCGACGCTCATGCCGCCGGTACAGACAACAAAATCGGCGCCCTGATCCAGCCATTCCTGAATTGCCTCCGTGATTTTATCCGGATTGTCCCCTATAATCTTCTGTCCCAGAACTTCCACACCAAATTCCTGAAGCTTTTCCCGGATGACCGGGCCAAATTTATCCTCAATCCGTCCATAGAACACTTCATTTCCGGTCGTCACAATGCCCGCTTTCTTATTTTTATACGGAAGCAGCTTTAACAGCGGCTCTGAACCCGCTGCCTTCTTCGCCTCTTCCATTTTTTCTTTTTCAATTACCAGCGGGATCACACGGGTTCCGGCTAACTTATCACCTTTTTTTACCGGGAAATTCGTCCGGCGGGTCGCGATCATCATCTCCGGCAGGCTGTTGACCTTTAAGAGGCGTTCTTCATCGACCTGAAACAGACCGTCCGACTCCGCAATCAGCTCAATCTTGCCTTCCTTCGGATCGGTTGCACGCATATACTCATTCTGGCAGATGCCGCGCAGAATGTCCGCCGCCTCGTCCTCATGATATTTTGTATCGTCCTTTTCCCAGACATAAATATGATCTTTTCCAATCGAAAGCAGTACCGGGATGTCCTCCTCACGCACGATATGTCCCTTGCGGAATACAGCGTCCTTCGTCACATCCGGAATAATCTGCGTCATGTCATGGCAGAGTACCTGTCCGACTGCCTCGGTTGTTTTCATTAATTTCATATGATTTTCCTCTTTTCCTTTTTACAGTAATGCCTCCGCACGCTTTGCCAGCTGATACCGCCGTTCCACGCCCGCCAGCGCCTCCGGGTTATCCTTAAATTTCTCCCGTTTTGCCGCAAACCGTTCTTCGATCGTTACACGCCGTTCTCCCTGTATCTGCTTGTCCGCCAGGTACACGATCAGGCTTTCGTTCAGATATCCCAGCTTTTCTTCCGGCAGATCCATATGATCCGCAACGATATCCGCGATCCCGGTATGTCCCAGAAGCCGCAGCCATCCCGCCCCTGTCTCTGGATGTTCGGGGTATGCTTTGGCGATGTCATGAAGAAGCGCCGCCGCGTAGATTTTGTGTTTATCGATTGGAGGGCTTTTGTATGTCATCTCCACACACGTTTCCGCCCTATGCTTTAGAACTCTATCTGCCAATTCCACGGCCAGCTCCGCAACCGCCCGGCTATGGCGCACCGTCGCCTCCGGCGTGTGGAACCATGCAAGCAGACGTTCACACTCCTCTTTGTCCGGGACAGGACGTTTTCTCTCCCAATCACGCAATTTCTGAAACTCTTCCTGTGTATCCGCATCGAACGCACAGCCCGGATCCGGCACATCCAGGGGAATCCGGCGGATTTCCGGCTGTTCACAGGCGCCTTTAAGCCCCATCGTTCCGTCATGCTGCAGCAGTTTTTCGATCACATCTGCACGAATCAGAAGCGGATGCCCCGGTGTTTTCTCATACTCCGGGAGATAGACATCCCCATCGCCCTCCGCAAACCGGTATTTTTCATATTCCAGCGTAAATGGCGTAAACAGCGGCACATCCACCGGGAAAAAGAAAATGCCATCCAGCGTCTCTTTTCCTGCCGTTTTCCGCTTTTCCTTATAATAGGAAAGCCCCAGGCAGACGGAATCAAACATTTTCGTCTCCGCATACGCCGGATTGTGGATGAAATGGATTCCCGGTCCCGCAGCCGCCGCGCGTATATCTTCCGCCCGGCGTCCGGTAATGATCGTGATTTCATGTACGCCGCACGCCCGCAGCGTCTGTATCTCACGTTCCAGGACCGTCTGGGCGCCGAGCTTCATGAGCGGTTTGAAATCCCCCATCCGCGAGGATCGCCCCGCCGCCGAGATCAAGGCGTCAAATACATAATCCTTTCTTTCATACACCTGTCCGTAGCCAAAGGGAATCTGCAGAAGTTCTTCCTTTTTCCGATTCTCCCAGCCACAGATCAATGTCCGGAACCAACCCGCGTGCCCGATTACCAGAATATCGCCCCGGCTCTTCATCCGGAGTTCATTCCAGGTTGTCCTGGCGCGCCCTGCACAATCCGCAAAGCTCTCTCCCTGCGGCGGTCGGAAATCGTACATATCTGCCCCTCGTGCCGCATACTCCGCTGGAAACTGTTCCCGGATTTCATCGAAGGAATGACCATCCCATTCCCCCATGTCAATCTCCGCCAGACCATCTACGACCTCAATCGGAATACTTCTGTCAATCACTTCCTGTAGGATCGCAGCTGACTCCCGGCACCGCTTTAACGGGCTGGTATAAATCTTTTCAATTCTGCGTCCCGCAAATGTCTCCCCCAGCGCCTGAATCTGTGTCCGCCCTTCCTCTGAAAGCGACAGATCCGTCCGCCCGATGCAATATTTCCGTTCATCTGGAAATTCCGGCTTCCCATGCCGGATCAAATAAATCGTCCGCATTCTGTCCTTTCCTAGTGCTCGTGTTCCTCTTCTTCCCCACACTCGCAGCTGAAATCATGGCTGTGTCCAAATGGTCCCGGTCCGCCGATGTAGTCGCGGATCAGTTCCAGTTTATAACGGTTCATATAGCTATATGCCTTCTGAACCGTATGCCCGCTTCCCAGATAACGGGTCACGCCCGCTTTTACCAGTATCTCAAACGGTTCTTTCTCGATCGGTCCGCAGATGACTGCCTCACAGTCATGTTCTACCACCTTCTTCGCAAATACCAGATTGTCCGGATCCTGTTTTCCATAGACATGGAAAATCTGGTTCTTGTCCGCGTCAATAATCATCAAAAACGGACTCTCCTTAAAAGTCGCCGGTACCAGTCCGTCGATCTCCTCTGTCTCTGATGCAATCGCTATGTTCATTTTTTTCTCCTTGTTCTTGTCAAATTTTACTGATTTTTTTCAAAATTTCTCGATTATTTTTAATTTTATGATACTGCAATTAAAACTTATCGTCAAGTTTTTCATGATATTGAATTTTACCACTCATTTTTCATTTTTCCTCGATGATCAGCCGCCTTTTTCCCGAACCGATGTAGGGGGAAATTTCTTTTTCTATCACTGCGACGGTCAGGCAGTTCCCAAAGTATTCCGTTAATGCTGCTTTGACATTTTTCACTCTGCTTTCTACCGCATCTGCATAACCTGCTTTCTTCATAACAGCCACCGTCAGATGCTTCTGCGCCGCATTGTAAGATGCCTGAAAATCTTCCACCTCATCCAGGGCAAATAAAAGCTCATCTAATATGTGCATGGAAAGTACTTTGCCACCGGACAGCCGGACGCTGTCATCCAGCCGTCCCTCAACCTTATCAAGTCTAGGCTTTAAACATCCGCAGGCACACGGTTCTGCAATCATCCGCCCCAGATCGCCGGTCCGATAGCGCACAAGCGGCATTCCCCGCCGCCGAAGCGTTGTCAGAACCAGCTCGCCGTATTGCCCTTCCGGAACCGGCTGTCCCGTCTCCGGATCCAGAATCTCAATCAAAAGGTCCCGATCCCGCAGATGGTAACCCGCACGCGCCCCACACTGTACGCCGCCGCCGTAACCAGTTTCCGTCATCCCCCAGTGTGTAAAGACCCGGCAGTTCCATGTTTTTTCCAAAAAACGCTGCACGCTGACCGGCACATAATCAGCACTTAAAAGCACTGTTTTCGGGCGGAGTCTCGGCGCATGGGCCGCCAGCGCATACATCTGGCTTGGGACACCGATCAGGCAGTCTGCCCCCTCGCCATCCCGCGCTGCCGCTTCCATATCGTGAATCAGTCCATGAACCTTCGTCTCCACCTGAATGCGCCCCAATCCTTCTTTTAAAAGTCCTCCGATCGAAAAAAATCCCGGTCCTTCCATATAAACCGTGACCCGATCGCCCGGCTTTACCATGTACTGCATCCCTGTTTCAAAGAAATCCGCCGTCTGCATCAGATCGTCTTCGGTAAAAAACAGGCGCTTCGGTGCCCCTGTACTGCCGGAGGTTTTCAGCGTGATGATCCGCGCGATCTCCTTGGCTGGAACACATAAAAATGTTTCCGGCTCCGCTTTCAGTTCCTCCGGGGTTGTGAGGGGAAGTGTGCGGAAATCCACCCATGAAAACGAATCCGGCGCGAGCCGTACATCGGAACCTGCCATTTTCCCAAGCTGTCCCCAGACGGATGTAAATTTCTTCTGATAAAATGGACTTTTCTCCTTTACATACGAAAGTGTCCGCCATAACCCGGACGGCTGCGCCGCCGCAATAAAATAACCGCAGCCCGCTTCTTTTAAAATCTTCCGTTCCGCCCCCAGCGCCGCGCAGACGGATTCCAGATTCCCATCGAAGATCTGCTGCCCGATCCACTCCGCCAATGTTCCCGACACGTCCTGCATCTTTGCAAGCGCAAATCCCGCCTCCGCCAGCCGGTCACGGATTGTTTTAGCAGACTCCAGCCGTCCCAGCATCCCGTCTAAGAAAAGCTCTTTCTTCCGGGCATACATATCGCTCACCAAAAGCCATCCTTCCGGTTTTAATACCCGGTACACCTCCCGGAGCGCCGCCGCCGGTTCCGCAGCTTTGGAACAACTGCATTCCATCAGAATGATATCTGCCGTCTGATCTGGATATGGCAGTTTCTCCGCGCATCCAGTCTCTATCCAGCCAGGTTCATGCACATCCGGATTCTTATCCAAGCCGGAAATCTGCCAGTCTGGGCAATGCTCAGAAAGCCAGCGCATCGTGCCGCCGGTTCCGCAGCCGATGTCGATGACGCGAAGCGGCACTGCAGGGTCTGTAGACTCCGTCTCTGCCGCTCCCGCCTCCGGTATCTCAATTCCCGCAAACTGGAACATCTGCCTCGTCAGCGCAAATCCGCCCGGTCGGCAGAGACTGCACTCATTTGTATCCATTTTTTGCACCTCTCCTTTCTGCGCTTCTATTATCTGCCTCTTTCCATCGGAGACAAGTAGTATGCACAGAACGGAATCTTCTTCCCGTCTTTATACACATGCAGGCTGCACTGGCGCAGGCGCTCGATATCGAGATTTCCGGCATCCTGAAACGCCATGGATGTGATCGTGAAGCCATGACTTTTTGCACGCTTTAAGAAGTCCTCCATATTTGTTATGTCAACTGATTCTTCTTCACAGCAGCAGGATTCTGGTTCGGGCTGAGTTCCGCCACAGCAGCAGCTTCCTGGTTCGGGCTGTGCTTTCTCCAACAGATACGCATCTGCATTGGCATCGCAGCAGCAGCTTTCTTTTTCCGGCTGACTTTCTCCACAACAGCACGTCTCTTCCAGATCGCGCCGTTCCCAGCGCCGTCCGACAAATTCACGGTTCTTCTCCGCCGGATCCGGACCGCAGCAGCAGCCTTCGCCCTCCGGTTCTGCCTCGGTTTTTCCACTGTAATTTGTCAGCGGCATCAATTTATCCCCAGGCATTACGATGAAATCCCCGTGGAACCCACACATCGGGTGATCGCAGCAGGATGGCGCAATCTGTTCCTCTTTGATAAGCCCGCCGCTCTGGCTGACAACCGCCTCCAGAAGCTCATCCAGCGTATAGCGGTCATCATCCGCCGGAAGCTCCGGGATACGTCCAAAATAGCTGACCGGCTGGAAATGCACGCCGCGCACATACGGCGACCGCTGAATGGCAAACCGGATGATGTCCCCGATCTGCTCCGTATTGACGCCCGGAACAATGACCGGAACAAGCGTCACGCCGATTCCATACCGGCCGCACTGCTCGATCGCCCGTTTTTTCACTTCCAGCATCGGGCGGCGGCGCAGTTTTTCATATACGGCATCGTCCACGCCGTCAAACTGCATAAATACAAACGAAAGTCCCGCATCCGCCAGACGCTTTACAAACGCCTCGTCCTCCGCCAGGCGCAGACCGTTGCTGTTTAACTGCACATATTTACAGCCAACCTGCTTTGCATATGCCACGATCTCCGGCAGATCGTCCCGCACTGTCGGTTCCCCGCCGGAAAGCTGCAAAAGTGTCTTTCCCGGCTCCGTCAGATCGTCGATCCAGCGTTTTACCGTGTCTAAGGACGGATCCTGCGCCCCGTCCGGCTCCGCAAAACAGAAGGTACAGTTCATATTGCACCGCGCTGTGATCTCCAGCAGGGTACAGCAGGTGGCGCGCCTGTGCTCCGCACACAGACCGCAGCCCGCCGGACAATTTAGATTTTCATTTTCTCCCACCGCCGGACGTTCCCCGCGCCAGTCGGCAAACTTACGCTTATTTCTCCAGATTACACTGGAAAATGTCCCGTGCTCCGGGCAGGTTTTTACCAGATATATCTGCCCGTCCCGCTCTTCCCGCTTTGCCGGGATGCGTTTTAAACAGACCGGACAGACACTGTATGTATGGCGCATTTCTTCTGGCAGGAGGGCTCTGTCCTGTACGTTCATTCCCATCGTCCTTCATCCCCTTATCTCAATTCATTACAGTTCTCCCATGATGCAGCCAGCCGCAAATGGGCTGTGTTTTCATGTTCACACATGGCAAATCCCCGCAGCCAGCCTGTCTCACCTATCCTTTTCAGATCCAAAAGCATCTCTCATGAATCATACTTATATCTACTATCTACTTATCTTCCAGCTCTCTCTCCACATCCGCCATACGCCCTTTTACCAGCGCTTCCGGCAGATATACCTCGCCGCACTTCGGGCAGCACAGGATCTCGGTGTGGAAATTGTGCCCCAGATAGTCAAAAAATGTGGATTTCGGCACCATCTCCACCTGACACCGGCGGCAGATGACTTTTTTCTCCAACGCCTCTTTGATCCGCTGATCTCTTCCGCCTCCATCGATCGTCGGCATACTCATCACTCTCCTTCCAGATTCATGCGGTGGCTGTAGCCATTCCAGAGCTTATAACCGCCGTCCGGCAGCACCTCGTACTCTGCCCAGTAGGTCATATGCTGGATCTTCAGATGCCCGATCCGATGTCCTGTCTCCGGGTCGATAATACCGCGGTCTTCCCGCTCACAGTGTTCAATGACCTGTTCCATATCTTCGATCAAAATCTGGCTCGCTGACAATTTGCGTTCCAGCTCCTTCTCAACTTCTAATTTCATATGTGTTTCCTCTTCGATCGTCTCATTCCAGTACGTCTTAAGCAGTTCCCGTTTCGCCGCCAGTCGGTTGTGCCAGCGCTCCGTCACCGTCGCCGCCGGGCGCCCCGCGCCATTTAACCCAAACAACAGATCGAGGATATGAACCGCCTCCTTACCCTGTCCGGCAAAGGACTCCCGGCAGTTGACGCAGTAGGTCACATACGGCAGTTCTTCCTCTTTTGCACGGGAAGTTGTCATATAGCTTGTGTGGCTCGGAGAAGCAATCCCGATATGCCCGCCGTATCCGCAGCAGCGCGCCTTTTTCCCGTCATACGGCAGATTTTCCCACGTAATCCCTGCTGCATCCGCCAGATGGCGTACACTCTCCTGCAATTCCGGGTAATAGCGGCTGGCGCAGGGATCAAACAAGGCATACGGCTCTCCAGCCGTTCCAGCCGTCTCCACGCCCCACTCTTCCATCACTTCCGCCAGAAAGACAACCGGAAGCTCCGACAGGTATTCTTCAAACATCTTCCGGCAGTTCGGGCATGCTAAAACCACTGTCGGTTCGCCAAGCTCTCTCCACTGCCGCCGCATTTCCTCCAGATGTGCCGCGTGGATGTCCACTTCGCCTGCCCACTCGGCAGGCGCACCGCAGCAGGTCATCCAGATCGCCGCATCCGGCTTTTTGGAACGCAGCCACTCATACGTCCGCGTCACATAGCGCGGATCCGAACCGGCGAGCTGGCATCCCGGAAAAAATGCATATGAACTCTTCTTAACATTCTCCGGTTTCCGCGTAAGCCCCGCTTTTCCGGAGGCATATGCCATGTCGCGCAGCCAGAAATCGTGGAATGGCCACGGCATCGCGCCTTTTTTTTGCATTGCCCGCATACTGTCAAGCAGAAACTGGCTGAAATCGATATGCTGCGGACAGACTTCCTTGCAAAGCCCGCAGTGATCGCAGGTGCTGATCAGCCTGGTCGCCCACGTACCATCGCGCGATAACGTGCCAGGATGAATTGTTATGTAAACCTCTTCATACAAACGGCGCGGTGTTTTCTCATGCAGGCGCATCAGATCACAGGCACGCATACAGGCATCACACGAACACTTCTGGCAGCGCGCGATCTCCTGCATCGCCTCTTCCTCCGTATACGATTCCCCGTTTGCCGGGGCCACCCGATCGGCACGCTCGAGCCCCTCCGTATGAAGCTTTAAAAGCGTCCCTTCCTTTCGAAATGGCTCATTCATGCCGCCCGTTTTCAGATACCGTTCGATCGCAAGCGAAACCGCCAGCCCATCCGCCAGCGCCTTCATGCTGTCGCCGCCCGTCAGGGAACCTCCAATGAAAACGCCCTGTGTCCGGGTTGCAAATGCGCCGTCCGGGTCCATTTCCAGACCAAAGTCCGCGCCGTCTGCCCCAGTTGCCACATACACGGCATCATAGTCCGCCCGGAGTGTCTCCAAATCCATTACCGTTTCACCGAGATGGCGTGAAAATTCCTCAAATTGGAACTGCGCCTCGATCTCTGCATCAAATTCCGCTGGATCCATCTGGTTTCTCGCCTGACCGCCCAGAACCATTTCCCGCTCATAAACCGTTACCTCGTACTTTTTATTGCAGAGACGCAGTGCACAGCCAAGCCCCGAAAGACCGCCTCCGACGATCGCGATCTTTTTTCCTTTCGACGGCAGGTTATACGCATTCGGTGCCTTCCGCCTCGCGTACTCGACAGTCACCCGCTCTAAAAGCCCGATCGCGATTCCTCCGTCCAACTTCGCACGCAGACATACCTTCTCGCACGGATGGCTGCACAGCTTCGACACAATATCCGGAAATCCCACCGTATTCTGATAGGTCCGGTACGCCGCGTTGAAACGTCCCTTTTTCCACTTTTCTTCCAGCCCCTTGATATCCAGCCGGAACGGACAGGCTGCCTGGCAGAACGGCGGCTCGTTCTGATGGCATTTCTCCGCCAGCGTCTTCTCAAAATCTTCCAAATAGCTCACAGGGCGGACCTCCCTTCTTTTCTCCTGCATTTATCGTTACTGTTCACGCATACGTGCCCAGTAACGGAATTTGCCGTGGCTTCGCATT
>OMCD01001678.1_pt1 | contig 12570 bp, 12 predicted proteins | sample 1674171 | NCBI WGS metagenome assembly OMCD01 (sample SAMEA103958149, study PRJEB25191) | human gut metagenome | biome: human-associated habitat [ENVO:00009003]; feature: intestine environment [ENVO:2100002]; material: feces | place: Germany | collected 2013/2015
CTTAACATAAATAGAACTGTCTTTTGTACAATGCCACCTTAACTTAATGACATTGACGTTATAAGTTGACTTTTTTTGCTTTATAATGAATTAAAAGGTGATGAAAATGAAAATATTTACAATAACTTATAAAGGAAAGATTGATAAAAAAATAACAGTTGATGAATTAAATCAAACAATAGAAAAAGTATTTGAAATATTTAATAAAAAGATAACACATTATGCTATCAGTATTACAAATAAAAATACTGGCAAAGTAAAAAAATATAGAAAAGATAAAAGATTATTAGAAAGTATACAAAATAATCAATTAGAATATATAAGTTTTTTTGCTTTACCTCAAAACTATATAACTGTTTCTTTTGATTATTCTCTTTATATGTCTATAAATTATAAAAGAAAACATCTAACGATATTTATTGAAGAAAATTTAATAGAAAATAAAAAAATAGAACTAGTAAAGGAAATATTAAGAAGTTATATGGCATTTCCTTATACAGAAGAAATATTTATGATGGATAAAGAAGAAACGCCTTTATTATATGTTGAAGAAATAAATCCTATGAGTAGTTTTAAAACATTAGAAATAATATCTAAAAAAATCATCTCTCTTTAGAATAATGAAAAAGAAGTATCATAGCCTATAATAGGTGATAGAATGCTTTGCATACAAAAAAATAGAATTTTAATTAAACATTATCAGTTGATTATAACTTTAGAGCCGACTATCTTTGAATGTAAAATAGATCAACAAATCATTTCTATTAAAGGAAAAAATATTGAAATACATTATTATAGTCAAGATGAAGTCATGCTATTAGGTGAGTTTATGTCGATTACTTTTTCATGAATTTAGGTTACGATTATATTGTCATTGAAACTTATGATATTCTTTCTTTTTTAAAACAAGCTAAAAGACATCAACTCACACTTTTTCATTTACATCAACTCGATGAGATGCACTATTCATTTTATGTGCCCATCTATCAAAGATATCTTACTTATTCTATGCATTTACCAATTCAAAAAAGTATAGGTTTACTTCATTATTTATTACTTATTTTTAAGTTTCCACAGCTTATCTTTACAATTGCTTTTACATTGACTTTATTTATTCTTCCTCAATATCTTTATGGCTATAAGATTCAAGGAACACTTCCAGCTGTTAATCAGGCTCTTCAAAAAGATCTTACTCATCTAATCCAGAGGGTTCATCCTCGATTATCCTATCAACAAATTAATCAACTTTATGATTCTTTAAAGAAAAAATATCAAAAACAAATCGATTATTTAAATATCTATCAAATAGGAAGTATTTTACATGTTGAATATACACCAGCAAGTCATAATCAAAAAACAGTTTTGAAATATCAAGATTATATTGCTAAAAAAGATGGTATCATTTATAAGTTAAATGTTGAGCAGGGAAATATTTTAGTAAAGGTCAATCAGTATGTAAAAAAAGGAGATATTTTGATTTCACATCAAATAGAAGATACTTCTAAAAAGATAAAAATGATTCCTACTAAAGGAAGAGTTGAGGCTTATACGTATTATTATATAGAAGCCTCTTCTTCAAATGTTAAAGATAAAGATGCTTTTGCTTATTTGCTTTTTAAAATAAGGAGTCAATTACCAAAGGATGTAAAAATTGACAGGGAAAAAGTACTATCATATGATATAATAGAGAAGAAATATGTATTAAAAATGCAATATGTCTTTATAGAAAATATTGCAATTAGGGAGGATTCATGAAAGAAATTATTAAGTTAGAAGCTTATAACATTGAACAACTTGTTAATTTATCTGGAGTCAAAGATGAAAATTTAGAAGTTTTAGAAGATCATTTTCAAGTTGAAATTTCTTTAAGAGGAGATGAAATGTCAATTGTTGGTGATCAACAACAAATTGAAAAAACAAAGAAAGTAATTTATTCTTTACTAAAATTAATTGTTTCAGGAGTTTCTATTTCTAGAAGAGATGTCATTTATGCTCAAAAACTTGTTGAAAAAGATAAATTAGATCAGCTATCTGAACTTTACCATATAAAAATTGCTAGAACTTATAATGGAAAACTGATTTATCCTAAAACATTAGGACAAAAAAGCTATTATTATGCTTTAAAAAATAATGATGTAGTTTTTGGAATAGGTCCAGCAGGGACAGGTAAAACTTATTTAGCAGTTGTTTTTGCAGTAGCAGCTTTAAAAAATAATGAAGTTAAAAAAATTATTTTAACAAGACCAGCAGTTGAAGCAGGAGAAAATTTAGGATTTTTACCAGGTGATTTAAAAGAAAAAGTAGACCCTTATTTACGTCCTTTATATGATGCTTTATATGATATGTTAGGTGTTGAACAAACTGAAAAGCTTATGGAAAAAGGTGTTATTGAAATTGCACCACTTGCTTATATGAGAGGTCGTACTTTAGAAGATGCTTATGTTATTTTAGATGAAGCACAAAATACAACAGATAATCAAATGAAAATGTTTTTAACACGTTTAGGATTTAGATCAAAAATGATTGTAACAGGAGACGTTTCACAAATCGATTTACCACGAAATACAACTTCTGGACTTATTCGTGCATTAGATATTTTAGAAGGGGTCAAAGGAATTTCATTTATTCGTTTATCAGCTATGGATGTTGTAAGACACCCAGTTGTACAAAGAATAATTGAAAGATATGATGGGAATAATGAATAAAATATTATTAATTGAAGATGATATGTCTATCAATAAAATACTTGCCTATGAACTTAAAAAGAAAGGTTATAGTGTAGAGAGTTTATATGATGGTAAAGAAGCAGTTTTTAAGATTTTAGAAAATGATTATGATCTTGTTTTAATTGATTGGATGCTTCCTTATAAAGATGGTGTATCTATTATTAAAGAAGTAAGACAAAATGATTATGTTAAACCACTTATTTTATTAACAGCGCGTAGTGAACAAGAAGATATTATTAAAGGATTAGAAGCAGGGGCGGATGATTATTTAACGAAACCATTTCAATCAGCTGTTTTAATAGCGAGAATAGAAGCACATTTAAGAAGACATCATAAACATTTCTTAGATGAAATTAAATTTGAAAATGTTATTTTGAATACAAAAAATCGAGAAGTAACTATTGATGATCAGCTTATTGTTCTTACAAAAGTGGAATATGATTTGTTAAAGATGTTTATGGAACATCCTCAAGAAGCTGTTTCTAGAGAAACTTTATTACAATCTATATGGGGCTTTCAATATGATGGAGATACGCGAATTGTAGATGTTCATGTATTTAAATTAAAAGGGAAATTAAAAGAAAGTAAACTTTCTTTTAAATCTGTAAGGGGAGTTGGATATAAGTTGGTGAAAAAGGATGACTAAAAGTTATTTGAAAGTTTTATTGATGGGATTTGTTGCAGTATTACTTTGTTATTTTAATAGAGCTTATAGTCTTTATATTATGTTTCTTTATATCTTTATTTGTGCTATCAATGCTTATCAATTAGAAAGACATTATCAACGTATGGGACGTTTTTTTCAAAGAGAAAAAGATAATGAATTAAAAGAAGTAGAGATTGAAAATAAATATCATGAAAAGATATTAAGTCAATTGATTCGATCAATGAATTTACCAATGTTATTTATTGATAAAGAGGGGAAAATAGCTTTTACTAATCAAAGTTTTAGAAAAGGTTTTGAAATACCTCATTTAAAGGGAAGATATTATAAAGATATCTTTATGGGTGAAATGCTTAATTTGGTTGATCAATGTTATGTTTTTGAAAGACCGTTATCGTCAGTTGTTAAAATACAATCTAGATATTATCAAGTAGAGTCATCTCCTGTTTTTTCTGATAAAGAACATCTTATTTTTGATGGAACAATTGTTTTATTTACAGATGTTTCTAAAATGAAAGAAATTGAAGATATGCAAAAACAATTTTTATCAGATGTTTCTCATGAACTTAAAACACCGATGTCAGCAATTATTGGAAGTGTAGAAATCTTGAAAAGAGATGGCTTAGAATCACCAGAAATTTTTCAAGAATTTATGGATATTTTATTAAAAGAAAGTTATCATATGCAAAATATCATTAATGATATTTTAGAATTATCACGTTTAGATCAAACAAGAGTTAAATTGGATTTTAAGGAATTAAATGTCAAAGCGGTTGTTAAAGAAAGTATTGATTTATTTGAGCCTATGGCTAAAGAAAAACATCTTTCTTTGATTTATCATAATAAAATAAATCAACCAATTATTTTAGATTATGCGACGGTTAAAACAATTTTAAGTAATTTTATTTCTAATGCTATTAAGTATTCTAATGAAGGCATCATTACAATTAAAACAAAAAAAGAAAATAATACTTTTATTTTAAGTGTACAAGATGAAGGAATGGGAATACCTAAAAATAAGCTAAATTATATTTATGATCGTTTTTATCAAGTTGATAAATCAAGAAGTTCTAAAATATCAACAGGACTAGGATTAAGTATTGTTAAAAAAATAGTAGAACTGAATCAAGGAACAATTGATGTTGAAAGTACTTTAGGGATAGGTTCGACTTTTACTGTCAGATTGCCTATAAATCCCAAAGTTTCCCACAATGAGGATATAATTTAGACATAATTATTTTCTATGATAATAGCATCAAGGAGGAAGTATTATGAACGAAGATAATAATAATTTTATTTTAGTTGATGAAGATAAACCTAAAGAAAAGAAATGGAAAAAAGTAGTAAAGATTTTATTAGTTGTAGCAATTGTTTGTTCCTTTGCGATGAATGGCTATGTTTTTTATAATATGATGACATCATCGAGTGATAGTACAACATCTGTAACGAATAAAGGAACAGTTAAACAAGTAAATTATGATGTTAAAACAGATACTACAAGTGTTGTCGAAAAAGTCAGTGACAGTGTTGTAGGAGTAGTTGTTTACCAAAATACAACAAATAATGTATTTGGATTTGGTGATAATTCAAACTCTTCTAGTGAAACACAATCTGGAAGTGGTAGTGGGGTCGTTTATGATCAAACTGGTAAATATACTTATATTATTACTAATCACCATGTTATTGATGGAGCTAATAAAGTACAAGTTGTTTTCTCAAATGGTGAATATGTCGATGCTGAAGTTGTAGGTAGTGATGAATATAGTGATGTTGCTATTTTACGTTGCCAACCAAATTTTGATGTCAGTGTTATTGATTTAGGAGATTCTGATTTATTAGATAAAGGAGAAACAGTACTTGCTATTGGTTCACCTTTAGGAATTCAATATTCAGGAACTGTTACTCAAGGTATTGTTTCAGCAACAGATCGTACAGTTTCTGTTGATTTAAATGATGATAATGTTGATGATTGGGATATGAATGTTATCCAAACAGATGCGGCTATCAACCCAGGTAATAGTGGGGGAGCTCTTGTTAATATGAAGGGTGAACTTGTTGGTATTACAAATATGAAATTCTCGGATGAAAGTGTAGAAGGTATGGGATTTGCAATTCCTATTAATGATGTTATTACAGTTGCTGAACAAATTAGAACAAATGGTAAAGTATCACATCCTGTTATTGGTATTTCAGGTGTTTCATTAAATGATTATTCTTCATATGAACTTCAAAGATATGGTGTTAAAGTATCTGTTGATGAAGGGATCTATGTTGTAAAACTTACAAGTGATGGAGCTGCAAGTAAAGCTGGAATTCAACAAGGTGATGTTATTGTTAAATTAGATGGTAAAGATATTACTACTTATAAATCATTCTTAACAGCACTTTACTCACATAAAGCAGGAGATAAAGTAAAAGTTGTTGTTAATCGTAGTGGTAGTGAAAAAACAATTGAAGTCACACTTCAAGAAAAATAGATATTGCTTAACGCAATATCTTTTTTTATAATAAATGTAGAATGATTGAAAGAGGAATTATATGAAAATAGGTATTTTTGATTCAGGAATAGGTGGCTTATCAGTGTTGTATGAAGCAATGCAACTTTTGCCTCATGAACAATTTATATATTATGCTGATGAAAAGCATGTTCCTTATGGGGAAAAAACAAGAGAAGAAATCATCGGTTATGTAGATGAAATCATTCAGTTTATGATTGAACATGACTGTAAGGCAATTGTTATTGCTTGCAATACAGCAACAAGTGCAGCAGTTGCATTGATGAGAAAGAAGTATGATATTCCTATTATTGGAATGGAACCTGCAGTCAAAAAAGCAGTTGATTTATATGGAAATCAAAAGGTGTTGGTTTGTGCTACACCGATTACAGTTAAAGGTAAAAAGATGTTAGATTTGGTAGAAAGAGTTGATAAAGATCATTTAGTTGATTTGGTTGCTTTACCAAAGCTTGTACGTTTTGCTGAAAAGCAAGAATTTAATAGTAATGATGTATTAGCCTATTTAAAAGATGAACTTTCAAAATTTCATTTTGAAGATTATGGTTCACTTGTTTTAGGATGTACACATTTTAATTATTTTAAAGATAGTTTTCATCAATTGTTACCTCATGTACATTTATTGGATGGTAATAGAGGAACTATTAATTATTTAATGAAAAATATTGAATTAGAGAATTTAGAAAGTTCTGTTGAATATTATTATTCTGCTAAAAGAGTATGTGGAGAAGAATTAAAACGTATTGAACGTTATTTGGAACGTTTAAAAAATATGAAAGATATAGGTAAATAAAATGATAAAAGCAATTTTTTTTGATATTGATGGAACATTAGTAAGTTTTAAAAATCATCAGATTCCTAAATCTACATTTGATGCATTATATAAATTAAAAGAAAATGGAATTAAGCTTTTTATAGCAACGGGAAGAGGAAAAGATGGATTAGATGTTTTAAATGATTTTCCTTTTGATGGTTATATTACTTTAAATGGTCAATACTGTTATACAAATAATCAAATTATTTATTCCAATACAATTAAAAAAGAAGATTTACAAGCATTGTTAGATTATTTAAAAGACCATCAAGTTCCTTGTGGTTTTACAGAAGAAAATACAAAATACTTCAACTATCGTGATAAACGTGTTGATGCGATTCATGCTATTACTCATAATGATGATCATCCTGCAGGAGATTGTAGTCATGTCATCGATAAATCTATTTATCAAATCATGTGTTTTGTAGATGAAGATGAAGAAAAAGAAATTTTAAGTCATATGCCTCATTGTATATCTGCAAGATGGCATCCAACATTTTGTGATATTTCACCAATTGGTGGAACAAAACAATTAGGAATTGATAAATTCTTAGAATATTATGGTCTTGATTTAAAAGATACGATGGCTTTTGGTGATGGTGGTAATGATAAACAAATGTTACAACATGTATCTCTTGCTATAGCAATGGGTAATGCTGGGGATGAGTTGAAAAGTATTGCTGATTTTGTTACAAAAGATGTAGATGATGATGGTATTGCCTATGCTTTAAAACATTATGGCTTGATAGACCTTTAAAAAGAATAGAAATTATTATATAATAAAGAAGCAATAAAATAATACTTCAGGGCAGAGTGAAATTCTCTACTGGCGGTAAACTCCGCGAACCAATGATGGTCGAACTGGTGAAATTCCAGTAGCAACAGTTATAGTCTGGATGAAAGAAGTGTTTTTTGTAATACTTTTTATATACAAAAACGTACCTAGAAGATTATTTTAGGTGCGTTTTCTTTGCTTAAGGAGGTATATAAAATGAGTACAAAGAAAATAACAACAGTGGGGATGCTTTGTGCTATGGCGATGATTGTTAATGTTTTTATTTCATTTCCAATAGTGCCAGCAGTATCTTTTTTAAGATATGATCCCAAAGATATTTTAATTGTTATTGGGGGATTTATTTATGGACCAATGACATCATTATTAATGAGTTTTATTTGTTCGATTTTTGAAATTATGTTAAAGGGAGGTAATATTTTAGATGTCTTGATGAATATGGTTTCAACGTGTTCTTTTGCTTGTATGGCAGCATTTATGTATAAAAAAGTACATAATCAAAAAGGAGCAGTTTTAGGGCTAATAGCAGGTGTTATTTGTACAACAATAAGTATGCTTATTTGGAATTATATTATTACACCTATTTATTATGGAATGCCAAGAAGTGCTATTGTACCTTTACTACTTCCAGGAATATTACCTTTTAATTTGATTAAAGCAACAATGAATGCAGCAATTGTTTTTTTCCTATATAAACCAATTGTACAAATATTAAGAAGAAGTCATTTGGTGGAAAAATCAAATCGACAAGGGAATGTTTATAAAGGATATGTAGTAGTTATAGGTGTTGTTTTAGTAACAATGATTTTATTTATTTTAGGATATCAAGGGATTATATAAGGAGATAAGAGTATGGAATTTTTAGAAGCAAAAAAGATCATGGAGCAAAAAATGGGTGATTGGAAAATTATGGCATTAGCTAGTTGTGTAAATAATTACCCAATGGTGAGAAATGTAAGTTGTATTTTTTATAATGATAAAATCTATTTTAAGACAGATAAAAACTTTAGAAAGACACAACAGTTGTTTAAAAATAATCGAGTAGCGATGTGTTTTAATGGAACACAAGTTGAAGGAATTGCTGTTAATAAAGGATTGGTCGTAGATGAACCAGGAAGAGTTTTTGAAAAGAAATATAAAGAGTATTTATGGCAAAGTTATAATGCTTATTCTCATGTTGAAAGTGAAATTTTAATAGAAGTGACTCCTGAGTTTGTGGAAATTTGGGACGAAGATGAAAATCGAAATGCTTTTCAATTATTTATTGATTTTAAAAATAAAACAGTTGAATACAAACCTTACGATTAAAGAAATCATATTATTTGATTTCTTTTTTTGAAGTGCTAATATATATATGAAAAGAAAGTCTTCAGGGCAGGGTGCAATTCCCGACCGGTGGTGATAGTCCACGAGCAGATGCAGAAAAGGTGTAATTCCTTTACCGATAGTGAAAGTCTAGATGGAAGAAAGACATTTTTTTAGATAATGTTTTTTAGTCATGGAGATTAGTATTTTCATGATATTTTTTATTTTAAAGGAGAATTATTATGGAAAGTACTAAGACACAAAAAATGGTTTTAGCAGCAATGCTTGCTGCTTTAGGGATGATTTTAAATCTCATTGAGATTCCTTATCCCTTTGCTCCTTGGCTAAATCTTGATTTATCGGAAATTGTTGTTCTTGTAGCAATTTCTACTTTAGGATTTATGCCAGCATTATTTGTATGTATTTGTAAATTTGTTGTTTCTATTTTATTTAAAGGACCAGTAGGACCAATGGCAATAGGTCAAATCGCAGCTTTGATTGCATCACTTTCAATTTGTATGACTTATTCATTGCTTGCTAAAAAGATTGATCCAGAAAAGAATTTAAAAAATTATTTTTTAGATATGGTTTTAACAATGTTTGTTTTTGCTTTTATTATGTTTGTCATTAATTATTTCTTTGTGACACCTACTTATTTAATGCAAAAACCTACATGGTATACTCATTTACCATTTGCAATAGATATTCAATCATTTAATCAACAATATGGATCAAACATTACAATTCCAGCATTTTTATCTTTTTTATCACCATATGGTCAAGCAATCTTTATTATTTATTTTCCATTTAATTTCATTAAAGGAATTATTACAGGCATTGTTTATTATCTTGTAAGACCAGTTGAAAGAAGATTTAAAAATAAATATATTCAAGAAGCTTAGGCTTCTTTTATTTTTTTATAATCATTATTATGTTATAATAGCATGGGATGGTGGGAAAATGACGTATTCAAGAGTAAAAAAATACCAAGAATTAAGAGATGGACTTAAAGAAGAAGTTGGTATTTCTAAAGAAAAATATGTTGAAACAGAGGATGACGATGATGATTTTTTATCATTTATGAAAAAAGATGATGAGGAAAAAGAAGTAAATTTAGAAGATACTTTGACTGAACCAAAGACATTTGAACAAATGAGAGAAGAAGGTTCTGCTGAACTTGATAAAGCACTTAAAAGCGCTAAAGAAACTGTTGGTAAACAGGATGAATATAATACAAGAATGGATATTTTAAATAAAATTAGAGAACCTGAAAAGCATACAATCAAAATAGATTCTGTTGAAAGCTATGCTACTGAAGAATTTGCTAAAGGAATGTTTGTAGGTAATGAAGTTGAAGAAAAGCCAAAAGAAAAAATGACTTTTATGGAAAAATTAGCAGCTATGTCACCTGAAGAAGATGCTAAAAAAGCTGAAGAATTTTTACAACAAGAATCGAATGCATTAGAAGAAAAACAAGAAGATGTTCAAGAAGAACTTGTAGAAACTATCGAAGAACCAATAGAAATATTTGAAGAAAATAATGTTTCTATAGATGAAAAAGATGAAGTAATAGAAAATAAAAAAGAAAGTAAAGTTGTTAAAATCATGAATGTGATTATTGTCATTTTAGTGATTGTTTTTGTTGCTTTACTGGGAATTATTTTATATCAAAGTTTTTTTAACTAAGGTATTCCTTAGTTTTTTTAGGAGGAGGTTTATTTTATGAAGAAAAAAATTTCAATTGCAATTGATGGACCTAGTGCTGCTGGAAAAAGTACAATTGCAAAAATGGTTGCTAAAAAAGAAAATTTCATTTATATTGATACGGGTGCAATGTATCGTTCTGTTGCATTTTATTGTATAAAAAATAAAATTGATTTGAATGATGAACAAGCAGTTGAAAAAGCAATTTCAAATATTCAAATACGTCTAACATCTGATAATAAAGTCTTTTTAAATGATGAAGATGTCAGTCTTCAAATTAGAACAGATGAAGTTTCACTTGGAGCTAGCTGTGTTTCAAAATATCAAGCTGTAAGAGCATTTTTGGTTGATGAACAAAGAAAAATGGCTGAAACAGGAAATGTTATTTTAGATGGAAGAGATATTGGAACAGTTGTTTTACCACATGCAGATTTAAAAATTTATCAAATAGCAAGTGTAGAAACACGTGCTAAGAGACGTTATTTAGAAAATAAAGAAAGAGGCTTAGAGGCTGATTTAGAAACAATCAAAAAAGAAATTGAACAAAGAGACTATCAAGATATGCATCGAGATATTTCACCTTTAAAAAAGGCGGAAGATGCTATTGAACTTGATACCTCAAATATGACATTAGAAGAAGTTGTTGATCAAGTATTAACTTTAATTAATAAAGCAAAGGAGGAATAATATGGCAGGTGTAGTAGCGATTGTTGGTCGTGCTAATGTTGGAAAATCAACGATTTTTAATCGTATGGTTGGAGAAAGAATTTCAATTGTTGAAGATGTTGCGGGTGTTACAAGAGATCGTATTTATGCAAAAGCTTCATGGCTTACTAAAGAATTCAGTGTAATTGATACAGGAGGTATTGAATTAGAAAATGCTTCTTTTACAACACAAATTAAAATGCAAGCAGAAATTGCTATTGAAGAAGCAGATGTTATTGTGTTTGTTGTCAATGGTCGAGAAGGTATTACTAAAGAAGATGAATATGTAGCACGTCTTTTACAAAAATCAAGAAAACCAATTATTTTAGCTGTTAATAAAATTGATGATAATCAATTTAGAGATTATATATATGAATTTTATGCATTAGGTGTTGGAGATCCTATTCCTGTTTCTGGTTCACATGGGATTGGAATTGGAGATTTATTAGATCAAATTATTAATCAATTAGATTTACAAGATGAAGAAACTAATGAAGATGAAATCAGTTTTTCAATTATTGGAAGACCAAATGTTGGTAAATCATCTCTTACAAATGCTATTTTAGGAGAAGAACGTGTTATTGTTTCTAATATCGAAGGAACAACACGTGATGCAATTGATACACCATTTGTTAAAGATGGACAAAAATATCGTGTTGTAGATACAGCAGGGATGAGAAAAAAAGGTAAAGTTTATGAAAATATTGAAAAATATTCGATTTTAAGAGCTTTAACATCAATTGAAAAAAGTGATGTTATTCTTGTTGTAATTGATGGTGAAACAGGAATTAGAGAACAAGATAAACATGTTGCTGGATATGCTCATGAAGCAGGCAAAGGCGTTGTCATTGTTTATAATAAATGGGATCTTGTTGATAAAGATGAAAAAACAATGCAAAAGAAACAAAAAGAAATCTATGAACAATTTAAATATTTAGATTATGCACGTATTGTTTTTACATCAGCTAAAACAGGACAAAGAGTAGATCAAATTTTCCCATTAATTCAAGAATCATATGAAAATTCTAGAAAACGTGTACAAACAAGTGTTTTAAATGATGTTTTAGTGGATGCTCAATTAATGAATCCAACAACAACATTTAATGGTGGAAGATTAAAAATCTTCTATGCAAATCAAGTGGCAGTTTGTCCACCAACATTTGTTTTATTTTCAAATGATCCACAATATTTACATTTCAGTTATAAACGTTACTTAGAAAATAGATTAAGAGAAGCATTTGGGTTTGAAGGAACACCAATTCATATTATTTGTAGAAAAAGAGACTAGAGGCAATGTCATTAAGTTAAGACTTGATGACTATAGGAGGTTTACATAAAAAGGTAGA
>OMCD01001682.1_pt1 | contig 12550 bp, 7 predicted proteins | sample 1674171 | NCBI WGS metagenome assembly OMCD01 (sample SAMEA103958149, study PRJEB25191) | human gut metagenome | biome: human-associated habitat [ENVO:00009003]; feature: intestine environment [ENVO:2100002]; material: feces | place: Germany | collected 2013/2015
ACGGCGTGGGCACGCACGAGGAACTGCTGGCGGGCGACAACATATACCAGGAGATTTACGCCTCGCAGATGGAGTTTGCGGGGAACGCGGACGCCGGCGATGGCAACGACGGTGGCTGCGCGAATGATCCGTTTTCCTCCGTCGCATGCGGATCACCCTTGGAAGGGGGTGAGCGCCATGCCTAAGACCGCAGCCCAAGCACGCCCGGCCGACCTCAAGCGCACTGTGCGTCGCTTGCTCTCCTACATGGGGCATGCCAAGTTCTCGTTGCTCGCGGTGGGCGTGCTCGCCTCCGTCGCCGCCATCGCGAGCCTCGCCGGCACCTACATGGTGCGCCCCATCGTTAACGGTTTGGCCACGGGCGGGGAGGAACTGCTTGCCAAGCAGGTCATCCTGACGGCGATCATCTACGCTGCGGGCGTGCTCTCGGCCCTGGGCTACTCGCAGATTATGGTGCGCGCGGCCCAACGCGTGGTGTCCGATATTCGCCGCGACCTGTTCGCGCACATCCAGACGCTGCCGCTCAGTTATTTTGACAGCACGCGCTCGGGCGACATCATGAGTTTTTTCACCAACGACGTCGACACCGTCTCCGAGGCGCTTAACAACAGCTTTGCCAACGTGATTCAGGCCGCCATTCAGGTTGTGGGCACCACGGCTATGCTCATCATCCTTAACTGGCAGCTCACGATTATCACACTCGTGTGCGATGCGGCCATTGTGCTGTATGCGCGCTACTCGGGCGCGCGCTCTAAGCGTTTCTTTGCTGCCCAGCAGGCATCGCTTGGCGACCTGGACGGATATATCGAAGAAATGGTCTCGGGCCAAAAGGTCATCAAGGTCTTTAACCGCGAGGCGGCGAATGTTGCCGGCTTCACCTGCCGCAACGACGAGCTTCGCCGCACCGGCACCGCCGCCGTGAGCTATGCCAACTCCATGGTGCCCATGACCGTCGTGATTGGCTACGTCAACTATGCCATCGTCGCCGTGGCGGGCGGCATGCTCTGCATCAAAGGGCTCGCCGATGTGGGCGCACTTGCAAGCTACCTGGTCTTTGTGCGCCAGGCCGCCATGCCCATCAACCAGTTTACGCAGCTTGGCAACTTCTTGCTCAACGCGTTGGCCGGTGCCGAGCGCCTGTTTGCCGCCATGGACCTTAAGCCCGAGGTGGACGAGGGCTGCGTGGAGCTGGTGCAGACGGGCGACGCCGCGTGGGCATGGAAGATTCCCGAGGGCCAGGGCGTGGGCGCGTACGGGCATCTGCATAATGTGGCTGCCGTTGATGAGTCGGGCCGCGCGGTGGCCGCCGACGGCACCGAGCTCACGTGCGGCTTGGTCCCGCTTGCCGGCGACGTGCGCTTCCATGCCGTGGACTTTTCCTACGTGCCGGGCGCCCGCGTGCTCACGGACCTCAACCTGTTTGCCAAGCCGGGGCAAAAGATTGCGTTTGTGGGCTCCACGGGCGCCGGCAAGACGACCATCACCAACCTCATCAACCGCTTCTACGAGGTCGATGACGGCGAGATCACGTACGACGGCATCGACGTCAAGTACATTGCCAAGGCCAGCCTGCGCGGGTCGCTCGGCATTGTGCTGCAGGACACGCACCTGTTTAGCGGCACCATTGCGCAGAACATCCGCTTTGGCAAGCTCGACGCGACCGACGAGGAGGTGCGCGCCGCTGCCGAGGCCGCCTGCGCCGACTCGTTTATCCGCCGCCTGCCTAGAGGGTACGACACACCGGTCACGGCCGATGGCGCCAACCTGTCGCAGGGCCAGCGCCAGCTGCTCGCCATCGCGCGCGTGGCCGTCGCCGATCCGCCGGTGCTCATCCTGGACGAGGCCACTTCGAGCATCGACACGCGCACCGAAAAGCTCATCGAGCGCGGTATGGACCGCATCATGCGCGGTCGCACCACGTTTATGATCGCGCACCGCCTGTCCACTGTCCGCGACGCCGACGCCATCATGGTCCTCGAACACGGCCGCATCATCGAGCGCGGCACGAACGAAGAGCTACTCGCCCAGCACGGCGAGTACTGGCAGCTGGCGCATGGCTTAAAAGAGCTGGATTAACCCGTTCGAGCACGATGCTTTGATCCCTCTGTGCCCCTCACCTCAAACCATCACAACATTCGACATTTTTTGCCAAAATCGGGAAAAGCATCGAATGTTGTGATGGTTTTTCTGCCACTCGACCGGGTGGAATCGCTTTCTTGCGCATGAAGGTGTGCGGACCCGTGAGCAGGGGAATAAGGTTGGTTATCCGATTCCATTGGAGGGCTCATGGACCTGCCGATCGTCCTGTCCCATAAGACTGCCTGGCTGTACCACAACGTGGCGCGCCCGTCCGAGCCGCTCTCGCGAGCAAGCAGCCTATACGATGAGGACTCGCTTGCTAACGAGGCGGAACCGACCGCGAGCCTGCCCAAATTGGGACTCGATGTCAAAGGGCTGAGGGCTTCAACGGCAGTTGGGATCGTTGCTGACTATCTGGTTTCTCTTGGTATTCCACGAGAAGAGCTCGATCATATCGACACGCTCGTCAACTTCGATTTTGAGCGCTCGACGCCGGCTGGATTTAGGTGCCACGTGTTTGGAGCGCCGCTACCTCCAGGCCATCTTATCGAGGTGGCAGAGGACCTTCTGGTGGTTGATGAGGTCATGTGCTTTGTCCAAGCTGGTTCGTGGATGAGCGAGCCCGAGCAGCTGGAATATGGCTACGAAATCTGCGCCCGATACCATTTGAATCATCTGTCGACAGGCGATTATATCGAGATGGGGCAGAGGTATACCGTTGCCGACTTGATTGCTTATTGCAATGAGAACCGATCTCGTCAGGGGGCTATACGCGCGGTCGCCGTGCTCAAGCGCGTGCACGATGGCGCGCGGTCGCCCATGGAGACGGCTACCGCAATCATGGTCGTAGCAAAACGTTCTCAGGGCGGGCTGGGATACGCCAAGATCGAGCTCAACCATCGGGTCGATGTTCCCAACGAGTTCAAATATCTCGCAAAGGCCGGGTATTTCGAGATTGATGTATATGCGCCTGCGAGCGGTACGGGGATTGAATACAACGGCTCGGACCATCTTGATAAACAGCGCAGCGCGTCGGATGCGGAGCGTATGACCGTGCTGAGCGCGCTGGGCTTTAGGATGATCGTCCTCACCGGGACTCAGTTTGCCCACCAGCTGCAATTGCACCGGGCGATGAATGCCATCGCGCTCGCTATGGGCCTTAAGTGCGACCGAAGCGAGACATTCCAGAAACGTCAGAACGACCTGCGAGAGTTCGTGATTCGACACTGGGACGGCGGCCTTTAGGGACGCTTTGGCCCTTCTACGGGGTGCCGTGGGCAGGCAAACCATCACAACATTCGACGTTTTTTGCCAAAATCGGGAAAAGCATCGAATGCTGTGATGGTCTGTGCTGAGGATGGGCTTGGAAAGTCCGTTTTGCTCGAAGCGACCTGTCCTGTCGTACGGGTGTCGGCATGATTCTCTCGTGGGGTATTATGTTTTCCGAAGAATAAAACGCCGCGTGAGGGAGGGCTGCGTGGACGGGCACGTGCAACATGACGGTTTTGGCCGCGACATCAACTACCTGCGCATTGCCGTTACCGACAAGTGCAATTTCCGCTGCATCTATTGCATGCCGGCCGATGGCGTGGCACCCCGCGCGCACGACGAGCTGCTCAGCGCCGAGGAAATCGCCCGCTTTGTGCGCCTGGTGGCGGGGGAGGGCATTCGCCGCGTACGCCTGACGGGCGGCGAGCCGCTGGTCAGCCGCCGCATCATCCCGCTCATTCGCGACATCCGCGCGATTCCGCAGATCGAGGACATCTCGCTCACCACCAACGGCGCCCTGCTGCCCAAGCTGGCACCGCAGCTCAAAGATGCCGGGCTTAACCGCGTCAACATCTCACTCGATACGCTCGACCCCTCGCTGTTTGGAAAGATCACGCGCCTGGGTCGACTCGAGCAGACCATGGCTGGCATCGACGCGGCGCTGGCTTGGGGCTTTGAGCCCGTTAAGGTCAACTGCGTTGTTGTGCGCCGGCTCAACCAGGATGTGGCGGCCCTCGCGCGGCTCACGCTTGACCGCCCCATCCACCTGCGCTTTATCGAATACATGCCCATCGGCGACGAACATACGAGCTCGCATTGCGCTGTGGACCCGCATGCGCCCGCGCTCGATCCCGAGCTGTGGGACGCGAGCGATACCGTGCCGAGCGACGAGCTGCGGGCGCGCATCAATGCCGGGGCCGCCGCGGCGGGACTGGGCGAGCTCGAGCCGCTCGACATCAACGACGCTCCTGCCGGCGCGGGCCCTGCGCGCTACTGGCACTTTCCGGGCGCGGCGGGAACGGTTGGTTTCATCAGCGCCATGTCCAACCATTTTTGCGCGAACTGCAACCGTCTGCGCCTGACGGCTGATGGCAACGTGCGTCCGTGCCTGTTCAGCGATGCCGAGTATTCGGTGCGCGACGCCCTGCGCCGTGGTGATGATATGCAGGTGCTTTCGATTTGGCGCGATGCCGTGGCCCACAAACCGCAGGAACACGCGATAATTGAGGGCACGCAACGATTTATGTCCCAAATCGGAGGATGATCATATGGCCAAGAGCAGGTACGCCGATGCCACCAAGGCCGCTCGCAGGGCCGCGATGTCTGCCCACAAAGACGCGGCCGCGGCAAGCGATGCCGACACGTCCGTGCAGCCGTCTGTCAGCGCTGTCGTCGAGCCCGCCCGTGACGCCCGTCGCGATGAGCTGACGCATGTGGACGCCAAGGGTGAGGTGCGCATGGTCGACGTGTCCGACAAGGCCGAGACGCATCGCATCGCCATTGCTGAGGGCACCATCCTCATGCACCCCGAGACGCAGGCCATGGTGCTGCAGGACCGCGCCAAAAAGGGCGACGTGCTTGCCTGCGCGCGCGTGGCGGGCATTATGGCCATCAAACGCACGAGCGACATCATCCCCATGTGCCATCCGTTGCTCATTACCAAGAGTAAGTGCGACATTGCGCCCATTGCTTCGGCGGGGACGCCGGCCGAGGACGTGCCCGAGGGCTGGGCGCCGGCGCGCGCGGACGGGCAGGTTGGCTTTCACGTACTGGTTACGGCGGGCGTGACGGGCAAGACGGGTATCGAGATGGAGGCCCTGACCGGCGCGAGTGCCGCATGTCTGACCATCTACGACATGTGCAAGGCGGTCGATCGCGGCATGGAGATCGTCGACGTGCGCCTGCTGCACAAGGAGGGCGGCCGCTCGGGCGTGTGGGATCGCGCAGAGCGTCAGGCTGCTGCTGCCGAAGCCGCCGCTGCCGACGGCGCCGCGCCCGCGAACGGGCCTGTTGCTGCCCCCGCGCCCGTAGCTCCGACACCATCCGTCCCCGCGATCGCGTTTATCGGCTACCAAAACTCGGGCAAGACCACACTCGTCGAGAAGGTTATCGCCGAGCTTACTCGCCGCGGCCTGCGCGTGGGTTCGCTCAAGCATCACGGGCACCACGGCTTTGATATCGATGTGCCCGCTAAGGACACCTGGCGCCATCACCAGGCTGGATCCAAGCACGTGGGCCTCATCTGCGCCACGCGCTGGGCGGAGTACGCCGACACGCGCGAGGAGGACGAGATGCCCGCGCGCGAGTTGCTGTCACGCTACAACGATGTCGACGTGGTGATCATCGAGGGTTACAAGACCGAGGGCTTCGACAACATCGTGGTCGCGCGCTCCGGTGTCGACCGTCTGCGCGGCAAGAGCTCGCTCGACCTGGTCGACGGTCACACGCTGGCCCTTGCCTGCAACGAGGCCCTGGCGCGTCAGGCCTTCGACGCCGGCTTTGCGACCCGAGCCATCAACATCAACGATGCCCGAGCCATCTGCGATCTCATCCAAGACCACCTTCAGGCTTGACGCTGCGCCGGCCCCAAGCACCCCATCTCGCCCCTCAAGCCGTCGCTCGCGTACCAAAGTACGCGTCGCTCCTCTTTCGGGGCGACCTGGGGCACTTGGAACCGGCTCGCTGCGTTGCCATAACATGCCAAAAAGGGACAGGTTTATTTTGGCAGGTTTTATCTGGGCAAACGTCATTTCCACCACAAAGGGGACAGGCACCTTTGTGGTGGTTTTTGCTTTGGTAGATGTGTGGGACATGTCTTACAATCTACCAAGTAGTTCATGACGGGCGAAAAACGGAGAGAAGGGGCTTGATGTGTCCTTAATGTTTCATGCGGATAGATTGATTTGACAGACGGTGGCGAATGCCCACCGTCCGCATTCGTATGAAACAAGGAGTCTCCATGCTCGCCTCTCTTTTCTCAAAGCCTCAATCATCGCTGTCCGTGCAGGCCAAGCGCCTGGTGGCGATGCGCTTTCTCATCTACACCGGTTTTCAGACCAGCTACTTTATCGGCGTCATCGGAACGCTCACCTATGCAGACGATGCCTCGGTCGTGGCGACATCGCTGGCCGTCCTGTTTATGAACGTATTCGTGATCTTGGGATCCTTTGCGGGCGGCGCGGCGCTCGACGCTTGGGGCCCGCGCCGTCATTTCTTGCTGAGCATCGTGGGCACGCTGGCAACCGGCGCGGCAATCATCGCGTTTGGTAGCGCGACCGGCGTCGTCCTGCTCGGCGCGGTGTTTCTGGGCTTTGTGATGGGATTCGCCCAGCCCATTGCCACGTCCTATCCGGCCTACCTCACCGATGATCCCGTCGAGCTCAAAGACATCAACTCCGCCATCGCCATGTTCTCAAACGTGAGTATTATCGTCGGACCCACGTTGGGTGGCTTTCTCGCGGCGGCTGCGTCGTCGCGCGCGGTGTTTGTGCTCATGATGCTCTTTACCGTGCTGGCGTTCGTCGCCGGTTGGGGCCTTAGACCAAGTGCGGGTCAGGCCGCCGCGCACGAAGACAAAACCGCGATTGGTGACATCACATTGGACAAGGCCAGCCAATGCTCCGACCCCAACACGTCCTCCCGTGTCACCTTCGCGACAAGCATCAAGACGGTCTTTACCAACAGCGTTCTCGCCCTGCTGTTCTGCATTATTTTCCTTTCGAACTTTGGCTATGGCGCCTTCGACCCGCTGGAGTCGTTCTTCTACCGCGATGTTCTGCATGTCGGTGTTGAGTGGATGGGCTGGCTCTCGTCGGCCAGCGGTGTGGGCGCGGTGCTGGGCGCCGTCCTCGCGCTCCACTTGCCACCGCACCTGGTCAACCTTAAAACGCTGCTCGTGGCGCTCATGTCCGTGGGCCTGGGAAGCCTGCTCTACGTGGGAACGCCGTACGTAGGCGTAGCTCTTGTCGGCCAGATTGCCCTAGGCGTGGCCTGGGGCGTCGTCAACCCGCTCCACAACACGATCGTGCAAACGACGGCCCCGCTCGAGCAGCTCGGTCGCGTCAACTCGGTCATGGGTTTTGGCAACATGTTCGCCGGCGTGGCGCCGCTGGCGATTGCCCCGTGGCTGGCGGCGACGTTTGGCGTGCAGCAGACGCTCGTAGGGGCGGGCATGGTCGTGACGGCGGTTCCCACGGCGTTGCTGCTGTTTGGCCGCCGGCATTTTGATCGTGCCGCGAGGCGGTAAAAACCATCACAACATTCGATGAAAATCGCAATTATGCCGAAAAACGTCGAATGTTGTGATGGTTTGCGCTCCGGGCCAGGTCATCCTGCGAGTCCGGCCACCACAAAGGGGCCAGGCACCTTTGTGGTGGTTTTGCGCCAAAGCGCCCCGTGTGCGCTTTGGTATACCATGAACGCCACTTCCAGATACACCCCAAATCGCCGCACAACCCAGAAAGGCCCCCATGGACACCACCTTCAGCCACATCAAAGCCGTGCTCTGCGATCTTGACGGAACGTTGCTCACGAGCGAGCACGCGGTGTCCCCGCGCACCGTGGCGGCGATTCGCGCTCTGCGTGAGCGCGGCGTGCTGTTTGGTCTGTGCACCGGACGCGACGCCCAGGCGACCGAAGCCATGTTTGGGCTCTGGGGTATTGACGGCCTGGTAGACGTGCTGGTGGGCTGCGGCGGCGCCGAGGTCATCGACCGTGCGCACGGCATCAACGAGCTGAGCTACCCGCTGCCAGGCGAGACTATCGCGCGCATCTGCGAGCACATGGCAGGCCTGCCGGCAACGCCCGTTTGCCCTCGGGACGGCGTGCTCTATGTGCCCGAGAGCAATGCGTGCGTCGAACACCTGTCGCGTGTCGACGGCGTGCCCTACAAGGTGGTCGACTTTGCCGAGTTTTTGCGCGAGCCGCAGACTAAGGTGATGTTTACCATGGCGCCCGAGGCGATGCCGCGGGTGATTGAGCGGGCGTCGACATTTGCCGATGACACCGTTAAAGCGGCGGCTCTGCAAACCACGCAGCGACTCTACGAGTTCATGGATCCGCGCGTGTCCAAGACGCGCGGCCTTGTGCGCGTGGCGGAGCTCAATGACATGGAGCTCCAGAACATCTGCGTGTTTGGCGATGCCGACAACGATACCTGCATGGTGGCCGACGCCGGCGTGGGCATGGCTATGGCAAACGGCAGTGACGCCACCCGTGCCGCCGCCGATTTTGTAACCGCCAGCAACGACAAAGACGGCATCGCGATCTTTATCGAGGAACATCTGCTGTAGCGCCGGGGGAGAGTCACCGCAAAGGGAGCAGGCGCCTTTGCGGTGGCCTCAGGCGATTTGGTGAATTGATACCTAAAATCTGCGCGCAAATTCAAATATGGTTGTCTGAACATTACACTTCTAACCACCGATGGGTTAAAGATATTTCTCATCAGTTTAGTAGGGTATTCCTTCGGTTAATGACCTACCGTTCACGGTCGATTTTCGACTGTTCACAAGATGTTTGCTCTTGAGCAAAATGTTGTGCAAATAAATAAAATGCTATTAAAAAACTGATAACTAACTTAATTACCAGTAGAAACAGATATTTCAGAGCGAATAAACGAAGGTTAATCCGAGCAAATGTCAAGAGAATTGAGAATTCGCTACAAAACTATCGGTATTCTTGCTTAGATGTTCAAACAATTGCTACAATATGGATTACTAAGCGTGTGCAATTACAGATTGCGCAGATACGTTTGATAGTGAAAGAGCAAGATCGCGGTCTCTTGGGGAGGAGACATCGATGAAAGCGAATTCAGACAAATCTAAGCAGAGTAAAAAAGCGACGCGCCGTGTACTGGCAGGCGTTTTGTGCGGAGCCTCCGTTTTGAGCCTGGTACTGTCGCTCGTCATGCCCCCGATCTCGCAGGCCATCGCCAACGATGATCAGACAGTTTCTGCCGAGGAAACTGTGATGGGGGGGGGTTCCTCAAGTGAGTCTACTGATGTAGACAACACCAACAACGGGGATACCGAAAACCAGAATAGCGATGATTCCGAGGACGGCGCGAGCGAAGACGCCGCTGCTGCGGGCTCGACTGCCGATAGCGTGGAGGCCAAGGGTGTCGCGCTGCCTTCCGACGCACAGCTTTCCGATAATGAAAATAGCGACGAAAACGCTATCGCTCCCGTCAGTGACGATGGCTATATCGAGGTAAACGGTGACGTTGCTGGACGATTCACCGGTGGCGGTACGTTTCGACTGACGGGTTATGCCTATTCGAATCAGCAGATTGTCATCAACAAAGACACCACCATCGATCTTAACGGCAACATGCTCTGCCATGGTTCCGGCAACAAAGACTCCTTCTTTGTGGTCAAAGAAGGAGCCACACTCACTATCGAGGATTCAGGTAAAACTTCAGGTAAAACAATAGACAAACAGTCTCGGGTCGAAACGACGGCGGGTCAGCCTGCGACTATGACATGGGAAAAGGGAGACGGGTCTAGCTCTAATGGCGGCGCACCCAAGAGTCTTACTTACTATGAGACTAAGAGCACGCCCAATACAGATGGACTTTGCACCACCGAGACTACGTACAAGCATGACGTTACGGGCTTTGGCGCTATCGTTGCGGCATCGGACAGGGGTTCCGTAAAGCGAGTGGTCACCGTTAATGAGGACTGCACGCTCGATCTCAAGGGCGGCATGATTACCACGGCCGCCAATCTGAGCGATGACGGCCATGTGATTCTTTCTACGGGTAAGGTCAAAATCGAAGGCGGTTACGTCACCAACGGCAACGGCGGTGGCTGGGGCGGTGGTCTGTGCATAACGGGCGCGAATGCCAGCCTCGAAATGACAGGCGGTGTGGTCGCGGGAAACAAGGCAGCTTCTGGCGGCGGCGTCTACGCTGACAATGGAGCCACCTTGAAGCTTGCGGGTGGAATCATTTCTGGCAACGCTACGTATTCTGAATCGGTTGGTCTCGGTGGCGGCATCTTGGTTTCGGGCGGTAGTGTGACCGTTTCTGGTGGCTACATCACTAACAATAAATACGCCAAGTTTTGCGGCGAGGATGGCCAGGGTGGCCATGGCGGCGCTGGGCTTGCTGCCAATAACGGCGCCCATGTCACCATTTCTGGTGGCCAGATTACTGGCAACTATTCCGAGGAAGCTGGCGGCGGCGTTTAGGTTACCAATATTTTTCAACATGATAGGGCATGGCTCGACATTAAAGGAGGAATTATTGCCTCTAACGTGAGCTACCGATCTGAAGGTGCCGGCATCCGAGTGGGCCAGATGATTGACGCGATGATAAGTGGAGCGTCAAAAGATAGCCCAGTCTACATCACTAATAACCACTGCATGTCTCGCTTTGACTGGGGCGGCGGCGGCATCTTTGTTCAGGGTGATTCGAATGTTGCAGCATCTAATGCTGGCAGGCTCTTTGTGTACAACTCGTACATTAGCGCCAATACAGCTGGCGGCTACGGCGGCGGCGTTGCAGTCTGCCCCACGGGCAAGACGTTGGTAACGAACACTGAGGGCACGGCAATCTTTGGCAATTTGTCTGCCGGCGAAGAGCATGATGATAATCATTTTAATAATGAAAATGTTTACAACAAGGAGAAAAATACCGGCAATGAAGCTAAACCCCATCTTTCAGGTGGTGGTGGTGAAAAGACTGAAGATAGAGATGCATACGAATCGGAGGTGTTTCGCGAGCACGGTCATGCCGATTTCTTCCTTGCGGCAAAGAAGGGCCATACGGATCCGATTGCGGCAGTAATCGGCAAGATGCTCGGCGGCGGAGATGCCCAGTATTCGGGAAGTAAAGAGCTCAAGGAGGAGATTGATATTCCCGCCAATGGCGGTGTGCAGATTTATCAAAGCATAGGATTGACTTCGGGTGTTCAAGCCGGAAGCGATGAGGCGACGGCTGCGCAGAAAGCTGCGACAACCTTCATCACCGGAAATCATTCCTGGGATCATGGCGGTGGCATCATGTCGAATGGCGATCTGTACTTGGGTCAGCCTGCGGATACGTATGTCTACCCGAGCCTTAAGCTGAAGGCGACCAAGAAGCTAATCGATTCGCAGACTGATAAGAACAAAACGCTCACTGGGAATGAGTTCAACTTTACGGTTTACCGCAAGGATTCGAAAGATCCTTTCGTTAATGGGAAATTCAATCGCGACGCTTGCGCTGAGGTGGGAACTGCAAATAATGATGCAAGCGGCAACATCACGTTTAAGCTTGGTGAACAGTTCGCAGCGAGCGGTACGGCTGACAAAATCACATACTACTTGGTCGAAGATACCGGCGAGGACTCCGACATCACATACGACTCTGCTGTGTATGAGATTGTGGCATCGGTTAAGGATACAAAGACCGAGCTCATGACTGTTCCGACAAAAGAAAACCCGAACAACCAGATACCCCTCAACATCCATAACTACACGATTGAAAACGTCAGTGTGACCAAGCATGAACTCGACAAGTCATCTGGGGTGTGGAGTGTCACAAATTCATGGGACAATGTGCAGAATAGAGATGGCTATTATCCAATTGCCTGTGAAGATAGCTCGGTGACTTTCACTAACGAATACACTCAGTACAACTCGTACGGCTCCTGGACTCCTAAGGCGACTAAGGTCGTTAAGGGTGGCGAGATGAAGGAGTTTACGCTCGAGTTTGCGGATAACGCGGGCTTCAAAGAAGCCGAGACGGTTAAGACTGATGCCAAGAAGGTTATAACCACTGCTGACGGTGACAAACTCCAGAAGCTTGACTTCCCCACGATTGAGTACACGCTTGACAGCTTGAAGCAGAGTAATTCTGATGTTCCGGTCAGTGGCGCTTCCAAGACCTTCTATTACTATGTGCGCGAGAAGGACGAAAGATCGACCTATCCGCATTACAAGTTTGATCAGTCGGTCTATAGGTTCAAGGTTGTGGCAACGGATAACACCAAAGGAGGAATCGACTGTGCGGTGACCTACAAGAAGGGATCCGTTGGCTCCGATGGCGAGTGGAAACCAGACCCCGATGCCAAAGAACAGGACCTCACCGTCACCTCCACCTCCGCCCCCACCTTCACCAACACCTACTCAACCTCTTTGCCCCTTTCTGGTATGTCAGGCGTCACTCTGACGTACCTTGCCGGCGCGGCGGTGCTTTGCGCTGCTGCAGCCTGGATGTACA
>OMCD01001687.1_pt1 | contig 12516 bp, 9 predicted proteins | sample 1674171 | NCBI WGS metagenome assembly OMCD01 (sample SAMEA103958149, study PRJEB25191) | human gut metagenome | biome: human-associated habitat [ENVO:00009003]; feature: intestine environment [ENVO:2100002]; material: feces | place: Germany | collected 2013/2015
CGAGCTGGGTTCAGAACGTCGTGAGACAGTTCGGTCTCTATCTATCGTGGGCGTAGGATATTTGAGGGGCTCTGACACTAGTACGAGAGGACCGTGTTGGACAGACCACTGGTTTACCGGTTGTACCGCCAGGTGCACCGCCGGGTATCTAAGTCTGGATTGGATAAGTGCTGAAAGCATCTAAGTACGAAGCCAGCCTCAAGATGAGATATCCCTAGAGGGTCGTTGTAGACTACGACGTAGATAGGCTACAGGTGTAAGGGCAGCAATGTCGAAGCCGAGTAGTACTAATAGCCCGAGACTTTCGATCATGTAAGGGTTGATATATCAGCAGATGGCTGATGCCATATGTTTCTATTAGTTACTTCAGGTAATGGGGTTGTCCAGTCAAAATCTTACAAAGAGGTATTAAGGTGGTTATAGCGTTGGGGATCCACCTCTTCCCATTCCGAACAGAGAAGTTAAGCCCAACCACGTCGATGGTACTGCGTAAAAGTGGGAGAGTAGATAGCCGCCGTTTTTTAGGAGTGAGAGCGAAAGTTCTCCGTGAAGGAAGCCGATTCAGTTTTGAGTCGGCTTTTTTCGTTTCCGGATACTTCTTCTGGTATTATGAAATAGTTCTTTGCTTTAAACTATTGATTTTGATTGCAGAAAATATGGTTTAGTTTTTTTATGTGATTCTTTTTTTCCAACTACAAAGAATATTTCATTTTCGGGATTATTGATAGCGTACAGCAGTCCCTGCAGCAGTAACCATTAGCATACTCCCACTTCCTCCAACTGTTTCGTAGTCCAGATCTATGGCGATTACAGCGTTTGCACCCAGTTGTGTCGCATGATCGCTCATTTCTTTTAAGGCGGTTTCTTTTGCTTCGCGTAATACGCTTTCGTAAGAACCTGCGCGTCCTCCGACAATATCCCGGATGCCTGCGAAGAAATCTTTGAATACATTTGCTCCGATGATTGTTTCACCGGATACGATTCCGAAGTACTGGGTAATTTCTTTTCCTTCAATCGTGTTAGTTGTTGTGAGTAACATAGCTTTTTAATTTAATTGTTTAGGGACAAATATAAGATAAAGGGCGAACCAGTGTACTGATCCGCCCTTTGTTTTTATGTTTCTTTATATGAATTTATTTTACCGGTTGATCGGTCATGATAAACTCAAGCTTACCTCCATTTATGATATCGGAGTGGCTGATGAAAGGAGTCTCTAGGACTTTACCGTTTAGCTTGACTTCTTTAACGTATTTATTGGCGGGATTATTGTTGGTCGCCACGATCTCGAAAATACCACCTTTTACGTGCATAGAAGCCTTATTTACCATCGGACGGCCCAATGTGTAAACCGGAATACCCGGACTTACCTGATAGAAACCTAGGGCGCTCATGACATACCAAGCAGACATCTGTCCGCAATCCTCATTACCGATGATACCATCCGGTTCGTTCGTGTAGAAATTCTGCATGATATAATCTAAATACCCTTGCCCTTTCCATGGAGAATCTGTCCAGTTATAAAGATAGGCCATATGGTGGCTCGGCTCGTTTCCATGAGCGTATTGGCCGATCAATCCGGTAATATCTCCGGAGGCTTCCGCCCCGTCAATCTGGGAAGAGGTGGTGAACAGGGTGTCTAAACGTGTTTCCAACTCTTTCTTGCCACCGATAGCGGCGATGAAGTTATCCATATCATGTGGTGCGAAGAAACTCCATTGGAAGGCATTCCCTTCGGTATAGTCGCTTTTCATATGCGAAGAATAGCGAGGGTTGAATGGAGTACGGAAAGAACCGTCGCCCATTACCGGACGCATCATTTTCGTCTCGGGATCTAAATAGCGTTTGTAGTATTCGGCTTTCTTGGCATACTCATTCGCCAACTCTATATTACCTGCCTTCTTGGCGATTTGGGAGATACACCAATCCTCGTATGCCATCTCCAATCCCCACGATACGGATTCAGGAACAGAATCGGCGGGGACGAAACCATATTTCTCCTTATAGTAAGGATGCATCGTGATCAGATCCAGCTCACGGGTTCCTCTGAACTTCTCGGCAAGATCCTCACGGTAAACGGAAGAACGTGCGCCGGCTTCCGCCCACGTGCTCATATCACCTTCCGCTAAATCTTTCGCTACAAGGTCGGCGAGGACCGAGACGGCCGGATATCCTACCATACAACCTGTATAACTAGAGGCTAAAGGCCATTTGGGTAATATTCCACCTTCTTTATAACCTTGCACGAGTACCTTACCCCAATCAGTCGCTAGGGCTGGATTAATGATTGTCATTAACGGATGAAGCGCACGGAACGTATCCCACAAGGAGAATACGGAATAATTTACGTAACCCGGTTCGGCGGTATGCACTTTCTTGTCCATACCCAGATAACGTCCGTCCACGTCTTGATAAGCGAAGGGGGCGATCATGGTATGGTAGAGCGCCGTATAGAAATTGACCATGACTTTCGGATCTGCCTCGATCTGGATCAAGTTTAACGCCTCGTTCCAAATATGCGTTGATTCCTCACGGGTCTTATCGAAATCCCATCCGGGCAATTCTGTCTCGAGATTCTTCTCGGCGCCTTCCGGATCGACTACGGATAAGGCTACTTTTACATAAAGCGGTTGTGCCTTTTCAGCGAATTTGTAATGGAACTTCAAATCTTCTGCCGTATTTAGGCGTAAGAACAAGGAGTCTTTACGTAATTTCCCTCCGATGTATTGGTATACGGTCTCGATCGGTTCCGAGAAAGTAATCCGATAGGACATAGAATGGAAATGCGCCCAACCTTGTGTCTTCACGGTACCTTCCACCGTGGAGTCGTTTACAAGTAAATATTGGTTACCGATCAGCTTATGTCCCCAGTTCGGTTGAAGGATATGCCCTAAGTCAAGCAGGACACGACGTTCTTTGGGATTGTCGTATGTATATTTGTGGAAACCTACACGATCCGTAGAAGTCAATTCCACGTTGATGCCAAAGTTATCCAAGCGTACGGCATAATACCCCGGTGTCGCTTTCTCAGTGTCTTTCTTGAAGGTAGCTACTGGTTTGATGGAATCTCCACCGGAGAAAGGTAATAAAGCTACGTCACCCAGATCGCCGATACCCGTACCAGAAAGATGCGTGTGGCTGAACCCGTAGATATGGTCATCATCATAATGGTAACCACTACTTGCGTCCCATCCCAAGATATGGGTATCCGGGCTTAGTTGTACCATCGCGTACGGACGGGTAGCTCCGGGGAATGTGTGTCCATGGAACCCGGTTCCGATGAATGGGTCTACATACCTCACCTCATCTTGTAGTCGCGGCGACTCCGGCGCTTGCTTGCATCCTACCAGCAGGCAGGCAAGAGCGGCCTGAAAAAATAAGATCGTTCTTTTCACTGTTATTATTGATTTAGTTTGTAATAAGCGAATTATCAATCATCTGTCACAAAGATAATGGCTTTGGGGGAATATTGGAAATTTCCTTTTAAAATCTGCAACCTTTTTCGGGCTTGGCTCGTCTTATAGATAAAAAAGTATGGGAACAAACGAATTTACGACAAAGATATTGCCGCTGAAGAATAACCTTTTCCGGGTTGTTTTCCGGATTACCGGAGACGTGGAGCAGTCTGAGCAGATCGTTCAGGAAGCCCTGCTTAAGGTTTGGGAAGACCGGGATAGCTGGATTGTCATTGAGAACTTACCTTCCTATTGCATGATGGTAGCGCGTAATCTGGCATTGAGGGAAACGTATTCCGGAAATAAGGAAAGGATGGAGCGGTATGCGGTAAGGTAATCTGTTTATGGATCGTGTATGGACTATCAACGAATAAATAAGTTGCTGGATAAATATTGGGAATGCGCCACATCCGTGGAGGAAGAGCGGGAATTACGCCAGTTTTTCTCCTCAGCGGTGGTACCTCCCGACTTATTACCCTATAAGGCTTGGTTCGTATCTCATGAGGCCGAGGCATTACCTCCCTTGGGGAAAGAATTTGATGCTCGTATATTAGAACATATCTCGGAAGATCGAAAATTAATCACTACATTTGGAACGTTATTTAAATCTATTACTCATTTAATTCATAAGATTATGGGAACGAACATGAAGAAAGCCTTTACCACCCTTTTATGCCTTTTGTTTTGTATCACGATCTCGGCACAGGATAAAGCCGCAGATCTCAGTAAGCTCGTAGGCGATTGGTCCTTCTCTGCCCCCGACGCTCCGTATGGATATCAAGATGGAAGTTTTCAGATAAAGCAAGAGAACGGCAAGTTGACCGCTAAAGTGAATATACAAGGTAGTACCTTGGAGATAAATGATATCAAGGCGAAAGGAGATACCTATACCAGCTCTTTTTATGTGGATGGAACGCCTGTAGACTTAACTATGACCCAGAAAGGAAATGAGTTAGAGGGAATGGCCGACGCCGGAGGTATGCAGATTCCCGTGAAATTCAAGAAAACGAAGAAGTAACCGCTTTGTGGTACTGTGAGTTTCTGTTAACTTCGCGGCAAAAACTACAAAAGGATGTTTACAGTAATCGGAATCATGTTCTGCGGCATTGCCGTCGGGTATTTCTTTCGTAAAGTAGAATTGCTGCAAAAGATCGGTAAGCCTATTTCTTATACGATTCTTCTTCTTTTGTTCCTGCTGGGAATTTCGGTAGGGGCCAATGAGTCTATCGTGAATAATCTTACGACGTTGGGCGGGCAAGCCTTGTTGATCGCTTCGGCCGGTACGTTGGGTAGCGTCTTGGCGGCGTGGGGAGTTTATCATTTCTTTTTTAAGGAAAGGAGCCGGGGATGAAAGGGAGTTTGATCGTCGTGGGCTTCTTTGCCTTGGGGTGCTTGCTGGGATGGAGCGGTTATCTGCCCGGGGTCATTATCGAGAATGATATAACGGTTTATGTACTTTACCTCTTGATGTTTCAAGTAGGGATTAGCATAGGAAGCGATAAGAAACTGAAAGATATTTTATCGAGTATACGGCCGAAACTCTTATTGGTGCCTCTGGCTACTATTATCGGGACGTTGAGCTTCTCCGCCCTGATCAGCCTTGCTCTTACCAAATGGAGCGTGTTCGATTGTTTGGCGGTCGGAAGCGGTTTCGCCTATTATTCATTATCCTCCATCTTGATAACAGAGCTAAAAGAACCGACGCTGGGGGCGCAATTGGCGGCGGAGTTAGGGACGATCGCCTTGATCGCTAATATTATCCGTGAGATATTCGCCTTGCTGGGCGCTCCGTTGTTCGTTAGATATTTCGGAAGGCTATCTCCGATCTGCGCGGGAGGAGCTACTACGATGGATACGACATTGCCGATTATCACCCGTTATTGTGGAAAGGATTTGGTCTTTGTCTCTATCTTTCACGGAATCTTGGTGGACTTCACAGTTCCGTTTTTCGTTTCTTTCTTCTGTTCGATGTGAGTGAAAGAGGCTTCCGAGATCTCGGAAACCACCTTGCAAGGTTGAAAAGTCATTTCCGAGGTCTCGGAAAGCATTTTGCAAGGTTGAAAAGTCGTTTCTGAGGCCTCGGAAGGCATTTTACAAGGTTGAAAAGTCATTTCCGAGGCCTAGAAAAGCTATTTTACAGTTTGCAGCATCACTTCTACCGCTCTTTTTAATTGCGTGTCCTCGCCGGAGAGCTGCGCCTCGGGAGTATTGTACACCTCGACATCCGGTTGCAATTGTTGGTTTTCCAGATAATTGCCTTGCATATCTTTCACGCCTACTTGCGGGATACCGAACACCAAGGTCGGATCGATTTGCGTTTCCCACCATACGGCTGTCATGGTTCCCGGAACCGGGGCGCCGATCAGCTTGCCGATACCTAAGGTCTTATAAACCCAAGGGAAACCATGAGCGTTCGAATAATTATCCTCGCACATCAAGACACAGGACGGTTTGGTCCACTTATTGTAAGGATCGCTACCGATGTATTGTCCGCGAGGCTCGAAGCGCTGATACTCCTTGCCGCTCAATAAGGTAGCCAGATCATCATGCAACCAGCCACCTCCGTTATGGCGGGTATCCACGATCACGGCTTTCTTATTCCGGCAACGGCCTAATAAGGCGGAATAGACCTCGCGGAAACTCTCGCTGTTCATACCTCTTACATGTACGTACCCGATTTGCCCGTTCGATAATTTATCTACGGTTTCTTGGCAATTCTCGATCCATCTTTTATAAAGGAGGTTCGATTGCTCTCCGTTACTGATCGCTTTTACCTGTTCCTCGAAACGCTGTTTGCTGGTAGGATCATAGACAGAAAGCATTACTTTCTTACCGACTTTACCGCTTAGCAGTGGATAATAATCGGCGTCTTTCTTTATCGGTGTTCCGTCTATCTTCTCGATGATACAGCCTTTCTTTATCTGGCTGTCGGCCAATGTCAGCGGCCCTTTGGCGATGATTTCCTCGATCTTCAATCCGTCGCCCGTGTATGCGTTATCGAAGAAAGCGCCTAAGCTGGCGGTTTCCGGCCCGGTTAGTCCCGGATTGTAACGAGCGCCCGTATGGGAGCCGTTCAACTCGCCCAATAGCTCGGAAAGCATCTCTTGGAAATCAAAATTGTTGTTGATATGCGGAAGGAAACGGGCGTAAGCGGTCTCATACCCTTTCCAATCCATGCCCCGGAGTGTCGGATCATAGAACTTATCCAAGACTTGACGCCAAGCGTGATGGAAGATATAAGCACGCTCCTCTGCCGGACGATAAGCGAACTCGGCCTTGAAAGCGATCGGTTTTTCCTTGCTATCCTTCAACTCTATCTTTTTCAGTTTACCGCCGGCGGTAAGATAGAGGTTCTCTACTTTCTTATCGGCGAATAGAGTGCCTCGACCGACATTCTTGAGCAGTAATTTAGTGGACTTTTCCTTCAAGTCGTGTTCCCATAAATCAAAGCCTTTCTCGAAAGCGGCGCAATAATATAGTTTATCTCCTTTCGGGGCGAGTACGGCGTCTCCCAATGAGGATGAATTAGCGGTCAGGCGAATAATCCGGTCCTTGCGGTTCTCCAAATCAAACTTCAAGGGGACTACAGGCTTATCCTTATCCTCTTTTTTCTTATCGGAATCTTTATCGGATGTCTTATCCTCGTCCTTATCTTTGTTTTCATCCGCTTCTACCAAGGCCAGTTCTTCTTTACTGAGGCGGAATTTATCGTAAGCCTCACCGTCGAAGAACATGATGTACACATCCCGCTCAGCACCCCAGCTACCGTGGCTGCGGAAACCGGCACGGTCGGAGGACCAGATCATGGCCTTACCGTCTAATACCCATTTCGCGTCGCCATCCGAATAACCGCTTTCCGTCAGGTTCGTTACCTCGCCGCTACCGTCCGCTTTCACGAGGGCGATATCCGTGTTGTTCCATCCTCCGACGGAGATGTAATCTACCAAGAACCATTTGCTGTCTGGCGACCATTGAAAATGCTGGTCTCCATCGCTATACGAATAGAGGTATTTCCCGTCCAATACGGTGCGGACCTGCTTGGTCTTTCGGTTGATAACACGTAAGGTGGTGCGGTTCTCAAGGAAAGCCACCTCGTTGCCATCCGGAGAGTATAAGGGTTGGAACGAGGTTTGTCCGGAGACGACAAGAGGCTCCTCTTTCAATTCCGGGGCGTACGTGAATTGCTTATCTTCGTCACGTGTAAGTTTACTTTCGTAGATCCCCCATGTTCCTTCCCGTTCGGCGGAATATACCAATGAACGTCCGTCGGGACTGAAATCTATATTGCGCTCTTGTTGCGGCGTGTTCGTGATTTGACGAGTCGTCTCGTATTCAATAGAAGTTACGTAAACATCGCCACGAGTGATAAACGCTACCTCTTTTCCATTCGGGGAGACGGCGATATCCGTAGCTCCATCGGTCAGAAGACGATGGATCACGTCGTTCTCGATCTTATCCGCGACGATCTGGATATTCACCTTGGCAGGTTTCTGGCCTTCCTTAACGGTATAGATCTCGCCGTCGTAACTATAGCATAGAGTCCCGGAATTATCGGAGGTAAGGAAACGCACGGGGTGGGTGGTATGCGTCGTGATTTGTTTCTCGCTGTTGCCTGCCAAATCCTTCTTGAAGATGTTAAAGCTTCCTTTCTCCTCGCTTAGGTAATAGAAAGACGCCCCATCTGCGGCCCATACAGGATTACGATCCTCACCGCCAAAAGTGGTTACTTTCTGGAAAGAGCGATCTTTTCCAAGCGTACATAACCAGATATCACGGGTGATAGAAGATTGATGATGCTTGCGCCAAGGGTCCTCGTAACCTTTGTAGTCATTGTATAATAATTTACTGCCATCTTTGCTGAGGGCTATATTTTCCATGTATAACGAAGAATATAAATCCGGCCTTCCTCCGTCCGTGCTTATCTCATAGACTTGCATAAAGCGGGTGCCGGGGAATTGGATATCCTTGGCGTCTTGCAATACGTTGGCTAGATACAAGATGTGTCCGTTGTCCTTAAAGGTAGTGGGATATTCGTTTGTGGAGTGGGTGGTGAGCCGCTTAGGTTCCCCTCCCTCCTTGTTCATGAGAAATACATCGAAGTTGCCGCTACGGTTGGAGGCGAAGGCTATTCTCTGTCCGTCGGGCGACCAGACCGGACGGGTATCATGCGCCGGATGTGTTGTCAACTGCCGGGCTTTTCCTCCGGAAGAAGGGACCGTGTAGATATCCCCTTGGTAAGAAAACGCGATCGTCTGCCCGTCCGGGGAGATCGCACAGTAACGCATCCATAACGGACTGTCGTCTGCTTGCGCCGCCGCCGATAAAAATAACGCCAGCGCAGGGATCATCAAGTTTTTCATGTGTACTCTATTTTAGATTTACAAATGTAATCGATTTTCGATATTTATTAGGAGAAATAATTGCGTAGATTAAATTTTTAAATATTTTTGCATATGAACTTTAAAACCGCCAAGATGATGACGAAATATAGGGTGTGTATGACTTTTATGTCCATTTTATTATTGCTATTTCATTTTGTGTTTCTGTTTTCTTGTGGAAAGCTACCGGAAAAAACATTTGCTTTTTCTGATAACCTGCGGATTGACTCTTTGGAACATATGGCTATGGATTCGATTTACCGGAATCCTCGATATGCTCATTCCGCATTGGATGAAGCTTTAAGTCTAACTAAAGATAGCGATAAATATTATAAATTACTTGCGGTTAAAAGCCAGATTTATTTTGCAAATAGTGTATATGATTCCGGGTTTGTTTTACATCGGTCAATTATAGATTATTGCGACCGTGTACCGATGTCTCCCAAGATACATGGACTCTTAGGGACGTTGAAAAATACGGTTGGCAATTATTATTCATTTTTGGATAAAACGGATTCGGCCCTCCTTTGCTATTCCGAGGCGTATCAAGAGATCCGGCAGAGTGAGATGGAGCATAAAATCCCGGATATTTATATCAATATAGCGGATGTATATACCCGGAAAGGAGCTTACGATCAGCGAGCCCGCTACTTTCGCCAAGCTCTTTTCGTGAGTGATTCATTGGGTATTATGGATCGGATGTCCTTTCCTATTTATTTTGGTTTGGGCGAGACGTATATGGAATTGAGGGACTTTGACTTATCCGATCACTTTTACCGTTTGGCGGAGAAAGAACTGGATTCTCGTAACTTGAGCGAGAAATTCACCTTTTGCAATAGCCGGGGAAATTACTATTATTACAAGGAAGAGTATGCGAAGGCGCTTCCTTGGTTCTTGAAAGCCCGTGAGGTGGTACGTCCTACTCATATGGATTTCTATACTAACGTATGCGAGATCAATTTAGGGGAGATCTATCTATGTCTGGATCAGTTGGATTCCGCTCGTTTTTATCTGGAAAAAGGGTTTAGGTACTTCCATACCTATAATAATAAGACGGCCTTGTACCATTTGACGACCTTGAAGGCTTCGCTAGCCTTAAAAGAGGGGAACTCCGGGCTGGCTTATCAATTGTTGAGGAGTTACACGGATACGGTAGGCATAGATCCCAAGATGGTAGCGATCCGTAATAAGAACTTGCAGAATTACTTCGCTACCACGGGCGATTTTAGGCGTGCCTATGAGTACCAAACGAAGAATAGCGTCATTGAGAACAATATTCGTAGCGAACGGACCCAGATGCGTGTCACCGAGATCGATATGCGTTATAGCCAAGATACGACTTTACTCAAGCGGGAGGCTATTATTAAACAACAGGCCGGCCGGATGGAATACTTGGAAATGAGCCGTTGGGTTTGGATCTTGCTTTTTGCGATCTTGTCGATCGTCAGCGGCATGGCTTATTACTTTATGAAACGTAAACGGCATGCCCAATGGTTAAGCCATATCGATCAGGTGACGAAGTTAAAGATGGAGAGTATTCGCAACCGTGTATCCCCTCATTTTATATTCAATATATTGAACCGGGAGATTAGCTCGGAGGAAGAAGGAAGTTCCCGCCGTACGCAACTTTCCGGATTGGTGGAGTTGTTACGTAGTAGTTTGGAGATCACGGAAAAGCTTAGTATCACGTTGGAGGAAGAATTACGCTTTGTCCGGACTTACTTGAATTTGCAGGCGCAAGGATTAGGGCCGGACTTCCGTCTGGAATGGAATCTCGATCCCTCCCTTGACACGGACGCAATCTATCTCCCGGCCATGCTGATCCAGATACCCGTAGAGAATGCCGTGAAACATGGCTTGTGTGCGATCGAGGGCGAGAAGCGATTATCTGTTTTCGTGGAGCGCGACGGGAAAGGCATCCATATCCGTATAGAGGATAATGGACCCGGGTATCGTCTGTTTACGAATGCGGGACATAACGGTACGGGGATGGGAACGAAAGTCCTTTACCGTACGATCCTATTGTTGAATAGGAGAAATAAAGAGAAGATCACATATTCGGTCCAAAGCAAGGAGAAGGGGATGGGGAGCGGAACAATCGTCAGTTTCTTTATTCCGTTGGATTTTAATTACGCTTTCTAGGTATCGTGAATGTACGAAAGTAATCCGGGCCGTTTCCTCCGGATAGTGGATGGAAGCGGCCCGGATCGAATTGAATCGAATCGGTTGATTCGGGTTATAGTCGCTCAATGTCTTCAACAGAAAGTCCGGAGCATTGGGCGATAAGTTCGGAGTCAAGTCCTTGCTCCTTCATCTTTTGGGCTATCTGGAGTTTTTCCTCTTGACGGCCTTTCTCGATCCCTTTCTGCATCCCTTTTTGCATCCCTTTTTGCATTCCTTCCTGCATTCCTTTTTCAATCCCTTCCGTTTGTGCGTAATCGATGGTCGCATACCAATCCCGATAATTCTTTAGGTTTTCCTCGTAGATCGCACGTTCTTTTTCGCTGAGTGAGTTGACGTTCGCCACGTCCAGTAAGCGAAGGAAGGTCTCCTGTTCCTCCTTGAAGGGAGATTGTTCAAATAGGTTCATATTCTTCAATGTATAAATCCAACGTTCGAAGGAGCTCTTGCACTCCTCCTTGCTTAAACTGAATAACGGGAACGATATGTAGATCTGCTTCATCTTGATCTCATTGAACACCTTTCCCGTCCTCTCGTTAGCGAGGACAACATCCGTACGGAAGTCTGTGAACTCCGGCAACTTGAAATTCAAGAAATAGACTCCGTAGATGGGTAGCAACCGATATTGCCATTGCTTGCCGATTTGTCCTTGCCGGGCCACCATGCGACAAAGATAATAAAAACCTCTGTTAAAGAAATAGTGCTGGGGACAATTCTGCATCTCTAGGATGAACTTGGCCCCGGACACGTCCTCGCAGAGCAGGTCGAATATGATGGTACGGTTCTCGACGGTCTCTGGCTTGATCTCCTTGTCGAGGTAGGTGATGTCCTTGATCTGCCGTTCGCCGGCTAGGGCGGCGTTAAGGAACTTGATGGTAACTTGCTTGTCTTGGAAGACAGCCTTAAATCCAGCATCAGTCATGATGTCTACGTATTGCGCCATAGTTAAATGGTTTTAGGTGATTACTGCTCCAAAGGTAAGGTTTATTTTCGTATTGCGCATTCTGTTTATTGTATATTTCTTAAAAAGCAGGTTCATGGTAGTCTGCTTTGCTATTTATAGAAAGTACGATTAGTATTAATAGTAGTGCAAAATACTATGGATAGTAATCGGCTCCCATTTTGATCAATTCTTATTATACGCTGATTATCAGAAATATAAATAACAATCTTTAAATATTAGGCTTATTGTACTTTTTAAGAGATCAAATTTGGTATGGTTGACTTATTCTTTTCACGTATAAAGATAACATTAAATAATAGACTAAGCCGCTAGCATAAAGTTCTCCAAGTGAATAACTAATCACTTCTCAACTCGTAAGCTTATGGCTTGACAAGCCTTGGATTATACGTTTGAGTATTTGCAATGATTGCATGTGAATGTTTGTATTTATTATGCGGTTATGGATGGATACCATATATAATGTACATGCGTACATTATATAATAGGTAGAAACGACTAGTTTAAACGATCGATTCTTTTAGTCATTTGCAAAGGTACGCGT
>OMCD01001690.1_pt1 | contig 12494 bp, 10 predicted proteins | sample 1674171 | NCBI WGS metagenome assembly OMCD01 (sample SAMEA103958149, study PRJEB25191) | human gut metagenome | biome: human-associated habitat [ENVO:00009003]; feature: intestine environment [ENVO:2100002]; material: feces | place: Germany | collected 2013/2015
CCCCCCCCCCCCCCCTACTTTTTCAATGGTAATAATCTACAAAATTTCGCCATTTTATTTGTTTGCTTTTTGTCGGGCCGGAGACGCAAAAACACCCTTCCCCCGCCGGGAGGACAAAAAAACACACGGCCCGCCTTTTACGGCAGACCGTGTGTTTTGAAGTCCTATGCAGTTTTGTCAGAAAAAGCTCACCTGACTGCTTTCCGGCTCATCCTGCGTGAAGGGCGTCATTCTTCGCCAGAAGATACACGCAATACTGGTTCATGCTGATGCCCTCCCGCTGCGAATGCTCTGCCAGCGAGCGGTGCAGGCTGCGGGGCAGGCGCAGCTTGAACTGCCCGGAGTATGCCTCCAGACTGTCCGGTGCAGGGATGGCAAGCCCCTCCTCCAGCGCAGCTTCCAGCCAGACCTTTTTTGCGTCCAATGCGTTCTTTACCGCTTCCTCTTCGGTTTCGCCGCAGGTGATGCAGCCCGGCAGGTCGGGATAGGAGGCCACAAAGCCGCCCTCCGCATCATCCCGCACGATCTCCAGCCGGTAGGACATTGCAAGATAATCATTCAGCGTTTTCATCATTTTTCGCCTCACTCTCTACGATCTGCCGCACCATCTCAACGTAGACTTTTTTGATGGGTTCGTGTTTAGGGATCGTGATCGGGTAGCATCCCGCCTTGCGGAAGGTGTAGTGGCTGCTGCCACTCCGGGGTGCGCCTGTGGTGTCGCATATGGTGTCAACATTTTTTTAGAAAAAGCTCACCTGACTGCTTTCCGGCAGGTCGCCCAGAGCGCCCACCTGACGCAGGCGGTCGATGATGCTGCTGCCAACGCCGGAGGCCTGCTGCAGCTCCTCGATGGAGAGGTACTCCTGCCCATGGAGGGTGGCGTTTTCCAGCGCATCGGCGGCGGCACCGCCCAGACCCTTCAGGGAGCAGAAGGGCAGGCGCACCTTGCCGTCCTCCACCACATACTTGGAGCCCCGGCTCTTGCCCAGCTCGATGGGCAGGAACTCATAGCCGCGCACCAGCATCTCGTTGACCAGCTGGAGCGAGACGAGCACATCTTCATCCTTGGCGTTCTTTTCTTCCTTGAGGCGGCGCTTCACCTCATTCATGTGGGCGCGGGCTACCGCCGCACCGCCCACAGCGGCTTCATAGTCGATGTCATCGCCGCGGACGGTGAAGTACACCGCATAGAACGCCTGCGGGTGGTAGAGCTTAAACCACATGAGGCGGATAGCCGACATCAGGTAGGCCACCGCATGGGCTTTCGGGAACATATATTTTATCTTGCGGCAGCTCTCGATGTACCAGTCCGGCACCTCGTGCTCCCGCATGGCCTCTTCCCAGCCGGGCGCAAAGCCGCCCTTGGCCACCTTGCCCTTACGGACAGCCTCCATGATGTCAAAGGCCATCTTGGGCTCGAGGCCCTTGCGGAGCAGGTAGAGCATGATACTGTCACGGCAGCCGATGACCTCCGCGATGGTGCAGGTGCCGCTGCGGATGAGCTCGTCGGCGTTGCCCGTCCAGACGTCGGTGCCGTGGGACAGGCCCGAGATCTGGATCAGCTCGGAGAAATTCTTGGGACGGGCCTCCACCAGCATTCCGCGCACGAAGTTGGTGCCCATCTCGGGGATGCCGAAGGTGCCGGTCTGGCTGTCGATCTGCTCCGGCGTCACACCCAGCTCTTCCGGGCTGGTGAGCAGGCTGTAGACCTTGGGGTCGTTCATGGGGATGCTGTCCACGGGGATGCCGGTGTACTCCTCGAAATACTTGTAGAAGGTAGGCATATCGTGGCCCAGCTCGTCCAGCTTGAGCAGGGTGTCGTGGAGGTATTTGAACTCGAAGTGGGTGGTCAGCAGACCGCCGGCCACATCGTCTGCCGGGTGCTGGATGGGGCAGAAATCGTAGATCTCATAGGTGTCCGGCACGACGACCATGCCGCCGGGATGCTGGCCGGTGGTACGCTTGACGCCGGTACAGCCCAGCGTCAGACGGTTCTCCTCGGCATGGTTGACCGTTCTCCCCCGATCGTCCAGATACTTTTTGACGTAACCGTAGGCCGTCTTGTCCTGAATACCGGAGACGGTGCCGGCCTTGAAGACGTTGGCCTTGCCGAACAGCTCTTCCGTGTAGCGGTGGACGTTGGACTGGTATTCGCCCGAGAAGTTCAGGTCAATATCAGGCTCCTTGTCGCCGTAGAAACCAAGAAAGGTCTCGAAAGGGATGTCGTGGCCGTCCACCAGCATCCGGGTGCCGCAGTGGGGGCAGTTCTTGTCGGGCAGGTCGAAGCCGTCATCCACGCTGCCATCGGTGATGAACTCGCTGTATTTGCACTTGGGGCAGCGGTAGTGGGGCGGCAGGCTGTTGACCTCCGAGATGCCGGAGAAGTGGGCCACAGCCGACGAGCCGACCGAACCACGGCTGCCCACCTGATAGCCGCCCGCGTTGGAGTAGGCCACCAGTTTGACCGCGATGACGTACAGGACGGCGTAGCCGTGGCCGCAGATGGAGTCCAGCTCTTTTTGCAGGCGCTTCTCCACGATCTCGGGCAGAGGGTCGCCATAGTCCCGCTTGGCGTGTTCCCAGGTCGCATCCCGGAGCTGCTGTTCTGCGCCCTCGATGCTGGGCGGGTAGGTGCCGCGCGGGATGGCGCGGACGTTGCCGTCGATGCTGGCCGCTATCTTGCGGGGATTGGTCACGACGATCTCGTAGGCCTTTTCCCTGGGCAGGTAGCTGAACTGGTTCAGCATGTCCTCGGTGGTGCGGTAGAACAGGGGCGGCTGGTTGTCCGCGTCCTTGAAGCCGTTGCCCGCCTGCAGGACAGAACGGTAGATGGCGTCCTCCGGCTCGGTGAAATGGACGTCGCCGGTGGCGATGACGGGCTTGTGCAGGTCTTCGCCCAGCTTGATGACGGTGCGGTTGAAGTCCTTGATGACCTCTTCGCTCTCCACCTTGCCCTCCCGCACCATATAGGCGTTGTTGCCCAGGGGCTGGACCTCCAAAACATCGTAGTACGATGCAATTTTCTTCAGTTCTTCGTAGGAGCGGCCCTCCACGATCGCCCTGTAAAGTTCTCCTGCTTCACAGGCAGAAGTGAGGATAAGGCCGTCCCGATACTTGTTCAGAAGGCTGCGGGGGACGCGGGGCTTCTTGAAGAAGTAGTTGACATGGGCCTCGCTGACGATTTTATAGAGGTTTTTCAGGCCCATCTGGTTGCGCACGAGGATGATGAGGTGATAGTACTTCTTTTTCAGCACCTCGCGGTTCCCGCCGAGGCCGGTGTTGATGCCGCTGACGGCGGTGACCTGCTTTTCCTCCAGATCTTTCAGCATGACGCAGAAGATGCGGCCCAGTGCGGCAGAGTCCTCGCAGGCGCGGTGGGCCTCGTAGGCGGGCAGCTCCAGATGCTTGTTGATGGTCCCCTGCTTGTAGTTGTGGAGGCCGGGGTACATGGCCTGAGCCATGGTCAGGGTGTCGATATAGGTCGGCTCAAACTCGATGCCGCTCCGCTTGGCGGCGGCGCGGAGGAATCGGATGTCGAAGGAGTGGGCGTTGTGGCCCACGAGGATGCGGCCATCCACAAAGTCGAGGAAGGCTTTCAGCGCCTCGGCCTCGCTGGGGGCGTCGGCCACCATCTCGTTGGTGATGCCGGTCAGCTCGGTGATCTTGGAGGTGATGGGCTTTCCGGGTTTTACAAAGGTGTCGAATTCTTCCACCACCTCCCCGTTCCGCACGATGACCGCGCCGATCTCTGTCAGGTACTCCACGCCGGGGTCGAGGCCTGTCGTCTCAGTGTCGAAGACGCAGAACTCACCGTTCAGCGGCTCGTCTTTCACGCCGTAGACGCAGGGTATCATGTCATCGACAAAGTAGGCCTCACAGCCGTAGATGAGCTTGAAGTCCGGGTCTGTCTTGTGGATGGCGTCCGCCGCCAGCATAGCCTCGGGGTAGCCCTGACAGACACCGTGGTCGGTGATGGCAATGGCCGGGTGGCCCATCCGGTGGGCCAGCTTGACGATGCCGCCGGGGTCGCAGAAGGCGTCCATGCTGGACAGCTTGGTATGCAGATGCAGCTCCACCCGCTTGACGGGGGCGTTGTCCTCCCGCTTTTTGCGCTCGACAAAGAGGACGTCGTAGGGCCAGACGATATAGTCGTGCTCGTACTTATCATAGGAGCAGTCGCCGCGCACCACGACCGTCGTACCCTTGGGGATGGACTCCCACTTGGAGCAGTCCTCCCCTTCCTGCGCACGGATCTTCAGGTTGATGGAGCCGGTGTAATCGGTGATGGAGACGGTGTATATCTTGCGGAAGCTGCCCTTCACCTCGGTGAAGAAGACGTCGCCCCAGATCATGCACTTGCCGCCCTCGCCGCCCAGATCCTTGAGGGGGGTGAGGTTTTTCGGGGTGAACATCTTGCCGTGGAAGATGGTAACGGGCTTGTCCGTAAGGTCGAGGCCCTCCACCTTGATGGAGGGAGCAGTGTTCTTTTTCTCAAACTTGACGACGGGCGGCGCAATTTTCCGCTCGAGCTTTTCTTCCATCTGGCGCTGTTCGGCCTCGCCCACGCTGCTTTCCAGCGTCACTTTGGGCTTTACGCCAGTGTGGGCGGCGATGCGCTCCGCCAGCAGGCGCTCGAACTGCATCTCCTGCAAAAACTTCGTGCCGTGGCAGACGCCGATGGTGATGTTCTGGCCGGTGATGGTGATGCGGCAGCGGTCGAGGAAACCGTTGATGGGGACACCGTCCCGCTTCATCTCCTCCATCATTTCCCGCAGACCGGCTTCATCCAGCGTCGCATAGCCGAAAAGATTGTTGATGCGGAGCTCGAAGCCCTCGTAATCCGGTGCCAGCGAGGCCAACAGCCGGGCGCACAGCCCCTTGTCCAGCGGGGCAGAACTGCGCAGCGTAAAGATGACCTGCCGCTCCTGCCGCAGCATCTGGGCGTGCTCGACGACCACGCGGCCAAAACAGGCCGCAAAGTCCGGGTCCGCCATAAACTGCGGCCATAGCTGGGAAACAAGTGGTGTCACAGTGGTACTCCTTTTCTATCAGATAACAGCACAAACTGCCGCGCCCCGGAAAAGGGCGTGGCAGCAGGTTGTTTTTAAGTTAAATCTTCTGTCTTAAAGACATGATAGCCTTCGTAGTGGTAACTGGCGTCGATGCCTTTCATATAGACTTCGCGGTCATTGATTTTTTCGGTCAGAGCAGCGTGCAGCAGCGCTTTTATCTCCACATCCTTGACCGGGCTGCGCTCCATTGCAAGAAGGTAATCTTCTTTATCCACCTTGCTCCAGTCGATGACCTGATGCAGTTCTTTTTTCAGAATAGCATCCAGCCAGATTCGGGTGCTTCGGCCATTGCCCTCCCGAAACGGATGCGCCACATTCATCTCCACATACTTCTCGATAATTTCATCGAAAAAAGACTGCGGCATCGCGTCGATGCTTTCCAGTGCCGGACGCAGATACATCACCGGTGCAAAGCGGAAATTTCCTTTTGCAATGTTCACTGTCCGCATCTGTCCAGCGAACTCGTAGACATCACCGAACAGGCATTTATGGATGGCCGCAAGCCCTTTGAAGGTGCCTGTCTCGAAGGTATCCAACAGGCCGGTGTCATAGAGCTCAAGCGCCCGGGTCTTGCTGAGTTTTTCTTCTGCCCGAGCAAGCTCAGCTTCACTCGTCAGACCAAGCTTATTCTGTAAAATCACAGCTTATCGATCTCCTCCATGAACTGATCGAGGATATTATCCCCCGTCAGCTTCCTGACAGGGTTGCCGTGGACGAACAGCACTGCCTCGCCCTTGCCGCCGGCAATGCCGATGTCAGCCTCACGGGCCTCGCCGGGGCCGTTGACGACGCAGCCCATGACAGCCACCTTGATGGACTTTTTGCAGCCCTGAAGCCGACGCTCCACCTCATTTGCGATTTCGGTGCAGGGGTACTGGGTGCGGCCGCAGGTCGGGCAGGTGATGACCTCCGGGCCGGCCACCGGGAAGCCGACAGCGCGCAGGATATTGTAGCCTGCTTCCACTTCCTTCTCAGGGTCAGCAGCCAGCGAGACACGGATGGTGTCGCCGATCCCCTCCAGCAGCATCCCGCCGATGCCCATGCCGCTCTTGAGCAGGCCCATCTGGTAAGTGCCGGCCTCCGTGACGCCCACATGGAGCGGGTAGTCGGTCACAGCGCTGAGCTGACGGTATGCCTCCATCATGCGGGGGACGTTGGAGTTCTTGATGGAGATGACGATGTTGTTGAAGTCGAACTTTTCCAGCAGACGGACATGGTACAGAGCGCTCTCCACCATCGCTTCCGGCACAGGTGCGCCGTACTTGGCGAGGATGTGCTTTTCCAGACTGCCGCCGTTGACACCGATGCGGATGGGGATATTTTTCTGCTGGCAGGCATCCACGACCGCCTTCACGCGGTCATCGTCGCCGATGTTGCCCGGGTTGATGCGGATCTTATCCACCCCCACATCGGCGCAGGCGATGGCAGCCTTGTAGTCGAAGTGGATGTCTGCCACGATGGGGATATTCACGGCGTTCTTAACAGCCTCGATGCACTTGGCGTCTGCCGCACTGGGACAGGTCACGCGCAAGATCTGACAGCCTGCCGCTTCGCAGCGCTTTGCCTGCGCCACATTGCCCTCGATGTCCTCCACCGGGACGTTCAGCATGGTCTGCACGGCAATGGGATTCTTGCCGCCGATGGTCACATTGCCGATCTTCACTTCACGTTTCAGCTGCCGCATGGTTTTACCTCTTTCAAACTGCTCCGGTCACGAGCCGGACGATGTCATTGTACGTTGCAAAGAGCATCAGGCCGAACAGCAGCGCAAAGGCTGCGACGGTCAGGCTGCCCTGGATCTTTTCCGGCACTGCATGGCCGGTGACTGCCTCGATGAGCAGGAAGACGATCTTTCCGCCGTCCAGCGCCGGGAACGGCAGCAGATTCAAGACGCCGAGGTTGATGGTGATGAGCCCCAGCAGCTCAGCCACATCCTCCCAGCCGTAGCTTGCGGCCTGACCGATGGCGGTCACGATGCCCACCGGGCCGGACAGGTCGTTGATGCTCTCGCGGCCCCGCAGAAGGTCGGCCAGCGAAGTATAGATGATGCGTCCATAGTAGATGACGCTGTTGGCCGACTCTTTCAGGACGTTCAGCGGTGTTTTTTTGAGACCATAGACTGTAAAGCCCAGCGTCATGTGGGTCTGGCCCTGCTCATCCTGCCAGGTGTCGAACTGGACGTCCGGCAGCTCCACGAGCTTGCCGTCCCGGCGGACGGTGAAGTCTGCGCGGTAGCTCTCGGTGCGCATAAGCTCGTAGAGCATATCGTTGGCCACGAAGCAGTGCCGCCCGTTGACGGCCACGATCTCGTCGCCGGCCTGCAGGCCGGTCTGGCCGCAGAGGGCGTTGTCCTCCACGGCATAGATGACCTTGCTGGTGATGGGTTCACTGCGCAGCGAGATGAGAAGCAGCAGCACCACGAAGCCCAGCACGAAGTTCATCACCGCGCCTGCCGCCATCACCAGCATCCGCTGCCAGACAGCCGCCTCGTTCAGCGGCTTGCCTGTCCGCTGCGCCAGCACCTCCGGCGGGATGTCCGGGCCGTCATCGTCCCCGCTTCCGCCCTCGGCCTGCTCGCTCTCGGGGCTTTCCTCCCCTTCCAGCGCCACAAAGCCGCCTACGGGCAGGAGCCGCAGAGTATACTGCGTGCCTTTGCGATAGGTCTTGATGAGGGTCGGACCCATGCCAATGGAAAACTCGTTGACCTGGACCCCGCAGAGCTTTGCCACTGCAAAATGGCCGAACTCGTGGATGGCGATGACCGCGCCGAAGATGAGCAGCGCGGCTGCAAAGGTGATGAAAACTGACATTATTTCTCCTATATTACAGGTGTGCTCTCACGAATGCACGGGCCATACGGTCACACTCATACACATCCGCGAGGCTGTAGTCGCCGCCGAAGCTGTCGCTGTCCACGACAGCCTCCACCAGACGGCCGATGTCGAGGAAGCCGATCTTATCCTCGAGGAAGAGCCTGACGGCCTCCTCGTTGGCACCGTTGGCGGCGCAGGGGCCGAGACCGCCCTTCCGGATGGCCTTCTTGCAGGCGGCCAGGCAGCGGAACGTCTCCTCGTCGGCCACATCGAAGGTCAGCAGCTTGAGGGTGGTGAAGTCCAGCTCCGGCACGACGCCCGGCACACGGGCCGGATAGGTCAGCGCATACTGGATGGGGATGCGCATATCCGGCACACCCAGCTGGGCGATGATGGAGTTGTCGCTGTACTGCACCGCCGAGTGGACGATGCTCTGGCGCTGGACGACGATTTGGATCTTCTCCGGAGGCAGACCGAACAGCCACACAGCCTCGATGAGCTCGAGGCCCTTATTCATCAGGGTGGCGCTGTCGATGGTGATCTTTGCACCCATGTTCCAGTTGGGATGCTTGAGGGCGTCAGCCTTGGTCTTGCCCCGCAGTTCTTCGGTCTTCATGCCGAAGAAGGGGCCGCCGGAGGCCGTCAGCAGGATCTTGGTCAGGCTCTTGGCGCTCTCCTTATCCTGCAGGCACTGGAAGATGGCCGAGTGCTCACTGTCCACGGGCAGCAGCCTGACGCCGTGCTTTGCCACAGCCTGGGTGACAAGATGGCCGCCGGTGACAAGGCTTTCCTTGTTGGCGAGGGCAAGGTCATGGCCGCTCTCGATGGCGGCAAGGCTTGCGCCGAGGCCCGCGATGCCCACCACGCTGTTCAGCACCACGTCCGGGCCGTCCATCGCGGCGAGGGTCTTCAGGCCCTCGGGGCCGGTCAGGAGCCTGGGTGCATCGGCGCGGCCGGCCAGCGCAGCCGAAAGCTTTTCGGCACCGGCCTCACTGGTCATACAGACGTATTTCGGGTGGAATTCTTCTATCTGCTGCAAAATTTTATCCGTCTGGCTGTGAGCCGACAGGCCGAACACCTCATACCCTTGAGCGCGGATGACATCGAGACTCTGGGTGCCGATGGAGCCAGTAGAGCCCAGCAGCGTGATTTTCTTAGCCATAAAGAATCTATCTCCTGCTGATTTTAATTGTAGAATGCTGCGATGACCACCATGGTGACGAAGGGCGCGATGAACATCACGCTGTCGAAGCGGTCGAGGATGCCGCCGTGGCCCGGGAAGATGGTGCCGTAGTCCTTGATACCGCACTGGCGCTTGACCACGCTGGCGAACAGGTCGCCGTAGATGCCCAGCACCGCAGCCACACAGGCCAGCAGCGCAATGATAACATACATGGATACGCCAATGTTGGAGCGGGTGAACTCTTCCATCCGGTCTGCTGCAATGGAGTAGATGACCGTGATCAGCACACCGAACACCATGGTGCCCAGCACGCCGCCAACAGCACCCTCCACCGTCTTTTTGGGGCTGACCACCGGGCAGAGCTTATGCTTGCCAAAGGCACGGCCCGCGAAGTAGGCGCAGGTATCGCCGCCCCAGGCGAAGCAGAGGATGAGCAGGATGAAGAAGATGGCGTCGTAGCCATACTCCTCCACCGGCAGCATCTCCTTGAGCCGGATGAACGAGTAGAAGCAGAAGATCACAATGCCCGAAAACATGGCGAGGCCGCTGGCTTTCTGGTAGCTGATAACGCCGTTGCGCACTACAAGGTAGATGGCATAGAACAGCACCACGAGGAAGGAAGCGGGCATCACCATCGCCCGGCAGACGCTGTAGCTCGACAGCATGATGAGCAGTGTGTAGGGTACCAGAACAGCCAGCAGCGGCCAGTCCTGCTTTTCAAAACCCAGCGCAGAGTAAATTTCATGCAGGGCGATGAGGGTGATGGCCGCGATGACCAGATTGAACACCAGCGTATCGAAGGTGAACAGGACGCCTGCCAGAACGATCAGGCCCACCACGGCTGTGATGATTCGTGTTTTCATAGTTTCATGTTCTCCTTTGTTTCGTCCGGGAGCCGCTCCCCTGCTCTGGCAGGGTCTGCAGCGTCAGCGCCCGAGGAAATACCGGGCGCTCTCCGGGGGCCGCGCACGCTGCGCGGCATCTTGCGTATCGGTTGCTGCTCTCAGAGTCCGCCGAAGCGGCGGGAGCGCCGGTTGAACTCCATGATGGCGGCATCAAGGTCGTCACGGGTGAAATCAGGCCACAGAACGTCCATTTCCACCAGTTCGGAGTAGGCCGCCTGCCAGAGCATGAAGTTGGAGAGCCGCTTCTCTCCGCTGGGGCGGAGGATGAAGTCGGGGTCTTTCTGGCCGGCGGTGTACATCTGGGCCGAAAGAGCCTCTTCCGTGATGTCCTCAGGCTTCAGCTCGCCCGCAGCCGCCCTGGCCGCGAGGCTCCGGGCCGCCCGGACGATCTCAGGCCGTCCGCCGTAGTTGATGGCGATGTTGATGGTCAGGCCGGTCTTGCAGGCAGAGTCCCGCTCCAGCTTGTTCATCAGCTCCTGCAGCTTGGGCTCCAGCACCGTGCGGTCGCCCATGAAGCAGATGCGGACGTTCCGGTTCTCGTAGTCGAAGCCTTTGATGAGGTATTCGCCGAACAGCCGCATGATCGCGCCTACCTCCTCGGCGGGACGCTTCCAGTTTTCGGTCGAGAATGCGTAAAAATACACCGATTCCACGCCCAGTTCATCGCAGTAGTCCGCAATGTCCTGAAAGACCTGTGCGCCCTTTTTATGGCCGGCGGTGCGGGGCAGGCCGCGGCTCTTGGCCCAGCGGCCGTTGCCGTCCATGATGATGCCGATGGACAGTCCCTTCGCAAAATCCTTTGAATGCTCCATGCTCTTCTTCCTCTACGTCTCGTCTGGCAAAAAGTGCCGCGCACCTTCTTTCAGCGCACGGCACCTCCCTGCTTTGCCTGCAGTCGGAATCAGACGGACATGATCTCCTTCTGCTTCTCTTCCACGGCAGCGTCGATGTTCTTCACATACTTGTCGGTCAGCTTCTGGACATCCTCTTCCATGGTCTTCTGGGTGTCCTCGGTCAGCTCACCGGCCTTCTTCATGGCCTTGGCCTTATCCATGGCGTCACGGCGGACGTTGCGGACGGCGACCTTTGCCTCCTCGCCCATCTTGGAGACTTCCTTGGCCAGCTGCTTGCGGCGCTCCTCGGTGGGAGCCGGGAAGTTCAGACGGATGGTCTGGCCGTCATCAATGGGGTTGATGCCCACATCGCTGGCCAGGATCGCCTTGCTGATGGCGCGCAGCAGGGTGCGGTCCCACGGGGTGATGGTCAGGGTGCGGGCCTCGCTGACAGCCACAGAAGCCACCTGCTGGATGGGCGTGGGCGAACCATAGTAATCCACGGTCACCTTGTCCAGAACGCCGGGGTTGGCGCGGCCTGCGCGCACGGTCTTCAGCTCGCGCTCCAGATGCTCGACTGCGCTCTTCATCTTTTCTTCGAATGCCTTGGTGTTGCTGCTCATTGTCCTTGTCTCCTGTTTGTTATCAATTCTCACCAGCCGCGAAAAGGCGTCTGGGATATTCTATTGTCGGAAGCGGGGCGGTATGCTCAGCCCTCGTAGACCAGTGTACCCACGTTCTCACCCTGCACAGCGCGGGCGATGTTGTCGGGGTCGGCCAGGTCGAACACGAGGATGGGGAGCTTGTTGTCCCGGCAGAGGGTGGCGGCAGTGCCGTCCATAACAGCCAGACGGTCTTCCAGCACCTTGGTAAAGGTAAGGGTCTCGTACTTCTTTGCGTCGGGGTACTTGTGGGGGTCCTTGTCATAGACGCCGTCCACCATCGTGGCCTTGAACATGATGTCTGCGCTCACCTCAACGGCGCGCAGGGCAGTGGTCGTGTCGGTGGAGAAGAAGGGGTTGCCCGTACCGCCGCCGAAGATGGCGATCTTGCCCTCGTCCATTGCGCGGAGAGCGTCCTTGCGGGTGAAGGCCGGGGCCACCTGCGGCATGGTGATGGAGGTGAACACCTCGGTCGGCACACCCAGCTGCTCCAGCTTGTCGGAGACAGCCAGAGCGTTCATCACCGTTGCCAGCATACCGATCTTGTCGGCCAGCGTACGCTCCATCCTGCCGCTGGAACGGCCGCGCCAGAAGTTGCCGCCGCCCACGACGATGCCGATCTGAACGCCCAGCTCATGGGCCTTCTTTACGCCGCCGCAGATCGCGTCCATGGTCGGCTCGTCGAAACCGGTCCCCTTTTCGCCGCCGAGGGCCTCGCCGCTGATCTTCAGAAGGATACGCTGATATTTCAATGCCATAATAACATACACCACCTGTATCAGATTTGGCCGCGCTGTGCGCCGCCGGTTTTATCTCCTGTCTATTTTACAATAAAACTGCTCCAAAGTAAACAGGCAAACGCCAGCTCAGCGGCAAAGGTTTCCTCTCCTTCTGCACTTTGGGCAAAAAATGCTGGACATTTGCCGCGAATCATGCTATAATACTGCTTGCATCCCGGCAAAACAGAATATGCGGGCATCGTACATCGGCTAGTATATCAGCCTTCCAAGCTGAGGAGGTGGGTTC